>Ga0209400_1000499_pt1 | contig 34227 bp, 51 predicted proteins | sample M_130807_EF_Meta_FD_187313 | JGI IMG/M metagenome (GOLD analysis project Ga0209400, IMG submission 187313) | Freshwater microbial communities from Lake Montjoie, Canada to study carbon cycling - M_130807_EF_MetaG (SPAdes) (version 2) | ecosystem: Environmental > Aquatic > Freshwater > Lake... | reverse complement strand
CATCCTGGTCAGCAAGATCTCCAGTATCGTACCAGTCATGTGACGAAACTGTGGAACCTTTGATCATCAGGTGTCCTTGTTCAATCTTGGCATCAATACCGTCAGGAAGGCCAATGGTGCCCATACGTTGTTCACCATGCAATGGATTAGTGAAGCAGTGACTCAAGGCCTCGGTCATGCCAAATGCTTCTACTACGGGTACATTAAATTTTTCTACTAATGCACTATACAAAGCAGGAGACAACGGGGCACTGGCTGATCTTATGAATCTCAAATGATCAAAATCAAACTGTCCTGCAACCTTTAACACATCCGGAATAGCAGTAATAAATGTGGGATCATGTGCTGGCATGTTTTTGATATTTTTTATAGACAAGTAATTAGTTTCGCACTGTGCTCGTTGTGCGGCCCAGTAAAAGCCTTGTCCGTGAGCATGCCACAATCCCATGACACTGACATATCTGTCATTGGCTGACAACTCATATGTGTCGCATATCCTTTCGGCCAACAAGTCTACCTGTGCCTGTGAAAAACTACAGAACTTGCTGTCGCCTGTGGTTCCGCTGGTGTACCACAGCACTTTTTCATTGGGGTAGGTTCCACCGTCCCGCCAGTGTTCTCCTTGTTCATCCATCAGCAAACTCCAATCAGCACGATCCAGCAAGTATTGTTTTCTCGCTGGTGTGCTGGCAGGATTTATTATCATGATGCTGTGACCCGACAATTGCGGAATCCACTGCTCAGGATTACCTGTGCAGATTACTGCTCTTTTCATGCTGTTTGTGGTTCAGGATCAACAACTTCTTTACCGGCATCGATCCTGTTCCACACACGTTCGTGAAAGTAATACAGGATACTGTTGACCACAAGAGCAAATGATACCACTCCCAAGCCCACCTGCCACGAACCACTGGCCAACCAACCGCCAATGAAGTTGGTGATGGTAACAAGAATTCGCCAGGTCACGACTTTGCCAAGGCTGCGGAGAGCCTTCTCTACAAATTTTGTTTGAAACATTTGGATTCCTCTTAAATTAGATTATAACTTAAAGGCTGGCAGATTGTCAAGAAATATCTGCTACGGTCGGCGTTCTGAGTGTAACACATCAGTAAAGGAGTTTCACTACTCCAGGCGTCAATTTTGGTCCGACGTCGGTCCCAACCGGCGTTGCAATTTTTATTTATTTGTTTAGATTCAGCATGTAAAATTCCTGCCCAAATCTATACAACGGATGCATGTGACTTGAGTAGGTGATGGCATCTCTAAAACGTTGACTAAACTCGCTGTGAGCATCAGTATAATAACTGACTCCAAGTTCTAGTACCAATTTGATAACATTGATCAGTGTTTTTTTACTGAAAGCATACTGTGTGTTGCGTTTGTTCCAAAATTTATGAGTTAACTCTGTTTCCTCAATGGTGTAAAGATTGTCATGCCACATCATGTCTAGTGTGCAGACATCTATTTCTAATTTTTTAATTTCAAATTCGGCACCACACTTGTTTTGCTCTGCATACTGTTTGATATCTAAAAATAACTGTTTGGTAATGCCATAGTGATTGGTTAGAAAACACTGACTGCTAAAATTGCTTTGTTGAAAGAACGGCTGGGTACCTTTGATGCCAAGCACACATTCGGGGTCAATAGGCTGATTGTCAAAAATCAAACTGCCGGGTTTGCTCATTTGCATGCCAATGGGAGTAAAGAATGAAAAGTCCACGGTGTGCGGAACCGTGTGCAAATTAACATAGACTATATGGGCTTGCTGATCCTTTTCAACTTGTATAATTGCATAATCAGCCAAGCCAAGATTGCTCAACCATCTCTTTTCGCCATGCAATACATTATCTGTCAAGGTAATATTGTCAGATTGTTTGACCTGACTACTGCACCCAATCAATTGCCCATATGGTTGTGATAATATATGATCTTTTATTTTTAAAGAAGAACACAGTTGTACGGATACTATGGAGGTGGAATGATGCTGTATATTATGAGCCAATCCCAAACTACGTTGACTCACACGTTGCAAATTATTAAAAAATAATATTTTTTGATCAAATGAAGAATCGAGAAAATTTAAATCAAAGTGCCTGGATAACTTTGCTAAATTCTCTCGATCAAATTTTAAATCAATTTTGGTGTCGACTAAGATCGGTTCCAGCATTTGTACATTATACTACACATATCAGAACCTGTCAACTCAATGCAACCGTTGTTGGACGATTTCTTTGACAATTTCTTTATCTTCCCAGTATTTCTGAGATTTAACCCAACTCAACTGGGCTTTGTGTTTGAGTATCGCTGTGTCTTCAGCAGACATTTCAGTGATGGTAACACCGTTTGCTTCGGCCTCGGCTTCAAATTTTACAGCATCTTCCAAGGACCACTTACGTTCTTGTCTTGATGCATCAAGTGCGGCCTTACGGAATGCTTCTTGGTGAGCAGGTGCTAAACTGCCCCAAAATTTGTTACTGACCAAAATGGTTGTCAAGAACATGCTGTGATTGGTTTTAAAAACATATTTGCCATTAACTTCTTTAAAACGCAAATAAGTTGTTTCTACAGCATCAAACCCGTTCTTCATTGGGTCAGTATGGTGCCATTCGGTAGGAGCAGATACTGCGTACGATCCTCCTAGATCTTCAAGGGTGGTGCCCAAAGACAACGATTGTTGCACAGCAATTTTCATTGTTGACAATTGATCAAGAGTTGCAATAGGCTCATGTGATCCAACTACTCGATAACCACCACTGTAGGTAAATGCCAAGCCGGTGATACCGCTTTTGCGTCCCAACTCTGAACATAATTTTTGTCCTACTGGACCTTCCACCACACGCTTGACATGATCATGATCTTCAAACAAAAATGGCAAATCTAATATTCTAAAATCATGATGATGATCGCCTACACGATGCACCTGAATTTGACTCATCTCAATTTCGCTGTCAAATAATGCACCCCAAAATGCTTTCATGCCAACTTCATTGTAAATCACATCACTATCTGGGGAATGTTTCATTTCTTCAAGGCCAGGAATTTCATGATATTTTGCCACATAATCATCATATGTGAGCATTTCAATTTCGAATTCATCATTCGAGTAGTTTTTTAGCGCATCAGAAAAAGCACGAGCGGTACGGAAAAACAATTCTTGTGGTTGATGTGCAATGAGCCATCTAATCTTGCGGGGGTTTGACATAGGTATCTCCTGGGTTTGTACATTTATTTATCAACTGTCTTTAGATTCTTTTGAAATCCAACCCAATCTAAACAAATCCTCGCGTATTTGATCCGTTACTGTACCTTCTGGCACATGTCCTAGATCCACCCAGTCTGCATCAGGCTCGCCTTGTATGCCTGAGCAGTACCAGTCAATGTAGTCACCCTCTTCTCGCATGTGAGCCACAATGCCTCCGGCATAGCGCCACGAGCATGACCAGCGTTTGTCTTTCAGCCGGGGCCAAACATCATTACGTTGCCATTCTTGATTGCACAAGGCCGCATACAAGTTTTGAGCGTAGGTCTTGGTGCTTTTTGTTCGATCGCAGATCCATCGGGTGCTACGAAGATCGTACTCCAAGTTGTCTTTTTTCCACTTGGGGTCTGACAGTTTGATTTGATCTTGATCACGCAAACGTTCTAATACCTCAGACAATTCGTCTGAAGAGTTTTGAAATGTATGCCGTTCGGGACTGGTGTTTATTGCTGACAAGTTAGCCTCCTCGGCCAGTGACCTTTCGCATGGGTTTTCCAGTGATTGCTGGAGTGCCTCTTTTGGCGGCCTTTTGTTGAGTTCGAGAGAGTTTGGTATCAGGGTGTTGTGCTTGATGCTTTCGAGCCAGGGCTTCTTTTACAGCATCTGCAAGTTTTACAGGTTTAATGGGTTCCATATTGTCCTCCAAAAATATTTAGCGGCGTTGCATGTTCTGCCAAGTTAACCAAGACTGAAATGCATTATATACTGTTTGTGCTTCGTGGTCATCTATTGGAACTGGTTGCCCACGAACATAAAACCCGTTGGGGGATATTTTAAGCATTTCGTCGTTGCCTGCAATATAAAAACTGATAGTGTTTTCTTTAGCAGGTGTGTGTATTTGAAGTGCGTCATTAAATTCTGTCATATTATTCCTTTGGTCCGGCGTAGTGGAATCGAACCACTATTATCTCTTTAGAAGAAAGATGTCCTATCCGTTGAACGAACGCCAGCGAATGGTGCCTTGGGAGGGACTTGAACCCCCACTCGGTCGATTATGAGTCGACTGTTTCACCTTTAAACTACCAAGGCAGTGAACTATACTATAACAGGAAACGTATTTAATGTCAAGCCCGGTGCCAAACAATATCTGATTTTATTTCAATAGTTTCTGCACCGTCGTGTTCTTTTATGATGAATTCAGTGCCTTCAGGAAGCCACTCTATTTCTAAATCTCTCATGCCACCATCATAGATACCCGGATATTTGAGTTTGACATACACTTCTAGTTCTTCCCATTTATTATGTTCGACCAATTCCACTATGGCAGGGTCGAACAATAATTCTTCGGTGTCAGGATTCCACGAACTCCAGCCAGCGCCATAGCCTGGCGATACCAGTACAGCCACCTTACTATCGCGGACAAGTTTATTCACTTCAAGTCGCCCCGGAGCGTGTGCCAAACCACAGGATCACATCCAAGATACACACGATATTTCATATTGTTGCGCCAGCGTGTGAATTCGTTGATCTTGCGTTCTACAAAGTTAAACATACTATCACGAAACCAAAACGGATTCAGTATGGCCGCAATCATGGCAATGGCAAGGAGCGGCATGACAACAGCCACAGTGACCCAGTGGAAGGCCATGGCACGATAGAATCGTCCACCCGCAGGTGTGAGTGTAATTTCTTTGTTCATCGCTGTACCTTTTGACATTCAAAAACTCCGGGAAACATCTTGTTCTCCCGCACCAACTTGTCCATGTATACAATCATGGAAGTCTTGGTCTTTTCGCAGTCCTCTAGTTCGCGAAACTGACTCATGCGCTCTATGTGAAAGCCTGGAATCCCGGCCTTGGTCACAACCAAAAATGTAAAGATTAGTTGGTACATGGTTCAAATCCTAAGTTTGTTGCGTATTCTCGAATGGTGGGTGCGGCATTCAACCCATCTTCATCTGTGAACACGGGGTTGTTGGAATGAGTATACCCATCATAGAACGAGATAAACCAAGAGGACTGACCATAACTCACACAAGGTGTGGCCTGCCCTACCCGCCTACCATTCACATAGGGTGGCCGATCAATGCTGACAAGATATTGACTGATCTGGTTCATAATACACTTAGTCCATTAGACTGAGAAGTCTATCTTCCCAATAAAATTCATAACTTTGGCACTGTTCGGCAATCTTGCCCACCAGGCTGGCACGTTGCAGATAGGTGCGTGAAGTTTTTGCCGCTTCTAATTTGGCAATCAGCGCATCAATGTCTGCATTCATACGCTCGTCGAGTGGTGATAATCTCATACAATTTCCTTACATGTATCGGTTGATAAACCAAACTTTGATCGCAAAGGTAATGGCCAGGAATAAAAACATTTCAATCATACAATTTCCTTAGTCTAAACGGCTACCAGCGTAGGCAGTGAAGCCGTATTGCTTGAAAACATCAGCCGCCGCTTGGGCACCTGCCTCTAGTGTGTCTACGTTCTGTACATACATGTCTGCTGGATTCCAAATTTGGAAAGCACCTGTATGGCTCTTCTTAACACCGGCTTCTTTCAAAGCCCGGCCCAATTTGGTATTGCCTCGAACACCAAAAATGTCAACCCAGGCAAAGCCACAAGCATACTGATCTTGCCCGCCTAGTTTTTCTTGGAAAAACTTTTCAGCGGCCTGTCTAGCGGCTGACTTGGCTTCGGCTACGATTGTGTCTACTTTGACACCGTTTACTGTTACTGTCATGGAGGGCTCCTTTTAAGTTTCTATACAAGTATTATAGCAAATATCCAATTATTGGTCAACCGTTTTCGCACGTACATCTGTATTCAAATTAGGTGCATACTTTCGTATTAGTTCGCGCTCAAAATTGTGTGCTTCGGTTTTGCCACGCACGACTGCTAAAACTCCAACGGTAAAACTACTGACCCCACGCTCACGCATGGTCTCATAAAGCAACCACGACTTGTCTTCGCTTCGTGCTCGGTACAAGTGTTTCATGCAACGAGTCATCACTGATTTTTTCACAGTGCCTGCAGTCTTGGCAGTGACTCCAATGTAGAAGTCTTCGCCGCTTGTGAGCATGTACACAATGTGAGTGCGGTCTGTACGCTTTTTTCGGGGTTGCTTTTTAAGTTCCATACATGTATTATAACCGAAATTGCTTTTTTGGTCAACCGAAATTGTGTGTTGTATTTCTGCAACAAAAAAGTAGTACTTTTTGTTGCATTTTTGAGTTTCTAAAAACTAGTACTTTTCTATTATAAGTATTACAATGACAACAGACGAACCGGGAGCGATACACAGTGGAGAAATTTGGCTCAAGAGCCGGTGCTCAACAAAAGAAGAACAATTGATCGAATCTATTTCAGCATGTCTGCAACAGCACAATTATCAAAAAATCGCAGTTGTCACTTATACCAAATCAATTTGGCAACGCAAAGACCAGAAGATCGTGATCAGTTTGGTCGATGATCTCTGGGACTGTGCTGCCAATAGATCTCAAGATACACCGTATCTGTTTGATTCAAATACCACAGTCATAACCGACAATCATTTGAATTGTCCCAGTGTGTATCGTATGCGATCAACACCACTGAGTTTTTATGGGATTTATTCTTACGTGCCCAGCAATCAAAGTTGGTGTCCTGATCGTGATTATACTTTTGCTGTAAATCGTTTAGATTACAAACGCATGGATATGTTGTTGCAATTGCATCGAACTTTGGGACTTGACACAGGCTACGTCAATTTCAATTGCAATATTGGCGGAAAACATGTGGCATCCGAACAGGCGCGGCGCCGAGCATTTTTGGATCAGGCACAAACTCACGCTGGCACCGCAGCCGAACAAGATGCGTTTGTTAATCTGGCCCACTTGGTTCCTATAAAAAATCACACACTCGAACATGATCAAGTGTACACACTTGGTTGGTTGAATATCATAGTTGAAACTTACAGCAGTGACAATGTGATCAGTTTTAGTGAGAAAATATTTAGATGTTTAGTAACTCCAGTTCCTTGGGTCATGTATGCCGGAAGATATGCCATTGCTAAACTGCGCGAATTGGGATTTGATGTCATGGACGACTTGGTGGATCACAGTTATGATCGTTTGATGGAAGCCCAACACAAAATGTCATATTTTGCAACGTCGGCACAAAAAACTATTGCAACTTTAAAAACACAGGATTGGGAACAGATAAAATCACGTGCTCAAGTGGCAGCATTTCACAATCAAACATTATTATCTGACCTCTCGCGTATATGGTACGAAAATCAATCAGCATGGTTGCAACAATTGAGTCGGGACATCAGGTAATGTGCGGCATACTGTTTGTTGAGAGTCGTAACAATATACCACTTGAAAAGCATCTAGAGGCATTGGAGATATTAAAAAGTCGTGGACCCGACTTCACACGTTACGAGCATCGTGGTGGATTATTCGTGGCACAAACAGTACTACACATCACAGGCAAGGCTGATTTTTATAATAGAAACAGCAGAGATTTTTTTGCTTACAATGGTGAAATATACGATTTTCGTTGGCACGGTGGTTACAGTAATGATATTGAACTAGTATACCATGCCGCACAAAAAGACCATAGACTGTTCCGATACTTTGAAGGTCCTTGGGCTTGGGTGTATACTGACTTTACGACCACTACATATGCTAGCGATCCGCAAGGTGAACATTACCTGTATCGCTATCAAGATGATGATATTGTAATTGTGTGCAGTGAAGTGGCACCCATACTGTGTTATATTGATGCAGGCAAAATATCAGTGCCTTACCTCAACAAGTGTTGGACCTTGCAACACAAAACACCCTGGCAAGGCATTGAACGTCTTGAGCCTGGAAGATTGTATAGCAATCACGTGGCTGCCAACAGCCTGGACAACATATGGAGTTGGGTCAATCCCAGGAGCGAACTGACATTTAATGATGCCTATCAAGAGTTTGATGCGTTGTGGACCCGAGCCATGCGCATTATCCGACCCGACTGCGACACCGCTCTTAGTTATTCAGGTGGACTAGACAGCAGTATTATCTTGCGTGATCTAAATCCCTCACAGTTGATAGTGACCAACATGTCCGGCAAAGATCCCATAGCCGATCGTATTAGAGAATTTTTATCTCCAGCACAATTGGCGAGGCTAACTGAAATATCTGTAGATTATGAACAGTATGCTCAAGAATATCTAGCACTCATGCGGCGTACCAGAATGCCTGTTCAAAGTTGGAGTTATGTGGGCAAATGGATTGTGGCTCAGGCCTGTCGCGCACGAGTATTGTTTTCTGGTCAGGCCGCCGATGAATTATTTGGCGGCTATGATGTGTATCGAAGTATAGATTATACCACAACTCACTCCACGAGCCCATACAGTTTGCACATTGATTCCGATACGTGGCAACGGTGTTTGAGTGTGTACAACAACGATCCACGACAAGCCACATTATTGGCCGACTACTGGTGTCAGATAGTGGGGTCAGATGGTCCAGGCAGTGACCGCATAGGTGGCGCACATGGAATAGAAACACGCAATCCATTCCAACTCAAAAGTGTTATGACATTTGCTTTGAATCTGCCGTGGGAGTTCAAAGTCGACACTGTGGGCAAACCTTTAATAAGAAAAAAATTCTTAGAACGCTGGTCTGAAGATTTGGTATTGCCCAAAATGGGCTTTGCAGGACATGCCAATGATTCATTACCTTGGTTAGGCGTCGACATTGACGTAACCGGGGACCGCCACCGTGATTGGCAACAGATAGCACAAAAAACTTTTTACAAACATGCTTGATATTGTGACCAATCAATTGACTGATCAAACCATTCGGGGGTAAAGTTAATTTCTGGATGTGCAGTTAGGTATTGAGTTATCATGCCAACTGCTTCATCTTCGCCGGGTGTGACTGATCGTGTGCGCGAACTATTGAATTCATACCATTCTATACCGTATGGTGCCGTAGGATCAGTTAACCTAAATAAAAATTCTTGTCCAGGTTCGGCACCGCATAAAACAGCAAATTGATCAAATGACTCCACTGGTTCAAGATCGTAGTACAAATGCGCACGACTTGAATGAGTTGAAATAAATGCCGGCACTGTGCGTATTTCAGGTATGCGTTCAAGACAACGCAATCTTGAATCACCGGTACCAACACTGAATCCCTTGTCTGCAAGATCTTGCATCAACCAAGGCTTGACTATGCCCTGTTTTCGTATATCGTGTATCCACATGTTAAGTTTAACCAAGTTGGCAATATCATAATAACACCGAGGATTGGTTAGAAATGCACGGGTACCTTGTGTTTGTCGGTTATGATTGGCCCAGGTACACAAGTCTATCAGGCGTTGCGTGGTTGATATATGGGCAAATCCGGCTTGTGGATTCCAGAACAAACAATGTTGACCACCATGTGTGGCCTTAAATATTATATCACTTGCGGCAGGATATTGAACTTGTTCTAAGGGATTATTCCAATACATACCATACTTATATGATAGAAATACTAGGCCCAACATATCGCTATCGTGGTGAAATTCTAGATCAACCAGAAATAATTTTGATTAGAGATCATCACTATGATGATATTGATCAGTGTTTTCATGTAAAAAAACTACTAGATCACAGCACTTGTGATCCCATGCAACATTTGGTAATATCGGATCATGTGAATTATAGTGATGAGATGCATCCTTATAAATTACTGTGTTTGCCTATATTCATGGCAAAAGAATCTACATTGTTTGCATTGGAAAATATCCAACCCGATTGGAAAAACAAAACTACCGCATTTAACTTTATGATCAACAAGCCAAGGCCCAATCGAGAATTTTTATTATTGCTAATCAAACATTTTGGATTGAGCGATTATACCTATTCACTGTGTTGGAAAAACAAAAATATCAAAAAAGCACATCTGTTGGCCAATGTTGGACTGGAGTTTTATAAACAAATTATAGAAAATATTCAATCCGACATACCAGAAAAAATATACACAATTGGGCATGAAGTTTTTTTAGATCAAGGTTTACAATATGGACAAAGTAGTAATGCTGAAGTGTACACAAAACTTTTACAAACCACAGTATTTGAACCCAGTTGTGTTAGTTTGATAACCGAGCCTTGCTTCTATGAACGCGAGACGCTGGTGACTGAAAAAACTATCATGGCTCTATATGGCGGTACTTTGCCCATCTGGATAGGAGGATGGGGCATACCTGATACTATGCGGCAATTGGGATTTGATGTATTTGATGACATTGTAGATCACAATTATGAGCACATGCCGGACCCCTGGGACCGCGTATATCATGCTGTAGAGAAAAATTTGCATTTGCTCAAAGACACCAAGATCACACAAGAATTTATGAAAAACAATCATCCTCGACTGCAACACAATGTAGATCTAATCAATAGCAATGTTTTTCAAAAATACATAACTGATAAAATTTCAAAATTCAATCCTGTTTTACAGCGACTTCTTGAGTCAATAACCCAAGGGCAAGGTTTTCGAAATCAACTGCCCAGTGATTATAAATTATGGTGAACTCATGATAGAAATAATAGGTCCAACATATCGTTACAATAGTGAAATTCTAGATCGTCCAGAAATTATTTTAGTAAACGATCATCAATATGACGATGACAATCACTGCTTTCATGTAAAAACTTTATTGGAACACAGCGCCTGTGACCCCCAGCAACACTTCTTGATATTTAATCACATGGCACATGAAGATCAACTGCAACATTTCAATCATGTGAGTTTGCCTATATGCCTAGTTTCACTAGTTAAAGAATTTAAACAGCAACATATTAAACCCAACTGGAACAACAAGACTGCCGCATTTAACTTTATGATCAACAAACCACGACATAACCGAGAGTTTTTATTGCTATTGATCAAGCACTTTGGATTAGATAACTATACCTATTCTCTTTGTTGGAAAACTACCAATCTCAAAAGAGATCACATGATTAGAAATACCGTGTCTGATGTTTATCAAAAAATCATACATGACACTCCAATCGATATTCCTGAAAAAACCTACACATTCGGTCATGAAGTTTTTATGGAGCACGGTCTCAAATCTGGACACGTAAACAATGCCAAAAACTATGTGGGTTTGTTACAAACTACTGTGTTTGAACCCAGTTATGTTAGTTTAATTACAGAACCTTGTTTTTATGAACGCGAAACTTTTATGACTGAAAAAACTATCATGGCTCTATATGGCGGCACCTTGCCCATCTGGATAGGAGGGTGGGGCATACCTGATAGCATGCGTCAATTGGGATTTGATGTATTTGATGACATCGTTGATCATGGTTATCAACACCTGGCAGATCCTTGGGATAGAGCATATTGGGCTATAGAGAAAAATTTGCATTTGCTCAAAGACACCAAGATCACACAAGAATTTATGAAAAACAATCATCCTCGACTACAACACAACATTGATCTACTGGAACAAAATGTATTTTTAAAATACTGTGTTCAAAAAATCAGCCAATACACTGGAACCACGCACAATCTGTTGAATACAATAACACAAGGGTATAGATATCGACGATTTAGTGACTATAAATTATGGTAAACACATGATAGATATCTTTGGCCCAACATATCGTTACTGTGATGAAACTTTAACCAAACCAGAAATTATTTTTGTAAACGATCATCACTACGACGTTGACCTCAGTACTTTCCATATAAAAAATTTGCTGGAACACAGCACCTGTGACTCCCAGCAACATCTCTTGGTATTTGACCACATGGCACATGAAGATCAACTGCAACAGTTCAATCATGTGAGTTTGCCTGTATTTTTGGCCGCATCTGCAGAAGAATTCGCACAACAAAATATCCAACCCAACTGGAACAACAAAACCACTTGTTTCAACTTTATGATCAACAAACCACGGCACAACCGAGAGTTTTTGTTGCTATTGATCAAGCACTTTGAACTTGTTGATTATTCTTACTCGTTATGTTGGAAAACTACCAATCTCAAAAGAAACCACATGATTAGAAACACACAATCTGAACGGTACAAAAAAATCATACGTGACACTCCAATAGACATACCTGAAAAAATATACACATTTGGGCACGAAGTTTTTATGGATCATGGTCTACGTTATGGTCATGTTAAAAACTCTGAAAACTATGCTGGATTACTTCAGTCCACGGTATTTGAACCCAGTTGTGTTAGTTTGATTACTGAACCCAGTTTTTATGAACGCGAGACTTTACAAACAGAAAAAACCATCATGGCCATGTATGGCGGTACTTTGCCCATCTGGGTTGGTGGCTGGCGCATACCCCAAAGCCTAAGACAATTAGGATTTGATGTGTTTGATGACATAGTGGACCACAGTTACGAAACGCTTGCAGATCCCTGGGATCGTGCCTACTATGCTGTGGAGAAGAATTTAAATCTCTTACGCAACCCTAATCTAGCAAAAGATTTTATAGCCACCAACTATGCTAGACTACAACACAATATTAATCTGCTGGAACAAAATGTATTTTTGGAATATTGCATTCAAAAGATCAACACGTATGATTTAAACACAAGATCAGTATTGATTAAAATCATGCAAGAATACAATAGTCACAGTATTCATCATGTGAGTTTGCCTCAGATTGATTTAGGTTCGATCCAGGTAACCCAAAAACTTTTCTAAATCGCCGTACATGGCATACATCATGGCCTGTTGACTGCCAAACATGATCAGTCTAGGTGTCTTGCCGGCCCTGATATAATAGGGGCAGTCTAGTTTTCGGTTCAAGGTCATTAACAAACTGGGACTTAGAACTTTTAAAAATTCAAACTCATATTGTTCTATTAACAAAAATTTAAAGACATCATAACCCCATAGGCTCAATCTTAGCCCGCCATCGTCACGTGGATCTTGCCACCATGTTTTAAGAGCATGCTCTAAACTGGGCAGATCATCTGCTGGCAGTTGATTTAATAGTTGTTGAGTGAGTTGTTGTTTACTTGGCATCGGGGTATACTTGCACCCCCTGCGTCAAGAGCACGACTGTGAATTTGTCGGTCTTGAATTGTGTGTTGAGTTTTTTGGCCAAGTTCTTGGCATGCCCAGGATTTGAAAAACTAACTTTTTTATACTTGGGTCCTGGATATTGAGTGAGCATGTTAGATGTTTTGAGATTAATGGGTTTGGTATCAAAAAATACTGCCCACACTCCTTCACTAGCCAACACTTGTTCGGTCTTGTAAGTTGCTTTATCAGTGTACTCGATTAGCACATTCGGCTTGGGTCTTGACATCGTTATCTCCGTAGTTTATTTATCTCAAAAACTACGTGGTTTTGAAACTGCCGCCACTCATTTCTACCGAGATTGTTTCTTCTCGGGGTTGGGTATTGCGGGTGTGCAAGGTTTCTAATGTTAGCAACAATTTTGTAATATCACCATGCAGGTCCTTGGCTTCACGCATGGTCATGACAAAATCACGCTGACCGCGTGATTCGTGTGCTTTGATGCTGTCAACGAAACGATTGATATGCAGACTCATGACACAAAAGGTTCTAGATTAGGCGGCACCCATCCGGCCGGCTTGAGTACCTTGCCATCTTCACGTTTGCGAACCCGACCTGTTTGTTTGTCGATCTTGGCAAAGTTAGTACTCATGACTTCTTTCCAAGCACCTTCTGCATCGGCACCTAGACTATGGATGGCACCAATAGTCACAACAAGGATATCAATTAGTGCATCAAGATCATCCGTTTTGGTCTTGCTGGCTACCAATTCATCAAATTCTTCGCTGATGAGATTGCAATACAGTTGATATTGTGCTTCGTTGAACTCGCCTACTGTTTGTTCACAGGCTCGCATGAATTTTTCTTGATCGCGAAAAGGATTAGACACTTGCTTGTTCCTTGGTTTGAAAGGGGCCTTGGTAAGCATAACGCTCCAAGGTGATTAGTTTGGGGTGTTGCACGGTCTTCCACTTGCGATGTTGTTTGACTCGGTACCAGCCGGCAGCGAACCATGACTTGGATTTGTCTTCTCTGGTGAACAGTGGCAACCGATGTTTCACGTCCCAGAGTGGATTGAATACATCACCTTCAACTTCGTGGCCATATACCATGTTTGGTGGCAATGGAGTTGCAGTTTCGGCCGGCTCGAATTGGATTTCAATTGCCTCTCGAGCCATCTTGATTGTTTTGTAACTTATTACACTATCAAGAATTTTTATAGTGCAGTTGCCGTTCTCTTTTAATTCGAGTTGGCCGATCTTGCGATCATCCTTCTTGAGAATCCAATATTGATTCTCTACTACCGGTTTGGCTAATATCATTCAGCACTCCTTTATATGTTTCATTGAGCCAGCGACCAAACTGTTCAGCCGCATCGCTACACTTGTTCAATTCATACTTGCCGCAGAATTGCATAAATCTCACACCCACTTGCCCCACATCCTTATGCGAAATCTGTTCGCATATGGCCGAGTCCACAGTGGCCTTGATGTCCGCAGGTTGAGCAGTCAAGTCAATCAAGGTACAATTACGTTCATAATCATCTAACACACGATGTTCGACTCCATCCGGGTCGGTCCAACGTTGCAACATCATGTTGTTCCAATTGTATCCGCGCTTGTCTCTGTCTCCAAAGGCCTCACGGAGACCAACTTTATTCTTTGTGCCTTTCTCACGTACTCCAGGATACGCACTGAATACGTTGTCTGAGGAGTCGCCACGCATACACTTCTCAAATAACAACCACTGTGGATCCGGGATCGTTTTTGGTTGTTTAGTTTTCTTATCATTGACGTGCTTACCTTTAGCATCAAATATGCCCTCCAGTGTTAACAGTTCATCACTAATGCCATTGTATTGCGTGACATTGGGCGCGAGTAGTTGCACAAAGTCAGTGTCTGAACTTACAATGGTGTGTTCATCTTGGGGGTGTAAAGCAATCCAACGTGCTATGATATCATCTGCTTCGGCAGTGGCACATCGGATAACGCTACAATTGGTTTTCGTAGCCAAGTATTTAGTCAGTTCGTCATAGGTTTCCCAAAACAGTTTGTCTTCTTCTGCTTCGGCTTCGGTCATTTTACCCCGAGCCACAGCACGATTGGCTTTGTAGGGTTTGTAGTAGTCCTTGCGCCACGAGCGTCCTTCCAGTGCAAATACCACATGATCTGCTTCAAATCGTCGGGCCATTTTGTTCACAGCCATCAAGGTAACATGCAGAGCAAAGCCCAGTTTGGTCCAAGAGTCTGCGGCTCTAAATGCCCCGTGCCTGGCACGAAAGAACATGTTGGCAGTATCAATCAGTACGTATTTCATTGGTCACAATCAAGTTGTTATTGTAAATGTATTGTAACACATGTTCAGCCCAAAAGCAATGGGCTTCTGGCCCAAAATGCCATGAATTTGGGTTGACTGTACTGAATCCGTTGTTTCTTAGCACCGAATCATAGGTTTGATTAGGATCATATGGTGCCATGTAACATTGACTCCAGTCATAATTTTGAGAAATTTTATCAAAATGACTGTTACCATTAAACATCACATGCCGGACTTGATTGAGTTTTAGTTCGTTATGGAATTGCCAAATCTCATCATGTGCTTGTTGTTGCACTTCATTCCAATTGATGTTTGATACAAAATTTTTATATCGTTCAGCAAACACTGATGGTACCGCATCTATACCACTTGCATTGACTTGATACCATGTATCTTTATAAAACCATTCTTGTCGTTCCCAGGTAGACCATTGCAGTATCACAAAAATATCTTCAAAATTACTTTGTTCATGCAACCACGATCTTGTGGTACGGATAATACGGGCATTTGATCCACCAGCCTGTGCATCAAGGTATAGTATAGCATTGAGACGGTTGGCTATCTCACAACCAAAACTCACACGTTCATTGTTTGGGTGAGGCTGTTGTCCTAGTCCATAGTACAGTCCATCATCCTCTGCCCATGAATATGGATTTACTGCTTCGGCGGCCGCGGCATGGCTGTCACCATTCACATACAAGATCATTTTTGCATTAGCACTTTTTCAGTCTCTGCGGCTACCACACGTTTACGCAGACTTGAACTAGAGAACGAGTGATCCCTACTGTTAAACACATGTTGAATTTGCATGGCCTGTCCTTCAGATCGACCAGTAAAGTTTGTGTCTTCGTATTCATCGCCCAGTATGCGTACATCAATGGGCAATGTAAGCAATATATCCACTAGGTCACTTTCAGTGGTGTAAACAACGATTTCGTCTACAAACCGGCAAGCACTCAATTGTATTTGACGCTCTACAATACTTTGAATAGGTGGATTTTTAACACCTGGACGATCAATACTGGCATCTGTTTGCAATCCTGCAATCAAGTAATCGCAGTGGTTCTTGGCTTCGGCCAACATGGCAATATGGCCTGCATGTAGCATGTCAAATTGACTGAATGTGATGCCGATTTTTTTACCTTCGGCTTTGAGGTCTTTGATGTGATTGAATATCATGATACCTCTGTTCTCCCGCCGCCAAGGTCACGACTATTCACATACTGCTTGCCTATGGCCTGCTCTTGTTCCCAAGTTTCCATGACCACATGTCGGCAAATATTTTGAAACCACCGATCCACAATGACTGAGTCTGTGTCATTGGGTTTCATCATGTAGCCGGCTTTGACCAGGCGAGCCACAAAGATATCATTCCAGTCCAGTTCAAATGCACCTTGGTGCAAGTTGTTGGGATCTACATCCATGCGTACAATGCTAACATACGGCTCTTTGTTTTCTGTAGCAATTTCTTTTTCAGTTTTCTCTGGTGCCTTTGGCTTGGGGTCGGATCGTACCTTTGGAACCGGCTCAGGCTTTTTACGGAATCGATCAAATAGTCCCATCAAGTTCCCCATTCGTTTTTAAAGAGTGGCACTTGTAGTCGATCACTGTACCGCCAGCCTTTTCGCATTGCCATTTCTGCCACTGCACGATTGTTAAGGGTATACACCCGCTCAACCCCACCAACAGGCATAACATACACAGGACCAGTAAAGCCTGCTGTGCGATACTCCAAGACTGCTTGTTCTGCATCTGCTAGATCCTGTTCTGTTGCTACAACCAGTTTCAAATAGGTGTAGCCATATTCTTCATATTCACATACCACATCTGGACAGATAGCATCTGACCATGATTCACCTGACCCGGGTAGTTTAGCACTCACACTAAATGTTACTTCTCTATAGAAGTCTTGACCATGATGAGAGGTCCAGGTGTGCAAGTGTTGTTTGAATTGATCATCTAACCGCTGAGTGCCATTAGTTTCAAATGTGATTTCTCGAAGTCTGCCCATGCTTGGATGATTCAACAAGTCCGGATAAGCACGTTGCCAACCTAACAAAGGTTCACCACCTGTGATAACAAGATGCTCGTTTTCCCAACGCTTGTGCGGAAGTATTTCCATGATACGATGCACAATAGCATTAGTTTCTAGCATGGGACTCAAGTCTTTGAATCGTGGATCCCACGATGCATAACTGTCACAGCCAGTTGACACCAAGGGCAGTTCGTTGTAGTCTTTGAATTCAATCATGCGTTCAGCGATAGCATCACGCTCAGAACTCATTTCACCACGCGGCATACCGAAGCCACCGCAAGTAAAGTTGCACCCAAATGTTCTCAAGAACACACTAGGTACACCCATGTATCGACCTTCACCCTGAACTGAATAAAATAGTTCTGCTATTTTAAGTTTACTCATCTGTATCCTTTGTTATACATTGTACATTATACACGAAACATTGGGCATTTAGCAAGAGACTAAGTTGCCAGTTTATCCAATTGATTTTTGCACACCCGATTCAAAACTCATGGGCACGTAATCGGGCATGATGCTTCGTAGTCGGGTGATGTCAGGTCTGCGACTGGCTGTGCTTCCGGGCTTGCCCGGAGTGGTAGTCCAAGCGGGATTGGCATGACCCAGTGCTGATGCAATGATTTGTGCCGCATCCATAATGGTGATTTCTCTGTCGTTGCCAATGTTGATCAGTTCACGAGTTTGTGTTTGGGCGCAGTAGATACTGGCTCGTATAGCATCTTCCACATGACAGAAACTTCTAGTTTCGTTGGCACCAAAGCACTCAAATCTGCCTTCTTTGATCTTGGCAATCTGATCAGCTAAGAAGTGTCCAGCCTTGCTGTTCTCACCGTACACATTGAAGTAACGCAACATCACATAAGGCAGTCGGCTGTTGGCCAAATAGTTTTCACTGCATACTTTGGCAAGCCTATAACTCCAACGAGCATTGTGAATGTCTCGGATAGTGATGTTTGCATGCTCAGGCACAGGACTAACAGGATCATCACTTACTATTTCACTACTGCTGGCATACACAATTTTTTTAAGGTTTGTAATTTCTCCAGCATACTCAAACATGTTTAGGTCACAAATAAAATTGTTTGCCAACACATGGTTAGGACGTTCGTAAAAATTCTTGGTACCGTTGATGGCACCATAGTGATAGATGTAATCAAACACTCGGGGTAATTTATCAATTGATGTTTGATCAGTTAGATCAATTTCCAAGAAGTGATCACAAGGAGGAATAGTTGAACTGCGACTGTGATTGTCGATAGCCCAAACTTCGTTGCCCTCAACTGTTTTTAATTGTCTACAGATCTCTGTGCCTAACAATCCACTAGCACCGGTAACTAGAATTTTAGTCATTTTTGATCCTTTCGTTGTCATCAAACGCCGCCTGAATCATTCCAAACTCTAGTCCAAGTTTTTTAATCAAGTTGTTGAGTGCCATGGTATCTTTTGGCAAGCAATGTCCCCCAAATGCTCGGAATTTTTCATTGACCAACAAGTAATGAGGGTTAATACAATCGCGTTTGATGATGGCGTTGTACACATTGTTATAATCGGCACCAATGCGTTGACAAACTTCATAGATGATGTTACCAAACGTCACACTAACTGCATGATGCACGTTGTTAAAGTATTTGATAATTTCAGCCTCAATAGGTGCTACCTGAACTACGTTTCGTGGAATAAAGCCATGTATCTTTTTAACTAACTCGAAGTCTGCATCATTGTAAACTCCAATTACCAACACGTCGTGATTGTAAATAAAATCTGCCAGGGCGGTTTTTGCCCGAAGAAACTCGGGCACGTTGCACATACGCAGTGTGGGATATGTTAATTTCATACGATCAGTAGTTCCTGGAACCACTGTGCTTTTGATTCCCACTAGACCTTTGTAGTGTGCGTCTGAAAGTTCCTTACAAACTTTTTCTACTATGCTGGTATCACAGTCGCCTTCGACTGTGCTATCTGTAGGTACGCTCAAGAACACACATTCAGTATTTAAAATGTCTTCAAGTTTAGAGCCTTCGATTTTTGGATCGTAAAAACTCATGTCGTGTCCTTGCCCTTCAAGTCCATCATATACTGCTGAGCCCACAGTACCTTTTCCAATAACTCCTACTTTCATACAGTCTCCTTAATTTTGTAATCTATATCTATGTAGCGACTTTGTGTCATGTTGCATAAATTTGCAATCTCTTTGGCAACATCAATTGGTTCCAAACAAATATCTGGATTTGGGTGTGGTTTATGCGCTACCATTTTGGTATGTACATGAACCGGGTTAATCAGTCCCAGTTTCAAATTGTCATGGACAAATTCACTAGCACCTTGCCACATGTTGAACAACGCCGCCTTGCTGGCGCTGTATAAAATAAAGTTTTTACGCCCTTGTTTGTAGGCACTTGACCCTATCATAACAAATTTAACAGACTTGGCAGGTGGATTTTTAATATAATAGTTGATCACAGACCAGTTACTTTTTAAGTTCACATTAAATACAGTATCGTAATCCAATGTGTTATCACCATCGAATACACCGGCACAATTAACAATCACGTCTGGTTCGGCCATGGTCAATATCATGCCGATACGCATATCACTAGTGGGATCATCAAGATCGATTGTTTCTCGACCAACAGCCACAATGTGATATTGTTTTTCTAGCAGTTGTATGGCGCTCTTGGCAATGTCACTATTGGCACCAATGATTACAGCAGTTTTCAAAACGGTCCTTTGAATTCAACAGATTTAAGTTCGTCCTTGGCAGTTGGATACCAATATTGAGCACCACCGTTAACAAGATCATTTGCTGTGGCAGCAATTGATTGTCCTGTGGGATAGAAGTGATCTTCTAACGAAGGAGTAGTGGGGCATGGTGTTGTGGCAAAACCCAGTCGCTTGGACCGCCAAGCAATATCACCCAGGCGTTCATGTAAACTGGCAATGATTTCGCTACCAGCACCACATATGGTCCAGGCATTGTCAACCACCACAAGATTCTTTGTTTTGCGTACACTGGCTTCAATAGTGTCTATGTCCATTGGCGATAACCAAATTGGATCAATAACTTCTGCACTGATCCCAATATCTGCAAGATAATTTTGTGCTCGCATACATTCTACTGATTGGTAACTGATACCAACCAAGGTCACATCCGTGCCGGGAACAAGCACTCGTGCTTTGCCGGGTGCTACCAATAATTCACCTTCGGGTACATGACCAGTGCTGTAGTATAGCATTCTATGCTCGACCATGATGACAGGATTGTTGTCACGGATGGCATATTCCAAACATCCTTTTGCATCATATGGTGTACTGGGCGCACATATTTTAATGCCGGGTATGTTCATGAACAGCGGATAAAGACTTTGTGTATGTTGCGATCCATTGCCCCAACTTTTACCAATCAACATACGTACCACCATGGGCACATTTTGCATACCGCCGGACATGGCATGTGTCTTGGCTGCTACATTGATCAATTGATTCATGGCCAAGGTTGCAAAGTCCATGCGATAATGATTGTGTATGGGACGTAGACCAGCCAAGGCCATGCCAACAGCAACACCAGTCATGCCATCTTCAGCCAACGGAGTTCCAAAACATCTGTCAGCACCAAACTGTTCTGCCAATCCCTTGGTGGTGCCAAACGTGCCTTTTGGATCATCAACATCAAGACCAAACAGTACAACATTGCTGTCACGGGACATCTCGATAGCGGTGGCTTCTCGAATTGCTTCTACATAAGATATAGATCGATTACTTGTAGACATATTTTAACAATTCCTGTTGTGGCGGAAATTCGCTAGACTCTGCAAACTCAACTGCTTGAGCAATTTTGTGTTCAATCTCTTGATCAATTTGTGCTCGAACCGCAGGATTCAGTTGCTTGCCCAGTCGTTCAACTTCGTCCTGTGCTCGATACGGTGCTACCTCATCTTCGGTTCTGTACCCCAATTTAAAATCTTCGCCGGGACCAACGTGCTCTAACCAACGACTCGTGGCAATTTCTAAAAACTGTGGACCCGAGCCATTTCGTATTTTTTCAACAAGATCACCGGCGATGTTGTAAATTGTTTCTATATTGTATTCATCGATATGCGTTGCCGGAACACCAATGGCTCTGGCACGTCCACAGATGTCAAGCACGGCCTGACGTTGAGTGCGCTTGGTATGAATAGCCAACTCGTTGTTTTCACACACAAACAAAATAGGTAATTTCTTAAGTGCGGCAAAATTCAAACTTTCTGATACTACACCTTCTTCAGTAGCGCCATCACCAAAGAAACTAACAACCACCTGATTGGATTTTTGAAGTTTAAGTGCATAAGCGTAGCCTACTGCGTTTGGAACACTTGATGCTACAATAGCAGTGGTAGACATTACATTGTGTTCAATGTCAACCAGATGCATACTACCACCCCATCCTTTGGCACACCCAGTAATTTTTCCATACAATTCGGCCATCATGGCATTGAGGTTGCCGCCTTTGGCCAAATACAGTGGATGACTTCGATAGTATCCAAACACCACATCTTGTTTTTGTAAGTTTTCACACACACCCACTTGAACGGCTTCGTGCCCAATTCCCAAGTGTACTGGACTTTTAATTTTGTCGGTAGGATATATTTTGGCAACAACTTCTTCCACTCGCCTAATTGTTTTTATTGACTGGTATAATTTATCAATATTCATATGTTAATCTGGCAATCTAATAATTTTTTGAACCATTTGTTGATTTATATCATTGAGTTTGAGTTTTTCCCAAGGATCTTGTTTTCCTGCTATAATATTCTCCCAAAAAGATATGTCAACTCCTTGAGTTTTGAGATATCTAGAAAACATTTCACAAACAGAATGACGACGATTGATATTATTTTTATGATGGAAGTCTCTAGGATCGTCTGGGTTGCCTTCAAAACTCACACGATTTTGATGAGTAGCATCACGATTATTACCAGTCAAATCAGCACGATCGTGTATTACCGAAACATCGATTATTTCTACAATATCTAACATATAGGCTATTTGACTAAGTTCAGCATCGGGCATTTGATGTGTACTGAATGTTTCACGCAACATGTACCATGCTCTTGGTATTATGGGAAATATACTGTAAGGATGTTCATTGTGAGTATGAACTTTGAGTAATTTAAATTCACCATCGTGTTGAGCAATTTTAGTATCCCATCCTTTGGTTTCCATGATCGAATCATCTCCCCATCCCATCAACCAGTCTGAATTTGAATACTCGGCTAACTTGTTGTAGTATAAATTTAGATTTTGATAACCCAGGCGATCCATACTCAACACAGTGTAATTAACGTTGTTATCGTCCATCCAGGGCTGTATGCCCTGTTGAAAGTATTTGATAATTTTAATATCATCGTTGTCAAATGCAATCAAAATTTGTATTGTGTCAGGATGTTCTGCTTGCTCAATCAAACTTTTAATTGATTTTTCAAGTGGCTTGGTGCGCCCTCTAGTGGGAATCAAGGCAGCAACTTTAAATTCGTTTGTACTCATTCAACAACACTTTCGACCCGATAGGTATCAGATTCGTAATCTGCACCGCCCCTAGGACCTTCAGCAAAAGCAATAAAGGTACACCCTTCCGGACCGGCCCGCATGGCGTGTATTTCAAGAGGTTCACTGATAATTATGTCTCCTGCCACAGCATTGAAAACATCTGTTGGCTCATCTCCGCCTATACTTTTACTATAGTAGGTTAATGTCCCTGACAATATGTAAGTATACTGTGTGGTAAATTTATGATAATGATTGCCACGCACCGCACCTGGTTGATTAGTAATAACACAGCCGTGATTCATATTGGCCATATAAAATATATCAGTAATAGTACCGCGGTCATCTGAGAAAAAACCAAGTCCGGTTAGATTATGGTCGGCATAAATGTTGTATGATTTCATTGTGATATAAACCTTGTGTTGGGATTGATATTTAATATGGCTTGTTGTAGGTGGTGCTGAATGTTCCAACTCATGATCAAAGCATATGGTGTATCATGCTTGGCAAACTCTTGATCCGACACGATAGGAATTCTACTCAACGGAGTATACTTGCCTTGTTTGTGACTGCTGGCATCAGCAATACACTGTATCACTGTTTTGTCAAGACCGTGCCAAGTTAACCAGGTATTGGCTTTGGCAGCGGCACCTACGCCTATCACAACAGCATCAGGGTCTTGACTGAGCAATTGGTAAAAGTCGGTCAACCATTTGATTTTTTCTTGCTCAAATCGCAATTGTAAGTTTTGATAAAATGCAAGGTCAAACAAACCCATCTGTGTTTCTCTCACTATAGCATCTTGAATCTTGACCGGCATATCCGCACCAGTATCCCGACGAGCAAACACTCGTAGACTGCCACCGTGATAGTTGACCACATCAAAATCAGTGATTTCTAATCCAGCAGTCTTCAGCAAGTTCCAGGCCATTTTTATAGTAAAGTAAGTAGGGTGCTCATGATACACCATGTCTGTGAATCTTCCTGACTCAATCATGCTGAGCCAATACGGAACTTCAAACACAAACTCTCCTGTATCTGATAGTAGTTCTGCCACGCTCCGAGCAAACATCACAGGATCGTTGGCATGGTTAAACACATTGTTGGCAATGATTACACCTGCGGTACCGTGTGTGTTTTTTATCAAGTCAGCGGTGACGCTATCAAACAGCGCATTAACAGTTTTAATGCCTTTTTCTTGGGCCAATGCACACATTTCGGTGCTAGAGTCTACACCCACAGCATTGTCAAACTGTCCCACTAGGTATCCGTCGTTACTGCCAATTTCTACCACTAGGCCTGTGCGCCCACGGCCTTTGATTGTTTGAGCATATTCATCCCAGTGGCTTCTGGCTGTTTGACTGTTGCTAGAAGTATAACTGTAACTGTAGAGGTTGTAGCGATCTTGGGCCGAACTAACGTAGCCCAGTTGTATACTGCCTGAATCACTATTGAGATATACCTGTAATGGAAACACAGGCTCACTGAGATGTAGTTGGTCTGGTCGAACAAATGTATCAGCATAGGCATGCTGACCAAAGTCAAGTATTTTTGTAACTGGTGCGTTTGAAACAACACACTCGGTAATCAGGCCACTGACTGTTATATTATTTTGTTGCAAGCGTCCTCCGGACATCTTCACTCTTTTGATCTTTGCCGTAGGACATGACCTGCCCACGCTCATCAAGTTCCATTACAAATTGACTCATTTGTTTGTTGATATCCAAGGCAATTAATTTTTCCCAGGGATAACTTTTTCCACTCTTGACGCCTTCCCACCAAGAAGTATCTAGGTCAATTGAGCGCATGTATTCAGCAATAGTATCACAATCCTGATAGCGTCGAGCACTGGTTTGAGGATTATGGAAATCATGCGGATTAGCAGGGTTACCTTCAAATCTTACCTTGGGTTTGAGAGGATCAGTTGCATCTTTGGTCAACTCAACTTGGTTGTGTGTGACATCAACTTCAATCACTTGCATGATATCCAGCAAGAAAGCCAGTTGACTTAGTTCAGCATCGATCATTTGATGGCGACTGAGATGATTCATTAGATCATACCATGCTCTTGGCATTATAGGAAAAATACTGTAAGGGTGATCGTTATGAGTGTGAACTTTTAACAGTTTGAATTGGCCAGTGTATTGTTCGATAACTGAGTCCCAGCCCTGTGTCTCCATTACGGCGTCATCGTTCCACACAAACAACCAGTCGGCTGAAGTTGACTTGGCTAGATGATTGTAGTAGCGATTGAGTCCAGCATAGCCCATGCTTTTAAATGCTTGGGCCTCGTAAGACACCCCACGTTTGTCCAAAAATGGTTGAATCACCGTTTTAAAATGATTCAAACCTATTTCATCATCGTCGTCAAATCCAAAGATTAGTTGTATGCGAGAAACATTGTTGGCCAAATCTATAATACTAGTTACACTTGAAGTAAGTGCATCAGTGCGGCTACGTGTGGGCAGTAAGACTGCTATGCTGTATTCGTTTGTCATTGGAAAAATATTTATATGCGTATATTATCAAGCAAATAAATCTTCATTCCATTCACGATGACCTTCACGGAAAGCCATATTGGCCTGTGTTTCGCGAACTTCCACACGATAGCACCATAAACGAGCCGCTTCACCTGGACCCCACATTTCGGGAATGTAAACGCCATTCACATATTTGTATAGCATGTCAGATAAACCTTCGCAACCCAGCCGGGGCAATACCACAACCTTGGCCATGTTCCGCTCTTGTAGCAGTTTAAATGTCTCCATTTCAGGATCATCCTGTGCCACAATAAGTGTGTGATCAAATTGATCTTCTAATGTTTTCTTTAGTTCTTTGAGCCCGCCATAGTCGGCGGCCCAGTTACGCACATCCAGTTCGTTAGTTCCAAAATAGAACTTCATTGAGAATGAATATCCGTGTATCAAATTACAATGGCTATCGCTCCTCCACTGTCTATACGCACATGGAAATGCGTCGTGATACTCTTTGGTTGAGGTGTATTTGTAAACTACGGGATTTAATGTTGTCATGCTGTTTTTCTCCTATGTTAAAGTATAGCATAGGCGGCGGAGTTTGTAAAGCGGGACGATGCCGATAGGCCGCTTAAAAGAATATTTATACAGTGGTAGATCACTCAATTCTTTTGTAAAGATTATTGGTGTATGCAACAAATTCTTGTTCGGCTCTTTGATGCAAATCAAACCACAATCCGTGTACTTGGTTGGCCAAGTCATAACAATCACTTAACTCAAACCATTCGATCATGGTGTTGTAAAATGTTCTATCAAGGACCGGTTGGTACAAACAATCCACGTTCATTACTTTTTGTTTTGATAATGTTGAATCAATCTGCCAGGAAGATTGTTTTTTGAAAATACTTGGGGTGCAATGATTTAAATTACTATTGAGTTTAAAATACGATTTTAACGCAATCTGTGGGTCAATTGTTAGTGTTAGATATTTGTTCACAGTGGCTATATTTCCATCTTCCCTATGATCAAAGATAAAAATTTCATCCAGGTCTTCCCTGTAAAGAAATTCCATCCACAACCAATTATCCCATGATCGTTTTGAAGAATAAATTTGTGTGCTAAAACTTTCTAATTTACTATCTGCATCAAGAAATGTTATGTGTCTTGATGTATCTGGTATTTTTCTAAATCTTGGTTCAGCCAGTGGTGTAAGTTCAAATTGAAAAACGGGATCTAATAACGATAGCCATCTTACATGATTTCCAAACCCACCAATAGGCGCACATACACCACATTTTGTGGAAGACAAACTTTTTATATCAATCATTCAGGTTGTTTATACGTGTCAGTTTTGTAGTTGGCCTGACCAGGTATCACACCACGCACACCTCCCACTGGATCAGCAGTGTCACCGTGCATTCTTGGTATCAGGTGCACATGTGGATACATCACTGTCTGCCCCGCGGCAACTCCTGCATTCAATCCAATGTTGAAAGCGTCACACTGATTGTTTTGTACCATTTGACGGCCAGTCAACAACGCCATGCCCATGGCCACCACAATTGATTCATCGGTGTTGGCACGTGGTACAAACAACAGATGTCCCTCTGCAACAGGGTACGCATCGCGGAACACAGCAATATGAGTGTTACTGAGTTCAGGCACTATGTTGGTCCAAGGTGCTACTTTGCCGTCCTGTGCGGCCTTTAGAGTTGCGTATGATATCATTTTTTAGTCTTTAAGTAATGTAAGTCTTGTTTCAAACTTTCACTAAGATTCTTGTAGTATACTAGATCTTTGCGAACTTGCTCATCTACTTGTTCGTAGGTTTTTTGATATTGATCGTGCAGGCGTTCTTGTTTGATAGCCATGCCAATAACAACTCCGCCAACTAGACAAGTAAGTGCAGTAAGGATCATCTTGGTGCAAAGTCCTGTTGTAGTTTGATGTTGTCAAAGAATTCCTTCTTCACGCTTTGATCTGCTTTAAAGGCTCCGTGGAGCACAGTAGTTTGGGTGAGACTACTATGAGCCATAATACCACGATTCTCGCAACATCCGTGGGTAGCCTGAATATAAACGGCCACATCCGGTGATCCAGTTGCTGTCCCGATCTCACGAGCGATATCCATGCAGAGTTCTTCTTGAAGGGTTCCACGACGGGCACACCACTGTGCGATACGGGTGTACTTCGAAAGACCAATGAGTTTGGGGCCAGCAATGATTCCAATATAAGCAACACCCGCAACAGGTTGATGATGGTGGCTACACATACTCTTAAGTTCGCTACGCACCACCAGCATGCCTTCGTATGCTCCGTCTGTGTCATTTGGAAAAGCCGTTGCATTTGGCGATTCCTCATATCTACCAGCCATAATTTCATTGTAGTACATTTTTGCCAACCGGCGAGCCGTACCTTGGGAGTTTGGGTCATTTTCTCTGTCAATCAATAATGTGTCTAATACTCGTTCAAATGCTTGGGTGGCTTCATCAATCAATTGTGCTTTTGTTGTTTCATCTACGTATTCACTGATATTGTCCCCGGCCCAAAAACGTTTATTGTCACGTTTCATTTTAAAACGAATAGCATCTGCTAGATATGCAGACTCATAGCCTTTGTCATCAATGTTATTTACTGATATTGATTCTGTCATCTTAGTCCTTGATTGTGATAGTTCTTAAGTCTGGATAATCTACGTGTTGTGGTTCAGGGCAGTGTTCTTTAAGACCTTCCAACAACGCCAAGCCTTGCACAGCATCTTCGATACTGGGCCTGTAATGGTATCCAACGGTGAACTCCTTTTGACTCTGCCACGGTGATATATTTAGATCACGACCATCATACCTCATACGAATTATCTTGTCATATGCCTGTTTGTCATCAAGTATTATAGCACCACCATGGCCTATTTGTAAAGGCTTTGTGTGTCCAAAACTCAAACATTGCATGGTATCTGGACGATACATATTCCGTTCTAATCGTCTTGCACTGTCCCAAATTCGTGTTTTCAAGAATGGATACTCACCCACCCAACGCTGCCAAGCATGATTGGAATATTGATATTGTATACCTAACTTGTGCATGAGCATGGGCATACTCAAATAGGTATAAGGAGTAAACTCGCACTCCTGAACTTGATCATATCGTAGGCATAATTCAATGGCATGTGTACAACAATCAGTCATAACAACATATGGTGCCCCAGTAAATTCTGCTAGTTCTTGTTCAAATCTTAGAATCTTATCGAACATACCAAGACCAAGTGTGCGTGATTACATCAGTTAAATTATAGGTGCGCCAACGCATTCCAACTGCACGATCAAACTTGTCAGAACTGGCTGTGAGTAGTGCAGGATCACCTGGCCGCGCCGCGCCGAACATAATCTCAGGTCGCTTGCCAGTGATGGTCATTGCCTGTTCTACTACTTGTTTAACACTGGTGCCGGTACCTTCTGCAAGATTATACACGCCAGATTCAATTTTGGGATCCAGTGCTAAAATATGTGCATGGGCAATATCATCCACGTGTACATAGTCACGTACACATGTGCCATCATCTGTGGGATAGTCAACGCCGTAGATCTTGAAGGCGCCGCTATCTCGTGTGGCTTCTAACAATCGGGCAATCAAGTGAGTCGCACCTGCATCCTGCCCATGGCGACCTTCAGGATCTGCACCACAAGCATTAAAGTAACGGAATGCCACATAGTCCAGGCCATATGCCCGATGATAACTTTCCAAGATTTGTTCCACCATGCGCTTGCTTTCACCATATGGGGAGATCGGTTCGCATGGATCAACTTCATGACAAGGATTCATAATAGGCTCACCATAAACTGCCGCACTAGAACTGAATACAAATCTAGTCTTGGGCAATGCATGACGCACAATATCCAACAACGCCATGGTCTTGGCCACATTATTTTTGTAGTATTTGGCCGGATTCATTATACTAGGGCCTACTAGGCTTGTGCCAGCACAATGAATAATAGCAGTAGGTTGAGATTCAATTATCTTGCTTAATGCGGCCTCTTCAGCAAAGTCGCCTTGTACAAAGTCTGTGAATGCTGGAACCAATCCACTGTGCGGAGGTCTTAGGTCAATACCTAACACTTTTTGACCAGCATCGGCCAACTTCAGTGCAATTTGTCCACCGATATAGCCGGAGGCTCCTGTTATTACTATCATTTTATTTCCGTTTGGGTTAAGTTGTTTTTGATTGCTGATATTATTTGTTCAGCAACATAATCACATTCCAACACACGGTCGTCTCCGTATGTGTCTTGTACCTCTTGCATGGTCTTAGTGCCTTCGAAATTCCTGTAGCGTATGTTGCTTCTGGTAAGACCAACTTTGGCTTCTAGTATTTTGATATGTGCAATTTCTTGAGAGATCAAGTCTATGCTAAATTTACTGGCTACTTTGCTACCGAGATATGTATTATGAAAAATTCTAGGATTTTCTATACTGGCACTACTGAGCCAAACATATTTACCTTGCGTTCGTTGTTGTGCATAGTGCTTGAGCAAGAACAGGTTTGAAATATAATTGACTCTAATTTGACTATATTGATTTTGCCAGGTATTTTTTTCAAAGCCTTGGTAACTGCCTTGATTGTGTCCGGCACAATTTATTAAAATATCAATATCGCCAAAGTCACAATCAAAGATGCGTTCAGGATAGTCTAAATCAAGATCCTGACTGCTCCAGCCAGCAGTCTCGTAATCTACACTATCAGCCATCTTATGAAAGAGGTTGCTACCGATACCACCGGTAGCACCTATAATCAAAACACGTTGCATTATTTTTCTATTTTAATCACTTGATATTTTTCATGCGGGACATGATCGCGATAGCGATTGCCCGAACGATCCCACTGAGCACCCTGACCGGTAATAATATCAAGAATCCGATCAACAGTCCCATTATTCCAATCACTAATAAGGCCCATGTTGTGATGAGGAGTCTGCAAAAGATTACACATTTTGTGATAGGCATCGTCTATGCTCCATGGTACGTAAAGCCGATTAGGGTCATTTGCAAAAGTTTCAGGGAAACTGCGATAAGCAGGATATAGAACGTTGGCTCCGAGGGTATCTGCTTCACTGACAGTGTTCGAGACCCAATCTTGTAGAGCACAATTAAAAAGCACACGAGTATTGTTAAGGTGAGCATAGTATTCATTCTTGCTTATGTTATCAAAGATTTTGAGTCGCCCCTCTGCCTCCATACGGCGGGCACGTTCAACATACTCTGGGTTGTTGCTTCGCAAAGGTCCGCCACTGTATATTGCAAACTCACAAGGCTCGGGGGTGAGTTCGCCATACATTTCAATGAGGTCCATAAAGAAGCCGGGTTGCTTTTCTTGATCAAAACGAGCCGCAAAGCCGACCCTTCGCGGACGGTCACCAAACGGTGTGATTTTGGAACTGCCGCCAACACGTCCAAGTACTTCATCTTTCCCGAATGCCAAGCCCGATATGTTGTAGATAGGGGCAGTCCATCCTGCAATTCGCATGTGGGCGACCATCTCTTCATTGGTAGCGAGAACTCCTGTAACAAATGAGTCAACCATTTTTTCATACAATCCCATCCACTTTTCCATGCCCCAAACATGAACAAAATCATCGGGGTCGATACTCTGTGCTAAACAACGCACAAACACTCGAGGTCTATGTTCGGGAGCGACCTGATCCATGATGTAAGGTAATGATTCAATGCCAGGTTGGAACATATCTTCAAAGTAAACAACGTCTTCGCTAGTAACTGCACCTTCTTTCATGGCCTTGACCAAATTCATGATCTGACTCATACCAAAGTAACTGCGGCCGTGCGCATCTAACACTTGACCAGTTACAATAGCCTTATCAAATGTGAGTGGCGAACCAGGTACAATAACATAGTCAATACCTCTGCGATCAAAAACTTGTTTGTTCCACTCGGTTAGTTGTAGTGTGTATCGGGCTTCGTAACTTTCCAAGCCCATGTAAAACAGTTTCCTCATGCGCGGAATCCTGCAAAGCGACGTGAATCTTCGTTCCACATGTTCTTGGCATTCTTGCCCGCATGCCACTTGTTGAACTGTTGCCATGCATAACTCTTGAAGTTATACAGGTCCGATTCGTTGAAACGATATCCATAGTCCTGACAGAACTCCAAGAACACTTCCAGATCATCGAAGATCTCAGCAACACGTGGATTGGATTTTAATGATGGCTTGGCCATATGATTTCCTTTTGATTAAAGTTAAAGTTAGTATACAAGATTTAGCGATGTTTGTCAAGCCAGTTGTTGACCGATTGTTTGATTTCTTGCGCAAACAATTGATTGCCCATTATGGTTGGGTGTGATCCTTTGAACAATTTGTTTTTTTCCATAATTGGCCAACACATTCTGATCAGTGCATGTATTTCGTCGACCACTGCTTTTGATGGATTGGTTCCTAAGTCAAAATGTTCTGGCGGTCCGTATTCGGGGATGACTATGCCTTGCAACCATCTGTGCCCAATATCTGCCGCCCATCCATAGAAATTATTTAGACCGCATTGTTGGCCGAGAAAATTTTGCCAACTTGGGTGTATCACAGTAATGTTATCAAACGACTCATCCTCGACATCAGTATGAGCACCTATCAAGGCCACTGGCACACCAAGCGCATTCAACTGTCGACAAAACTGTTGTTCTAGAATTTTTACTGTGCGCATGGGATCCGCGCTGGTCAAGAATGCTCGAGCAAAATCAACTTGTGATACTCCGGAAATTTTGTGTCCATCTTCTAATGAATTAGCAGTGACAAACACCATTCTAAACGGTGTTAATTCTGGATGCTGTTGCATAAACTCTTGAGCCGATTGCAGTTGGTCAAGATTGCTCTTGGCATACAATGCTAATGAAGTATAATTGACCAAATCTAATTCGTGAGCAAGATTGGTCTTGACCGGATCATCTAACCCATCGACAGATTCAAAACTTTGGACCGCCCAACTAGGCCCAAGGTATAAGGTATGCATTGTGCGTTTGATTAAATGTTATAGGTTTGTAATGCAAGATTAAAAATTTCTTGATGGTCTTCAATAAACATTGGAACATGCATTTTAACAACAGAAAATCCATGGTAGTTCCAAACGTCAAATGTTACAAAATCGTCAAAATTAGTTCGTAAATCTTTGTTTAAAAAATCAGTCAAATCATTTGATGTATGCCGGAATAATATTTGCTTGTTGCCGGCCAAGAACGGAACAAAATTATTCTGCCCCAGTAGATTTTCTTCTATAACCTTGTTTACTCCGTGGTCAAGAGTGTCATCCATGGACAGAATAGTTTTGTCATGCATCAACGGCAGACATTTTTGTAAATCGTTTAACACAAACTCATAAGAGTGATTGCCATCGATGTGAATAAAATCAAACTTCTCACTTAGTTCTAAATTTCTGCTGTCTACATTTATAAATTGAATATTTTTTCTTTTGGGGTGGCCACCAAAAATACTATCAACAATATCTTGATTCCTCTCAAAGTCATTGTCAACTGCTACATATTTTGTGTCATCACCAATGGTTGAATCTAAGAATAATCCAAATGTTTGTCCTGCATTAAACCCTATTTCTAAAAACGATTTGAATTGAAAATATTCACATACTCGCCAAAGTTGCAACATATCATTGTTATCTCGTGGCAATCTCATTTTTCCATTGACTTGTGCTCCTGGAAATTTATCTAGATTGCGCATTACCGTTGATTGATGCAGTTTCATACAATTATTTTAGTTAGATTTTAATTGAAAGACTGGGGCGAGAGAGTTCATATTTGATCAAGGCACCGTTCTCACCGTCTTCAGCAACTTCAATCCACACAGTACGATCTGGATATCGTGCGGCAATTTCAGCATACAAGTCATCGGCCATCATTTCACATGACTTGTAATCCAGTTGCAAGATTCCCGCCTTGTACAAATTTTCTAACCAACGTTTGAATTGAATAAACTCAATGTCACGATCGTTGTGTAGTACATCAATCCATACTCTAAAGTGGAATATGTGACGATGTGGTGTACCGAGGAAACTTACATCATACTCGTCGCCTGTAGCCAATGCAGGATCGGTTGCTGCCGCAGGATAACAATGTATTCCTTCTTTGCGGAATGTGACCCAAATTTTTCGTTCTGCTTGGCTCATGATTCTTTCACGTTGTTCTGTTAGTGCTTGTGCTCGTTGGTTCATAACTTTTGATCCTGTTTGTAGTCATCCCATGAAGTAAATGCATCACGGCTCATTAGATCATGTAGACTGTGACACCAAACTCCAGGATTAGTAGCGTCAAAGTCCTTGTCATCTATTTTTAACATTGTATTATAATTCCACAACTTTGTATAGGGTAGACTTACTCGAATTTGCGGAACAAAGTTTCTGTAGTCGCAAAGTGGACCATCGTGAAACTCGTCCACGTGGGTAATTGGAATGTCCAGGCTACATAAGTATCCGTCACGCAGGAATGGTTCAATCATGCTTTCCCAACGTTGCCACGCTAGTCTGTTGTCAGGGTGGAAACTGTGATTGGCACCAAAGAAGATATGCTCGCATTCGTTGCCAAGGAATCTGCTGAGTATTTCCACAGTTGGTTGAACGCCAACCACAAACAAAGTTCTCTTGCCAAATGCAGGGGTG
>Ga0209400_1000498_pt1 | contig 34371 bp, 19 predicted proteins | sample M_130807_EF_Meta_FD_187313 | JGI IMG/M metagenome (GOLD analysis project Ga0209400, IMG submission 187313) | Freshwater microbial communities from Lake Montjoie, Canada to study carbon cycling - M_130807_EF_MetaG (SPAdes) (version 2) | ecosystem: Environmental > Aquatic > Freshwater > Lake... | reverse complement strand
TGGGGGCCGGGGTGGGGGCCGGGGTGGGGGCCGGGGTGGGGGCCGGGGTCACATCGTGAATATCCACTGGACGACAGTGATCCGGAGTTTCGTCCTCTGTAAAATCCGGTACCATGGAGCCTTCAAAACTCACCCGTAGAGGTGTGGGTGTGGGATAGGGGTTCGGAGTCGTAGAATAGGAGGTTCCCATGATTACGGTGTGAGATGGGTATGGGTGTATATAAGAAGATATCGAGAGTTGGTTCTGTATGGGTTTGAATTACACGGTGGTGGTTGACCCCGGGGTCTCGGCCGGAAGTCCCGATTCAATTTTCGGTTCCGCATCCGGGGTCTCTGGGTCCGTACCCAAGAGCTTATACATATCGTTGGTGAAAAAGGCCAGCTCAATGACATTCTCATGTACCGTATAAAACACCGTGATGTATTGACAAAAATAGGTGATGATACGGTACTTTTCCTCCTCGGTGACCAGCTGGGTCATCTTGATGAACCCGAAGAAGCTCTCCATCACATCAATGACACTGTACCCATAATCATAGATATCATACATAATCTTGATGGCCGCCTGGAGGTCCCGGTTACGGAGAGCCAACATATACTTCTCATACTGGGTCGTATCTATACCACACAATTTCACACAAGTATCAATCGTGATGGGCCGCCCCAAGGTCCAAATCTTCTCCATATGGTTGATGAGGGACCGGATGGAGTGTTTACAGTACTTCAAGAGGAAATTCTTGGCATCTTGGGCCACCATGAGTTGGTTATCTCGGACAATCTTCTCATACAACTCTTCGATTTGGGCTTCCGTGGAGGGCTCGATACGGATAATATGCATACGGGACTGGAAGCTCTCGATCACCTTCTGAATATTGGTACACACCGAGAGAAAATGGACATTATGGCGGTACTTATCGATATAGTTACGAAAGACCTGCTGGCTCTGCTCGTTCATCGTGTCGATATCGTCAATAATCACCATCTTCTTCTTACCGAAAATCGTACTATGGGACTGGCTGAACGTTTTGAGCTCACTCCGAAAGAAACTGACTCCCTGCTCTTTGAGATTGTTCACATAGAGAATATTGTTTTCCGGAACCGGCTGATTGGGTTGGAGCTGGTAATACTCCCGAATAAGGGTATGGAGAAGGATGGTCTTACCCGAACACGTGTTACCAATGAAGAGGATGTTGAGGTCGTCCATCTCCAAGAGGGTCTTGAGAACCGACTTGAACTTATGGGAGGCGAAGAACCCGTCGAGGGAATACGGCTTGTACTTACTGATGAAGAGGGCGTTGGGGTTGGAGGCGGATTGCATGGGAGGGGTGATGGGGTCGTGTTGTGTTGTGTTGTGTTGTGTTGTGTTGTGTTTACATCGATTTGGACGGGTGTCGAGGTCCGAACACGGGTCGAGAGTGTTTTATGAGGGAGTGTTCCTCGGAAAATTGATTTAGAACCAAGCCTGTATAATAGTGTACCAGCCCATCGTTGACCAACAACAACAAGCACCCCCAACACCAGTCTTAAGCACTCGTCTTTCAAAACCAGTCTTATCCAATATGTCCTCTAAGAACATCGTTCTCTCTGTCGCCGATTGGGATACGTCCGCCATCAAGTACATGGCTCCCAAGGTGAATGACAAAGGTGGCAAGTCGATCAATGTGCTCAGCAAGCAGACCAACCGCTCGCTCCACATTACGACCCCTCTCATGATGACCTGGGGTATCTCAGATTTCATCGATGATAAGGGTGAGTCCGATGGCAAGTACCAAATCTCACTCAATTTCCCGAACGACGAGTACCGTAACGCTACGAGTGACCAGTTCCTCGAGAAGCTCAAGGCGTTTGAGACCCAAATCTTGAACGATGCGGTCAAGAACTCGGAGCTTTGGTGGGGCGAGTCCATGAGTCTCGAGCTCGTCAAGCACACGTTCTTCCCGTTCCTCAAGTACTCCAAGAACAAGGACACCAAGAAGTTTGATTATACTCGCCCCCCGTCCATCCGGGCCAAGGTGCCGAACTACAACGGTAAGTGGGGGGTGGAGATTTACAATACCAACTCGGAGCTCATCTTCCCCTGTGAGGACGAGCATATGACCCCCATGGACTTTGTGCCCAAGCTCAGCCAGGTCGCCTGTGGTCTCCAGTGCACGGGTATCTGGATTGGTGGTAAGGGCTGGGGCCTCACATGGAAGATGTTCCAGTGTATCGTCAAGCCACGTGAGGTGGTCAGTGCCTACGGTAAGTGCCATGTCACCCTCTCCGCGGAGGAGAAACAGACCATGGAGAAGCAGGTGATTCTGGACGATGTTACCGCCGAGGAGTTGGTCGAGAAGGAGATGCTCCCTCCCCCCACTCAGGTTGAGGACAGTGATGCCGAAGACGATATTCCGGCGCCGATGATCGCACCGGTGACGACGGCCACTCCGGCTCCTACGGCCGCTCCTACGACGGTGTTTACGGCGGCGACAGCGACGGCCGAAGACCCCAACGCCGCGAAGAAGAAGGTGGTGAGAAAGAAGGCGGTGGCGTAAACAGTTCACCTAGCATCGTGTAAATAGAATGTAAATAGTACTAACCATACCTATAGTATAATCGGTAAATATAATCGACAAACAGAACGTTGTACATACTGTATTTTTCATTGTGAAGTTACCATGAAAATTGCTGTGCTATTCTCCGGACGTATTCATCGATACCAAGAACACTACGACAATATCCAGGCGATGGTGGTACAGGGGCATACATGTGACTTTTTTTTGAGTCATAGCCCGGAATGTGTAGAAAACCTGGAAGATTTTGTGGCCCGATACCAGCCTCGAGTAGTATGTGATGACCCCATACAATACCTCGATGTGTCCCGGTGGTCATGCCACCCCCAGTCGAATCCCCATAACATGATGTGTATGTGGGTCAACCGGCGGCGGGTATTTGAGGGACTTCGGGATTATATGGTACGTACCAGGACCTGGTACGATTTAGTCATCAGTACCCGGTTGGATACCTGGTGTTACGAACCCTTGAACTATGGGTTGGTGACCGAGGTGGGGATGGGGATGGGTGACGATACCGTCTGGGTCCCTGGTGGGAGTGACTGGGGAGGTCTCAACGACCAACTTGCCATGGGGTCCTATTACGCCATGGAGAAATACATGATGTTGTATCCGGAGGTGGAACCCCTCTTGGATGAACTCATGACAAGTATAGGGTATTACGGGCCCGAGCCCCTCTTGAAGGCCCATATTGACCGGGTAGGATTGAGGGTCGAACGGTTCCCCTTGAACTACCGGCTTATCAATGGAAAGATATATCACCACCCATGACGAGGTGGTGGGAGGGGGTGGGAAGAGGGTGGGAAGAGGGTGGATGGTTGTGGTGGTTGTGGTGGTTGGGGTGGTTGGGGTGGTTGTTGTATATATGATATTTATAGAACAACCCCAGAGGATACGAACCATGGTTTCTCCGTGGCTTTTGACCAAGATGAAGTATTTACTGGGATTGAACCCCGGGGCGAGGGACGAGCCCCTCCCACCATCACGTGATAATTTAGTCATGAAAATGAAATACCTCCTTTCCGACGAACCCCCTCCCTTTAGAAGTATGGTGGGGGGGCCCGAGGAGAGAGGGCCACGGGTAGAGGGTCCGACCGGGGTTGAAGAGGCACCCATGGGGGAGAGACCTGGTCCGGGATTAGAGCCGGGGGTGGAACCGGAATCGGAATCGGTACTACCCCCGCCCCCGGTCAATACCGATTGTGACGACCCCAACAACCGGGACATCCTCGCCACCATCTTTACCGAAGAGAATGGTCGGGTGGCCAAACAATGTATTACCCGCCAAGACTTTGTATCGGCCCGTGGATGAGATGGTCAGGGGACGAACCCGATACGGCAAGTACTTTAGGTAAAAGGAGTACAGAATCAGGTTGATATTATCTAAGCAAATATCAAGTACGAAGGTATTTTTACCTATATCCATCACCATACCCCATCACAAGGTACCCCATATCTATATCATTATACCATCCTATGTCATTGATATCATCGGCATCACCATGGATAAGCGATGACCCCCAGAAAAAAAGGACCCCCACCATGCGAAAAACCATCAAACGTACGTCTCCCAGTCCACAACCTGCCCCCATGAATACCATGGGGGAACCCGACGGGTATGTCTCCCAAGAACCGTCTTGGAAATTGGCCTCCTCGAATTATTCGGATACCTCCCGTATGTATGCGGCGGTGGCGGGGGGCGGGGTGGGTATGGCGACGGGATTAGGGTCGGAATCTAGTTCTGAATCGAGTGATACCTCCCGTCAAACCCGGGTCCATGAACTCATACAACAAATGCAGTCTCTCAACGTGGATAACGACGGGAATAATTTAGCGGATTTCAAACCTCTCTCTCACCCAATTGTCAATACGAAAAAGACCGAGGGGAGCGAGGGAGGGAATGGAGGGAATGGAGGCGATGGTCGGGGAGGAGGTATGGGAGGGTTTGATAATTTACCTACCTATGTCCCCCCGGTCAATCCCCGGTTCACCCCCCCGGCCCCGTCACGGCCAACCTTTTCCGCCAATAACCTGAATTTAGATAAAAACAGTGACTACCGGGCGGCTTACCAGCCCCCTTCCCAGATTCCCAAGTATACGGGGGGAATGGGTGGTCCACTTCCCAAGAACGACGACCGGCTTATGGATAAAATCAACTATATGATTCATCTCTTGGAAGAACAGGCCAATGAGAAAACCAACAATGTCTTGGAGGAATTTGTCATGTTCTCCCTGGTGGGGGTGTTCTTAATCTATGTCTTGGATAGCTTCTCCCGGTCGGGACGTTATATACGATAAACATACGGAACTATATGAGGGAGCCGTATGTTTAGATGGTGGGGTGAGGGAGGGTGGGGGAAGGGTGGGTGGGCCTAGTTCGGCCGTTCCAAGACAAAGATGTACTGGTGCTTGTCATGGATTGCCTCCATCAAGTTCATCTGACCATGCACCAAGAACCCGGCGTACTGGGCCATATACACAATATCCTCCACGGATTCCATGTAGAGGATTTGCTCATTCATCCGGACATGATGGGTACAGGCATCCGTGAAGGCCTCTTGGAAGATGACCTGGTTCTTGGTCGTCTGGGAAAAATCATACGATGACTTGTACCGAAATTCGATGAAATCAATCTCGGTATCGGTCACCCGGTCTTCAACAAATACCTGTACCGAATCGACCAAGAGGGGTTTACCCACCGTGGGTATCGGGTCGAATTTTTCCCGGTCCACCAACTGTAAAATAAGGTAGCCATGGGGCATCAACCAATAGTATAGGTTACGGAACAGCTGAACCTTGTCAGAGAAACTATAGATGGTATGTCCCGTCATAAGGATATGAGTAAAGGTGTGCTTATCAAAGGCCATGGGTTGGTCTAAATCCCCCTGCTTGAGTTGAAGATGGGGGTACTTGAGGTGGGCGGCTTGGTTCATATGGGCAGATTGGTCGATCCCAAACACGTATTTGTACCCCTTTTGCTGAATATAGGCAGCCAATTCACCCGTACCCGACCCTGCATCCAAGAAGACGCTTCGTTGGGGGTCGGTCTGGGTCAGGGACGCGGTCGCATCAAAGATGGTTTGGTTCAGTTGCTTGGGTCGGTGAATCTTGTCGTAGATATGGGCAGTGAACTCGTCATAGATATCTTTTTGCCGGCGTACCAAGAACTTTTCGTTCTGGATGAACCCCTCTTGTCGCCTGGGGGCGGAGGAACGATACCAAATCATGAGGACCATGGTGATTGCCAAGATGACGACCAAGACCATTAGGAGGTTATTTTGACCAAGAAACCCCGGGGAGGGGGTGGGGATTTTCATATCGGATCGGGGGATGGGGATGGGGATGGGACCGAGTACGTATATGTTGTACAGAGAAAACGGTCCATGGCTTATCACCCCGACAACGGTATAAACAAATGGGGCGATAACTAAGTAAGTTCGTTCGTCCAGTGGTCATTATATCATTGTCATGAGTAACCCATACCATGTCTTGGGTGTGGCCAACAATGCCACCGATAAGGAAATTAAAACCGCGTTTCGTCAGCTCTCGATGAAGTATCATCCCGATAAGAATCCTGACGACCCCGCTGCCACGGCCAAGTTCCAAGAGATTAGTTCCGCCTACGACACCTTGAGTCGTCCCGACAAGCGTCAGCAGTTCGATGCTCAGTCGCAGAACCCGTTTGGGGGGATGGGGGGGATGGGAGGAATGCCCGGGGGGTTTCCTCCGGGGATGCACCCGGTGGGAGGGGACGAATTCGGGGATATCAACCATATGTTCAACATGATGTTCGGGGGGATGGGGATGGGAGGAGGGTTCCCCGGGATGGGAGGGGTCCATATGGGAGGTATCCCCGGGGTGCGTATTTTCCACCAGGGCCAACCGATGAACGGTCACCCATTTTTCCAACAGCATCACCAGCAGGCCCCTCAGCAGCCTCCGTTACAAAAGCCTCCACCCCTGATTCGCAATGTGGACATCACCTTGGAACAGTGCTATCGGGGGGCGACGATTCCGATGGAGATTGAGCGCTGGGTGATGATTGACCATAGTATGCGTACCATTGAACGTGAGGTGATTCAGGTGACCATCCCTCCCGGGTTGACCGAAAGTGATTTCGTGGTGATACATAACCGGGGTAACCGTATCAATGACCAGATCAAGGGGGACATCAAGATTGGTATCAATATCAAAAATGAGTCGGTGTTCCGGCGGGAGGGAATGGACCTGATCTACAAGAAGACGATTACATTGAAGGAGTCGTTGTGTGGGTTTTCGTTCGATATTGTGCATCTGAGTGGAACGACCTTGTCGATTAACAATAAGACCAATATTAGTGTGATTCAGCCCAATTACCGTAAGGTGATTCCTCAGATGGGGATGAAGCGGGAAAACCAGACGGGGAACTTGGTCATCGAATTTGAGGTGGAATTCCCGGCGGCCTTGACCCCGGAGCAAATCGCGGCTCTCCAGGAGATTATGTAAATGAGGTGGAGTGGGGGATGGTGTGATGGATGGCGAGTTGGGTGGGGGATGGGTCGGATATACATGATGTATGCATACGATATCATGTATATGGAGAAGGGGGCGATGGGGCGACGCCGGGTTTCACGGCGAGTCTCTGATATGGTTATTACCCAAGAATATCAAGAATATCTCACGTTGATACGGAGTGAGCCACCCCCATATCACGTTGATCCTGCTTTGAAGATTACGGTTGGCGAGACGCACGGCAAACGGAGTGTGCGCCGTCTTACGTATCTTGGGTGAATGAGCAAACGCATAGACATCACTCATAAACCAGTATTTATCCTCGGGTTCAGGATCGCGCCAATACACAATATACCTATGGTAGTAGTAGGTATGGGCAGCCGCCTTGGTGGTGAAAAAATGGCGGATATCGGCCAAGAGAGCCGGGGGCTGAGGCTGGTAGGTATAGGACAGGATATGACGTTGAATCTCGGGGGGTAACTGAGAGATGGGGATGGTCATGATGGTGTTCGGGCTGTTATGGTTATCGAGTTATCTTTGGATGACTTTCATAAGTATGGTCGACACTTATGAACTTGATATGATATCAATTTCGCTTCGGGCAGGATTCGAACCTACGATCTAACGGTTTTACTGGATGCATAATGCAACAAACAGCCGTTCGCCTTAACCAACTGGGCCACCAAAGCATACTGTGGTGTCCGACCACACCGACCGATTACTCACACCCAGAATCGAACTGGGATCGCAGACTTATAAGGACCGCATTCTAACCGTTAAAATATGTGAGCAATATGGGGTGGAGAGAACTTGGTATTCGTCCTCTCCACACGATACATATACGGGGTGTCTTTATATGGGTATTGGATGAGTGGACATGGGGGTGTAGATATTGGGAGGGGGACATTTACGTAATCGTCTTGGCCGAGATTCCCGAATCCGTCAGGTAAATCGAGTTCTCCGTGATGATGATATAATCCTGGTTGTGCTTCAGAATCTTCGAGATGGGGCTCGTGTACTCATCCACACTCTTCACCAAGAGCTTCTCACCATTCTTCTTCACCCCGATCAAGATTTCGTTGTTCAGGCTGTTCACCCAATAGTCCGTCATGATGGGCTTGTCCTCGATGATACTCCACTTCACCGCCGTCTGAAGGGTCGTGGTATCCGGGAGACGGCAACCGACCGTCGAGGCCGAGGTCATGGGCTGGGCCGAGGGTTGAATCGGGGCGGATTGGGCCGAGGTGGGGGCCGCGGCCGGGGCCTGCGTGGCCGACGGGGTCGTTGCTGCAAAACTACTCATCTTTATATGGTCAGTTCGGGCTATGGAAGAGTTATAGTATAATCCTTTATATCGATTTTTCCCCTAAACCGCAAGCCGAGAGTGGGGGTCGGATTCGGGGGTGTCGGATTCAGGTTCGGGGTCGACCATCACCGTCTTATAGTAGTCATTGGTATAGGTAATCGTCCGCTTACGTAACTTGGGCTGCTTGTTCTTCACCACCGGGTTCTCACTCAAGATACAAATGTTCTCATACTCCTCAATCAGGATGGCCTTGATGAACTCAAATACAAACCGGAGAATCTTCTCGGTACAGTTCCCCACAATGAGACCACTCCCCGTACGAAAGACCATGAACGATACCTCGGTATATTTACGGCTATCAATAAGCTCCGACAACTTCATCTTTCGGTCTTCTGGATGTACCTTCCCATTCTGCTTCTCCCGGTCAAACCCGACCTGGTGATTGAAATAAAACTTGCACTTCACTCCAGGATAACTACAGGGGTCGAACGCCGACTCAATCCCATACTTGTCACTACTCAGAATCGCATGGAACCGGTCCCGGTGTACAAAGAACCCACAGTTGAAATTTGAATTGATGAGGACATGGTCTTCGTTCGAGTTCTCGATGAAATCCAACGGTTGTTCTAAATACGGTTGAAGAATCCCTTGGACCATCGTCTTCACAATATCCAGCACCCGGTAGTTGACAATCCCGGGAATCTCCATCTTACCCGTATTGAAAACCTTGATATGAGCCTCTTTGAAAGGTTCATCGTCACATTGGAACCGGACAATCAGAGCAAAACAGTTGTAAAAGGCGTTTTTGACCTTCCCCCGGTACGACACGATGTCTTTCCGTGATACCCCGATGGTGATTTTACGCTCGTCTTTGAACTTGATACTACGGGCGGTGGGGTTGTTGATTTGTTTGATGATGTTCTCCTTATAGTACCGGATACCATGGAGTCGTTCTTGGTAAGCCTCGAATTCTTCCGGGGTCTTGGACACCACCTTAATCTGTTTTTTGAGGACCCCAGGGACGGGGTTCCAATAGTCGATGACCGGAATATCCCAGAAGATACGATGAATATCCACCACTTGGTTCAGGAACAATACCTTGGTCTTGGTGGAGATGATGAGCTCCATTTCACGGTTGATTTTACCGATGGTGGGGACATGGGCCGGGGGTTTGTCCGGGGTGGGTGAGTCGGCGGGGGTGTCGAGGGTCTTGGTCAACGGCTTGGGTGACATGGTTACCGGAACGAGGGGGGAGGGTACGGGGTCGACGATGGGAATAGAGTTGATAATAGGCTTGGTCGGATGACCACCTCCCCCACCCTGGTACTGTGAATATAGGTAGTTCTTCCACTCATCGTCTAGGGTCGACATGGAGATGGTTTCTTTATATTACTCTATGGAGTGTCACGATTTCTTTATGTTGGTTTGGACGAGTGGTGGGGTGAGAGGAATCAATTTTTGGATGGGCCATCTGTCCCACCCAAAAATTACGCTCGGCTCGGGTCGGGAGTCCATACTAACGAATCTGATACACATACTCAACAAGGATACTAATCGGAATATCCGGGCGATGAATCACGATTTTCATTTGGTCCAACATCTTGGAGACGGTTTCGGCCGAGGTGGGGGCGAGGTTGGTGGGGGGCCGGCCCAAGAGCCCCTCCCGTATCAGATAGTTATAATACCGTTGGACCAGTGTACGAATATCCATATTATACTTGATACTGGTCTCGTTCAAAAAGGCATGAAACTCTGCGAGGGTCCCCGTCTCACTGTACAATCGACTTCGAATCTCTTTCAGGACATTCATATGAAAGGGAATATAGAGTGACTGGACCCGGGTCCCCTCCATCTGAATGAAATTAATCATACTACGGATATCGGACTGATACATGTCTTGGATGGTCTCCAGGGTCTCGTCCGTGAGGCGAAGGTCCTCCTTATCACAGATATTCTTGATGAACTTGAAGACATCCGTCTTGGGAAGCTGATTGAACCGGATACACAAGAACTCATTCTTCAGGGATTCATCCATCTTGGTAATATAGTTACATATCAGGCAAAACCGGACATTGTACGTAGAGGTCTGTAGGATATATTTGAGGGCTTGTTGGGCGTTCTTGGTCATATAGTCCACTTCGTCCAGGATGACAAACTTGAGCCCTTGTTCAAACAGGTTCTTGGATTTGGCAAACTGATGAATCTGGTTACGGATAATATCAATCCCCCGTTCATCCGAGGCATTCAAATGGATGACATTACTCTTGTTGATACGGTAATACCGGTTCTGGAACTCGTTGATGAGATTGATGATGGTCGTGGTTTTTCCCGTCCCCGGGGGGCCATAAAACAACAGGTGTGGGAAGTAGTGTTTGTTGAGAATATTCTGGAACAATTCACGATTGAGGGGGTCCAAGACAATATCTTGGAACTGGGAAGGGCGGTATTTTTCCACCCAGGGGATGGAAGAGGCGGTCACGGGGTTGGTGGTGGGGTTGGCGGTGGGGTGGGTGGCTACCGGTTTACGGTAATGGGCTTCCGAGATGAAGGGGCGCTGAGGGGGGGAAGGCTTTCGGGGACGGCCACGCATCTTGGGTGGGGGTGGGTGGGTGGGGTGGGTCTGGTGTATATGTACAGGCGGTATCTTTATCCCCTTTGGGGTCCGAGGGTCGGGGGCGGGAAGGATTTCAAAAAAACACTCGTGAAAAATCCAAAACTACATAAATGATTGGAGGGATGTGTATTCATAGTTTGACCCATTTCTACTATTACGTGTATTGGTGTGTGAATATATGACAAAAAGTAAAAAACGCCCGATGATTAGCAAGCCGGCCGAACCGACGACGGTGGCGGCAGCGACGGTGGTGCCGGTGGTCGACCCCGAGCCCGTCGAAACTCCCAATATCCAAATAGTGGTATGCGATTCGTCCGACCTCCTGAATACCGAGACACCTCCCCCCAAACGGCGTCCCCCCCGAAAACCCAAGGCCCCGACCCCGGCCCCGACCCCGGCCCCGACCCCGGCAGCGGCCCCGGTGACGGCGGTGGGGGGGTCGACGGAAGGGTCGGTGGTGGTGACGACGGAGGTACCCGTGGTGGAGGTATCGGTCACCCCGGTCACCACCGAGGCCGAAAAAAAGCCCCCCGTCAAGCGACCCCCCGCTCCCAAGCGACCCAAGCGAGCCAAAATCACCACCACGGGGATGGGTAGTGGCCAAGAAACCGGTCCCCCCACCCTCCAGATTGCCAATATCATCCTACACCTCAAATGCTCGATGAACGACCTTGAACACTACAACGAGGACATGAACCGGCAACTCACCGACCCCCTCGTCTACAACCCCCATGTACCTCCCGATATCATGACCTACCAGCCCGCGGATCCCTATACCGTCCTGGATGATGGGCTGGGTGGAGGAGGACCGGTTCCTCGGTCTTCCTCTGAACACTACGCCTACCTGGAATCCGTCAATCGACCCACCTTACCCTCGACCCTGGGGTCTGACACCCCGGAAGGGGGGGAGGTTCCACCTGAGAATATCGAACCCGAATCCTCCGTCACCATGAAAGAGATCAATACCAAACTCAAGAAACTCAAAATCTCGTTGTTCAAAAACATGGCTTTTATGGATAAGAAATCCGCCTGTTTCTGGTGTACCTACGATTTCGACAATCCCGAATGCTATATCCCCAAATACGAAATGGACGGGACCATTCACGGTTACGGGTCCTTCTGTCGCCCCGAATGTGCCGCGGCATTTCTCATGAAAGAAAATATTGACGACTCGACCAGGTTCGAACGCTACCACCTCCTCAACCAAATCTATAGCAAAATTTATGACTATAAACGGAACATCAAGCCCGCCCCCAATCCCTACTATACCCTCGAAAAATACTACGGGAACCTCACCATCCAAGAATACCGTAAGCTCTTGAAATCCGACCATTTGTTGTTGGTGATCGATAAACCCATGACCCGTATCTTACCCGAATTACATGAAGACAACGAAGAGTTTTTGACCAACATCTACGGTACAAATAACAGTATCACCGGAGGGGGCACGGGGCATGGGGGAGCCACCAAACCCTCGACCTACGGGGTGTACAAGGTACGCCGTCAAAGTGAAAAACCGACCGGGGTCTCCAAATCCAGTATCATCAAAGAACACTTTGGTATCACCGGGTGAGGGCGGGATGGGATGGGGCGAATCCATATAGAGCCAACATCCGTTATAATCTAGTACAGTCTAACCTCATCCTTCACCATGTCCTTGGATATATCCCGCTACCATGGACAAGGATACACCGGTTTAGCGAACCTCGGTAATACCTGCTTCATGAACGCCTGTCTACAAGTCCTCAACCATGTCTACGAACTGAACGAACATCTCTTGGTCCGAAACATCCATAAACGTGTCAACAAGGACGGCACCACCGTCCCCGAGGTATATTTGACCAACGAGTGGGTGGAACTCCAAGAACTGATGTGGAAGACCAATGGGGTCATTTCGCCCAACAAATTTTTGCATCATCTCCAACATCTAGCCAAAGTCAAAAACAAGGAAATTTTCACCGGATGGGCTCAGAACGATATGCCCGAATTCCTCCTCTTCTTCATCGAATGCCTCCATACCACGATTTCCCGAGGTATCAAAATGAAAATCACCGGGAAACGACAGAATACCGTGGACAATACCGCCGTGGAATGCTACAAAATGCTCCAGGTCGTCTACAAGAAGGAATATTCCGAGATTATGGACATCTTCTACGGGATTTATGTGTCCGAGATTACGAGTTCGGATGGTTCCCGGGTAGTGAGTATCAAACCCGAAATGTACTTCATCCTGGATCTCCCCATACCCTCCCACGAAACGATGCTTGAGCCTACGATATACGACTGTTTGGACCTGTTTACCCAAGCCGAGGTATTGGAGGGTGGGAACGCCGTTTTTAACGAAAAGACCCGCTCCCATGAGACGGTCAAGAAACGGATTTTATTCTGGAATTTTCCCAAGGTACTCGTGGTCACCTTTAAACGGTTCACGGCATACGGTCGGAACAAGCGGATGGATTTAGTGACTTTTCCAATAGAATCACTCGATTTGTCCAAGTATGTCTGTGGGTACAACCCGAAAAAATATGTCTACGACCTCATGGGGGTCTGTAACCATATTGGGGGGGTCATGGGAGGGCATTATACCGCCTTTGTCCAAAACTCACAAAAGGAGTGGCTCCATTTCAACGACATGTTACACCAACGTCTCGACGACCCCAACAAGATGATTACTCCCATGGCTTATTGCCTCTTTTACCGTTTGCGTGGGTAGGTCTCGGGGAGACGGCATATTATCCTCATATTGTATAATATAGTATACGTATACGTGACACTACCGATACACATCATATAATACTTGTCCCTATCTATGAGTACCACTGTTACATCTGGTCCCAATCAGAATGCCCTACATCAGATATCGTTACCTCCCCCCACCAATGCCCCGAGTACCATATTTCCCACCTACTCGGGGTCGGCGTCGTCGTCGGGGTCGGGGTCGGTGGCATCCAACGCCACCGTGGGGTTCCAGACCGTCTTTACCAAATCCAATATCGTGATGCTGATTTCCTTTATCGTGTTGTACATGTTACTCTACGGAATGATGTACTTGGTTTTAGGCGGAAACATTGCTTCGTCGGTCAACAGTTGGTTCATCGACGGCTTTGCGGTGATAATCTTCATCTTCTTTGCCATGTACTACTACTTCTCTAGCTCCGAGGCGGATGTCGAAAATTTCCTCGGAAACTTCTTCGTGGGTCTACGTGATTTCTTGGACAAGCCCAGTAGTTTCTTCACCATCCTCTTCTTCATTATCCTGAAGTACATGTTCCTATTCATCCTTCGGGTGCCCATGGGGGTCAACAAGCCTTATTCGGTCATTCTGTTCGAGGGTGTGGTATGGGGGCTCCTTATTTTTGATGTGTTTGGGTTGGTCTTCAAGTACTTCTTTGGGTTCTCGATTGTGGATTTACTACTGAATCCTCTCATTGACGCCTGGAATCTTTTACCGAACAACGCGAACCAACCGGTGGATATCTCGGGAGGGGTGATACGACGGAAGACGGATGCTTCGGGGGTGGATATCTCGGGGGGACGTCTGGTGACCCCGAAGGCAGCGGTGACCGTGATACCGACCCTTCCCCCCAAGAAGGAGGTGTTCAATGTGTCGAACAATCTCTATACGTATGACGAGGCTCAGGCCGTGTGCCAGGCCTACGGGGCTCGGCTCGCCAACTACGACGATATTGAACACTCGTACAACAATGGAGGAGAATGGTGCAATTACGGCTGGTCCGAGGACCAAATGGCCCTCTTCCCGACCCAGAAGGATACCTGGAACAAACTCCAGATCACCAAGACCCATAAGAACGATTGTGGACGCCCGGGTATCAACGGAGGTTATATGGGTAATCCCTATATCAAATTCGGGGCCAACTGTTTTGGGGTGAAACCAAAACCGGGACCGAATGATTTGAGTGGAAACCGTCTCTCGTTGGCCGAGGAGGCGATTCGGGATGGGAAGGCGGAGCTGGCCAAGAACGCCGCCATCAATGCGTTCAACTACCAGAAATGGTCCGAGTATTGATGATGATATGATGACATGATGGGGTGTAGGGGGAATGGATTCATACATATATATCACCGGTGAAAGGGGTGATATATAGGGGGATGGGGATGGGGGTGGAGGGTGGAGATGGATGGGGTGGTTTATTTGTGTCGCCGCATCGTGACCACCCGTCGCCGCCGGGTGCTCTTGGTCGGGTCCACCGTTTCTGATACCGACTTCAACATATCCTCAAAGAGGGGGACAGGTACCATATCATTCGTGAGACCACCTCCCATCATCATCATGACCGTACGGCGGTCGGTGGGGACCATGAGTGGGGTATGGGTGAACTCATTGGGTTCACGACGTAATTCCAGTCCCAGGGGAATGGTGAGGGGTGGGGGGGCTTCCATCGTGGGGTGAGGGGGACCTATCTATACTATCCGTATAGTTAGGTACGGGGTGAGGTTTAACGGCGACGGGTGACACGCTTGTTGGAACGCCGGCGGCGGGTGTTCTTCGTGGAACGAGGGGTGTTTTGTTGGGCGTACACCAACACGGCCGGGACCGCTAAATCCGCAAACATGGTCCCTCCCCGGCGGTTACGCCGGCCCCCCACCGCCAGAGCGGGGTTAGTATTGTACTGGAGCATTCCACTCGCTCCGTTGGTCCCCTGCTGCAGGTTCGCCGGACCCGCCACTGCGGCCATCCACGCCCCCGCATCTCCTCCCCGCTTCGAACGATTCTTACGCTCACCTTTCATGCTACTATTATGGTAGACCACTATACCTTATCCTTGGATTTGATTCCTCGGTCGAGAGGTGGGGGCCGAGAGGGGGGGGCCAACTCTAAAGAGGGGGAAGGGTCATCGACGAGGGTGGGAGTGAGGGGGTATAGGCTCGGGTAGACACCATCAATGTACGTATCCATAACAACAGTCCCAGGTTGGCTAAAGTCAGAAAAATCAAAAATACACTATAGAAACATATGAGCCAGATGTACGGATAAACCTCGTTATAGATGATTTGGACAATGGGACGTAGAATCTCCTTCACATAGTGTTTAATCTCCTCCTTTTGAAAAAATTCGATACATGAATCACGGATGGTGGAAGTGGTCATTTCATAATTTTCGGGTGGGTTCGAAAATCTCGGGGTGAACGCGGTGCGGAGGGGGTCGGTTGTGTCCACCCGCGTCAACGATATATAGACAATTTACACCTAAATCTTATCATGGAACAAATATTTGAACCCAATACTTCCTTTCCGTTTGATCAGCTCGTGCTCACCAACCCCACTTTTGTGAATTCGGGGAACTATTTCATCAAATACCTGATAAACGGGTCACCTCTCTACATACAACCCCCAAAAGCGGTGACGAAACAAGGTTTCATCAAAGGAGGTAAGAAAATATTTTGTGACCTACTATTCACCAACGAAGACGAGTCTTTCATCCGCTGGATAGAAGATTTAGAGAACTACTCACAAAAATACATCTTCAATCACCGGTCGAAATGGTTCGAGACGGAACTCGAGATGCACGATATCGAGAGCTCCTTTACCTCTCCCCTCAAAATCTACAAGTCGGGTAAGTTCTACATCGCCCGGACCCACATCCCGACCCGTTTAGGAAAATGTACCCTACGCATCTTTGACGAGCAGGAGCAGGAGCTTCCGATGGAATCCATTTTAGACGGTACCAGTGTCATGACCATCTGGGAAATCCAGGGTATCAAGTGTTCGACCCGGAGTTTCCAAATTGACATTGAAGTCAAGCAGATGTTGGTGTTACCCAAGAGTAACCTCTTTGACCGGTGTATCATTACCAAACCTCGACGGGTCGTCGGTGACGAGGGGGCCGGTATGGTGGTGGGGGGTGGCGTCGGGGTGGCGACCGCTCCTCCTTTAGAGGAATTGGTCCACGAACCACCGGCGGTCCTGGAACCTACCACTCCCCTACCTACTTACCCCGAAGACCCCCTTTCGACCCCAGGGTTGGAGGTGGGAGGGGAGGTGGAGGAGATGGACGAGGGTTTGGACGAGGGTTTGGACGAGGGTTTGGACGAGGGTTTGGACGAGGGTTTGGACGAGGGTTCGGAGGACGACTCGGGGAGAAACCCCCTCATCATCGGGGGGGACATATCCCTGGAACTGGACGAGGACCCGTACCTCGAGGGTACGGTGAAGGGTCCCCAGGAACCCGAGGTGGAAGTGGTCGATTTTCATCCCGAAGACATCCAAGAACCCATCGACTTCCAATTAAAAAATCGTAACGACGTCTATTACGAAATGTACACCTCCGCCAAGAAAAAGGCCGAGGAAGCCCGTAATTTAGCCATATCCGCCTATTTGGAGGCCAAACGCATCAAGGAACTTTATATGATCCAAGAACCCCTGGATATTTTCACCCTGGGGCCGACGGCCGGGGAGGGGGTCGGGGGGGAGGCCGGGGAGGGGGTCGGGTCTTTTTAGCCCTATGGCGAAAACCTCCTCCCATGTCACCCCTCGGGTTATCATCAGACCCCCTTTCATTTACAAATTTTTTGTCCACCGACTATATACATAAATCATGTTGAAAGCGTTCCAGGCGGGTTTGTCGAAATTTTTCACTAAAAAATGGATTCCCATTATTGTTCTATTGGTGATATGTTTTGTTCTGATGACATACTCCTCGTACAAGGGAACCGTTTTAGACAGAATGACCGACGGTGCGGGTGCTTTCCCCTCAACCTCGGCGGCTTCTAACACCGTGATGCCCCAGGGCACGGCCAACACCGTCTCCGCCCCGACGGCAACGGTGCCGGCCACGACGACCCCGGCGGCCACCGGCTACACCGCCCAAGCCGTGGCGAACCCCACCGACCTCCTCCCGAAGGACCAAAACAGCCAGTGGGCGACCCTCAACCCCGTGGGTGGTAACGTCGCCATCCCGGATCTCCTCCAGGCCGGCTACCATATCGGCCTCGACACCATCGGCCAAACCTTGAAGAATGCCAACTACCAACTCCGTTCTGACCCCATCATCGAGAAGCAAAATACCGGCCCCTGGCTCCAATCCACCATCGAGCCGGACTATGCCCGTATCCCCCTGGAAATTGGCCAAGGCCAACGCTAAATCACTCGATATATGAGTAATGGACAAACAATGACCATATGATTCATGACTTGTATCATATGTTCTCAGTAGGTTAATGGGTGGGTGGCTGGGCGGGTGGGTGGCTGGGCAGCTGGGGCTGACCCCACGAGACAACGATAAAACCGAGATATACCTTATACGCTCTCCAATATATCCCATGACACAATATTGGTTGGATATCCTCGGTTACACCATCCTTTTTATCATCTTCGTGATATGTGTGTACATCTACTTTAGAACCGACGATTTTGAACTGAAGTGTATCGTGTCCACCGTGGACGGGAACAAATACTGTGTACGTGAACGCCACCGTATCCAAGAATCCGCCGACTTGTTGGCCAAAGTGGCCGAGAAATGCCGGGACCTGGTCGATTATGTCGGAGAAAAGCACCCCCACAAAGAATGTGTCAAGCTACTGGTGAAAAATTTCAATCCCCAAAAAATCGTAGAAATACTCCCCACCAGTAGCTATACCGCCTACAGTGAAAACAAGGGGGAGAAAATTGCCTTTTGTCTCAACGTCACCAAGGGGGGGAAGGAGAACCTCATCGATGAACATACTCTCACCTTTGTCGCCATCCACGAATTAAGCCATATTTCCTGTTCCACCATCGGCCATACGACCCAATTCTGGGACAATTTCAAGTTTTTACTCCAAAACGCCAAAGAAGCCGGGATCCACGAACCCATCGATTACTCCCAGAAACCCACCGAGTACTGTTCGATGAAAATTACCGATAATCCCTATTACAATTAAGACCGGTTACCACCGATTCGACTCGGAGGCTTGCGCAGGCTAGCTCATGGGTGAGCTCGAAATCACCCATGGTGTTTAGATGAAATGGATGGTTGACCCGTCACGACCCCACCATGGTAGGGTGGAGTCGTGTCATAGGATATTATCATACCACCGGTGAGTATTGGGTCGTATCATCGAGTGCGGGATAGAACACCAGAATAGGATTCTAGGTCCCTAGTATATACACAGTCGCCAACAGTAACAACATGGCATCCCCCAACATGGCAGCCCCCGCCCTGGATTACGTCTACAATGGGCCGGTATTCGTCATGCCCGCGTCGGGGGGGTTTCAAACCCAGCAGACCTTTGACACCATCCATACTCTCACCGAGGCGACCATCTTCCAATATGATGTCACCAACGCCGTCGAAGTCTTGTTCGATGTACGTACTTTTAACACCATGATCGGTATCACCAAAGATCTCAATAATATTAATGTGACCTCCACCCACTTTTATGATATCTCCAACAACGAACTATACTACGATTCGTTGACCTTGACCGCCAGTCAGTTTGTCAATGGGATCACTTCGGACTGCGTGGTGAGTGTCGGCGCTCTCTCTACCATCTACGAAGAATTCACCAATTATGTCGAAAAATACTTTGGCTTCAAGGGTCAGCTCGGTTCCAATAATTTGTATGGTGCGGCCACCTTCTTCGGGGGACTCAACGATTTTTACCCCAATCACGGGGTGTTCGATGCCTCGGCCTTTATCAATATCATCAACGGTGCCCCCGCGGACGGAAACGGGGCATTTATCAACGACCTCAGTGGCCAAATCACCGTCAGTAACATCACCCAGCTTTTACGTTATGCCGTGGATACGAATATTTTTGGGAACCGTGACCCCTCGTCAGGTACCACCGCCAGCCACCCCTACGACCGTTCCAACTACGGTGTCACCGACGGGTTCTTCGAGGACGATTTGATCTTCATTCCCGGGAACGGTATCCAGATCACCCTCAATCTCGGGATTTTGGCGGGGGCGTTCACCAGTACCACCATGATCAGTACCGCAGCTTACGGTGCCGACCAAGATGCCTGCTACAATGCGTTATCGAATACGAGTGGTACGTTTGTCGAAACCTCAAATTTGACCAATAGCTCCATTTCACGTACCGTCTCCGCCCCCCTCTTGATCCGGCTCGCCAACTTGACCAATGCATCTAACATGGGATTCACGGTCGTCGTCAACTCCGTCGGCCCTTACCTGGTGTCGTTCGGGTTCAACGGGCAGTACACCACCGTCATGGTCTCACGGGGAGGGGTCCAATTAAACAACGGATCCGCCGTCGGGACTTCCACCTATACCGATACTACCGTCAACCCCGCCACCGGTTACTCCTATGTGTTCCAGCCCTTTGTGGGGTCCATTGCCGGTACCCCCTATACGGTCTCGGTCACCACCTCTCCCCCTCCCCCTCCCGCCCCCACCGTGACCGTGGCCTCCATGTCGTACTCCTTGGGTACCAAGACCGCCACCTCCATCCAGCTGAATTTCACGGGTACCTTCAATACCTATACCATCAGTCGGGGCTCGGGGAACTATATCATCTATTCGGGAGTGGCCGCGGATACCACGTATACGGATAACAACAACGGGACCGGACTTTCCCCCAACACCGCGTATATTTACTATATGATTCCTTACACCTCGGGTAATTCACCCGGGGCCTCGACCCCCACCTCGTTGACCACCTATACCCTCTCCAAAGTATCGGGCCTGACTAGCACCTATATCGATATCTCCTCCGTGGGGTTGAGTGTCAACGGGGCCTATGCCTCGTATGTGTTGTATCGTAACGACCGGGGGTCCACGGCCTTGGTGACCTCGGGCTCGGCGTCCTACACCGATACGGCACTCCAGGCCAATACCACGTATACGTATACGGTGACGTCCCAAAACGTCATCGGGGATGTCACGTCCTATCCGGGCCAGTCTTGGTCCTTTACGACCTTACCGGTGTTGGCCTCGGTGACCTTGGGGGTTCAGACCGCCACCTCCCTCCAACTGTTGTTTTCCGGAGCGTACCAGTATTTGACGGTGACCCGCTCGGATGGGGCCGTCGTGGCGCAAGCCTTGTACGATATCTCCTTCTTAGATACGGGCTTGACGGCCAATACCAGCTACTCGTACACCGTCGTTCCATACAATGGGTCGGGGAACGGGGGCACGTTGACCTACAGTACCCGGACCTTGGGAGGGGTCACGACCAACTCCTTTGTGGTGAGTTCGTACAACAGTAACAATGTGACGTTGGCGTTCAACGGTACCTATAGTTATGTCAAACTCTACCGAAGTACGGCGGGGGGGACGGCGACCCAGCTGGGGGGGAATATTTCGGCCGGGGTCACTTCTTATGCGGATACGACCGTGGTACCCAACACCAACTATACTTACTATATCTACCCCTACAATGTCTTGGACCAACGTGGCCTGGCCCAGAGTGTCTCACAGACCACCCAATCGACCTTGACGAGCTTCTATGTCGGTACCCAAACAACCACCTCGGTCCAAATCCTTTTCACCGGGGCGTATTCGTATGTGAAACTGGTCCGGTCGGACGGAGGGCTCACTACCTCGGTCTACAGGGACGTGTCGTATGTGGATACCAACGTCATGGTCGATACCGCGTACAGTTATACCGCCACTCCCTATGATATCTCTGGTAATGCCAACAATGGGGCGGCACTGTCCGTCAATGCCTATACCCTCCCCTCGTTGAATACCGGCTCGGTCACCGCGGGTACCGTGACCGGTTATTCCGTCCAAATTGGCTTCGCCGGTACGTACAATTATGTCGATATTTGCCGTAACGGGGTCACCATCGCCACCAACGTCTACGGGACCAACTATACCGATGTCTACGGGCCGAGTAACCTGGGACTCTTGGGAAACACAACATATACTTACACGGTGGTGCCTTTCAATTTGGCCAGTCCGGTCAACCAAGCCGGCTCGCAGGGTACCGTGGTGGTGAAGACCTTACCAATTATCACGACTCCAGTGGCGTTTACCGCGACGGTGAATACGATTCGCATGGTCTTGGCGGGACAGTACGACTTTTTCGATATTTGTCGTAACGGGCTGTCCTTGGTGGGGGTGCGTGATACCTCCTTCACGGATACCGGTCTCACCGACGACTACCTCTATAACTACACGGTGATCCCCAAGAGTAATACGGGGGAAGTGGGGGTACCCGTCAATATCTCCATCTATACCTTACCACGATTGGTGTCTTTTACCCGAGGTACCGTCACCACCACCAGTGTACTGTTGAATTTCACCGGAAACTACCAGTATGTGAATCTCTACCGGAACGGGGTCTTGGTAGGGGTGAAGTTGACGGGGTCGACCTACCAAGATGTGAGCTTGGCGAGTAACCAGGGCTATGATTATACGGCGGTTCCCTACAACCCCTACGATTTATCTGGGGCATCGGTCACCCTCAACGGGGTCGTCACCTACCCCACGGTGTCGTCTTTCGGGGTGAAATCTTCGACCACGACAACCAGTACGGTGGGCTTGACGTTCGCCGGCTACTACGACTACGTGGCCTTGAGTCGGAGTGACGGGGGGCTCTCGGTGGCGGCGTTATACGATGTCTCGTATGTGGACAGCAACGGTATCACGGCGAACACGGGATATACCTACACGGTGACCCCGTACCATAGTGACGGGACGGCCGGTAACCCCGTCACCCTCCCCGTCTATTCCCTCCCGACGTTGGCAAGCTTCTATGTCGACCCGGGTTCGACCTCGGCCACCTCCATCCAGTTGGACTACAGTGGTAACTACGGGAGTGTAACGATTCGCCGGACGACGGACAATGTCGTAGTGGCGTCGAATTATACCGGGTCGTTCTTTGTCGATACCTCGGTCAATCGTAATACCCTCTATGCGTACAGTATTGTACCTTACAACCCGGCCCCGACTCGGTTACCGGGGGCGGGGCGGTCGTTGGTCACCTTTTCCTACCCAGCGATTGACGCCTCGGTCAACGAAATCCTGACGGCCACGTCGATTCAGCTGGTGTATACCGGCGCCTATGACTACCTGGCGGTGACCCGTAATGGGAGTGTGTTGAGTTCATACTGGACGGATGTCTCTTATACGGATACCGGGCTGACGAGTAATACCCCCTACCAGTACACGTTGACCCCCTACCATATCGATATCTGTAACGGGAATATCGGGGTCGCCGGGGCCACCTTGAGCCTCCCCACCATCTATACCTTGGCCACCTCCTCTTACGGTTCTCCTGCCGTGTCGAACAGTAGTGTCGCCATCGATGTATCGGGTACCTATAGCACCATCAGTATCACCCGGAATCAGAGTACGGGGGGACGTGGTATCGTGGAAGTGGCCTGTTTGGGGGCGAAGCCCCGGGGTACGGGTAAGGTCCTCGCCAGCTCGGTGGTGTCGTGGGACGATGAGACCATGAGTCGCACGGTGGACCCCTACGGGGTCTTGGACCCCTCCGGGGTGGCCATGGATGAGGTGGTGTCCGCGTCGATTCGGGTGGTCGGGTCACGGGCGGTCAACTACCGGGCGGATTCCTATGTCGATTTAGGGCTCCTGAGTAACTCACTCTATACCTACTCCATCATCCCCTACAATGCTTTGGGAAAGCCCAGTCCCCCCTATACCTTTGTGGTCAATACCTTACCCTCTCTCAAACACCTCTACATCGACCCCAACGGGACGGATCATACCAGCTTATATGTGGCCTACGATGGCTCGTTCGACCATGTCTCCATCTACCGGAACGGGTTACTCGACATCTCCGGGGTCACCGACGCCTCGTTCTTGGACACCGGACTGATTTCGAATTTTTACCCGTACAACTATACCGTCGTGCCCTACAATGTCAGTAACAATGCGGGGACCTCCTTGTCGGTCAGCTCGTCCACCCTCCCCCTCTTGAACCCCGGCTCCTTTGTCACCACCAACATCACCGGTAATTCCATCACCTTGGGATACAGTGGTGCCTACAGCTCGGTGACCATATACAACAACAGTGTGTCCGTGGATATGTCCGCCGTCGTGGTCCAAAGTCTCGGAAACTCGTGTGTCAACAGTGGGTTGATGGCCAATACCGAGTATATCTACACCATCTACCCTTTCAGTCAGCTGAACCAACCCGGCTCCACCGCCTCCTTGTCCACCATGACCGCCCCCGTCTTGACCCACCTCGCGGTGAGTACCAAAAACCTCTCCAGTATCACCCTGGTGTTCGACGGCTCGTATTCGTATGTCGATATCTACGCAAACAATACCCTGGTCAGCTACGTCAACACCACCAAGACCTTTGCTCATACCGGGTTGATGGCCAATATGTTATACGAGTACGTCGTGGTGCCCTACAACGCCATCAATCACCCGGGAAGTAGCCTGTACATATCCACCTATACTTCCCCTGTGTTGACCCCGTTTATCTACTCGACCACACTACAATCGAATTTGACCACGGTGGTGAACGGAGTGACGTCCTCCCAGTTACAATTCATGTATGATGGCTCGTACAGCTATGTGGATATTTCTCGGAATGGTATGGGGGTCATCACCAACTATACCTCCAGTATCTATGTGGACAGTGGGCTCACAGCCAATACCTCATACACCTATGTGATCACCCCTTATTCCGTCTTGGACGATGCGGGGGTGTCGTTGGCGTTCTCGGTGGTGACCAATTCCATTATTAGTTCGGTGACGGCGGGGACCAAGACGGATGCGACGAGTATCCAGTTGGTCATCACGGGGGTGTATTCGCTATTCGACTTGTCACGTAACGGGGCCACGGTCTTTTCCAAGGCCACCCCCCCGGCCTCCTCCTACCGTGACACCGGGCTGGCCCCGAACGGTATCTATACGTATGTGTTTACCCCCTACAACTCGGGGGGATACACGGGGGTACCGTACACCTTCACCGGGTACACTTACGCGGCGGTGACCGTGGGTGGGGGATCGGGGTCGTATGTGGGGAGTGCCACGGCCCGTACCCTCACCTTGAATCTGACGGGGGCATACAACTATGTCAAGGTGGCCCGCTACGACACGACGGGGAATGTCTTGTTATACACGAATCCCTCCGTGACCGGTACGACCTGGGTCGATACCGGGTTGTCACCCAATACCGGATATCGGTACGTGGTTACCCCCTACAACCAGGCTTTCCCTCCCCAAGACGGGTCCGCCGTGGTGTTGACCGGTTCGACCCTACCCGTACTGTATTCGGCCGGTGCCGGCGCCCAGACCACCAATTCGGCCCAGATTGTCTTCACCGGGGCCTACGACCATGTGGTCATCCACTGTACCAGTGACAGTAACGTGGCCGATATCACCACCTCGGACGTGTCCTCGACGTTCTTGGGGCTCACCACCGGCGTGGATTACACCTTCACGGTGACCCCTTATGATGTATTAGGTAATACGGGGGCGGGCTTGACGGTGAACGTGTACCAATACGCCTTCTTATCGGGGGTCTCGGTCACGGCTACCACGGTGTCCTCGGCGACGATTTCGTTCACGGGGGTCAACGGGTTCAGTTACTTGTACTTGTACCGAGACGGGGTGGTGGTCAACGGGGGAGCGGCCATTACGAGTTCCCCCTATATCGATACCGGGCTGAACGAATACACCACATACGCTTACTCGTTGGCTCCGTACAACAGTGGAGGGCAGCAGGGTACCTACGTCTCCTTGAGTGCCACGACCACGGCCAACATACCCTATATCACCTCCATCAGTACCGGGTATGAGGATATCAGCTCCATCCAGTTGAACTATACCGGTTCGTTTGTCTCGGTCAACATCTACCGAAACGGGGCCTTGTTGGTGTCGGGGGTCACGGGGAACACCTACACAGACACGGGGCTCATGGCCGATACACCCTATACCTATGTCATCACCCCCTTCGGGGCCGCGGTACAGGGTACTTCCCAATCCTTGGTGGCCTATACCTATCCCCTCTTGGATACGGGCTCGTTGACAGTCAGTTCGTTGAGTACCTCCGCGGTGACCTTGAGCTGGACGGGGAAATTTGATACGGTGGCCATCTACCGGGGTAGTACCCTCTTGGTGACCGGGGCGACGGGGAGTTTCTATGTGGACAGCGGGATTGTCGGGTACCCCAATACCACCTTCGTGTACACGGTGATACCCCAGAACTTGGGAGAGAACGGGGCGTCGGCGACCTTGAGTGTCACCACCCCCGCCGTACTCACCGGGGTGGTGGCCGGGACGGTGACCTACCAGTCCGTCGTCATCAACTATACCGGGTACTATGAGTATGTCACCATTACCCGGGGTGACGGGACGGTCTTGACGACGAGGGGTACGGGGGGAACGTATACGGACAGTGGTCTCATGGGAGATACCCAGTACGTCTACACCGTGACCCCTTACAACCGTGCGGCGGTACCGGTGGCAGGGGCGAGTCTCATTCTCACCGCATATACTCTTTCGAATTTGTCCGTGGGTTCCCTCACGGCGACAAATCTGTTTGCCCACACCGTCTTGGTGAATTTCACCGGGAACTACAATTTCGTGAACCTGTACCGTAACACCGTGGTGAATCCCTCGGCGACCCCGGTCACCGTCGCCTTGGGTATTACCGGTAGCTACTTCCAAGACTCGGGTCTCACCGCCAATACTCAGTACACCTACACCGCGGTACCGTATAATTCGGACAATCCCCCTCTCCAGGGTACCAGTGCGACGATTACGGGGGTCACCACCGCCGCCGCCATTTCCAATTTGGCGTTTGGAACCAAGACATATACCTCTGTTACCTTGAACTTGGATACCGTGCCTCAGTACACGGTGGCGAATATCTACCGGGGGGGATACTACCTCGGACAAACCTCGGGGAGCTCATTTGTCGATAACAATACCAACCTCGGGGTGGGGGTACCGGCCCTTCAACCTAATACCCCCTATCAGTACCAGGTGATTCCCTTTAATATGGTGAATACTCGGGGGGACGGTATCGTGAAAACCACCTATACCATGGCTCGGATTACGTCCGCCTCGATATCGAGTTACACCACGGGTTCCATCACCTTGACCTATACCGGGACGTATACGTATGTCAATATCTACCGGAACGACCTGGGGGCGACGGCCTTGGCCGCGAATGTGTCCGCCCCGTTGACGAGTTATACGGATAATACCTGCCTCCCCGATACCGCGTATACGTATGTGGTGGTCCCGTGCAATGTCACCGGAGACGCCGGAGTGGGCTATACCTTATCCTCCATCACCACCTTACCTTATTTGGCCACCTTGACTCCGGGTCGCGAGACCGCGTCCTCCGTCCAGGTCATGTTCACCGGGTCGTACCACTATGTCCAGGTGTACCAAGGGACGACCCTGTTGAACGAGGGGAACAAGGCGTACGATGTGTCTTATACCGACACCACGGTCACGGGATACGATGTCCCCTATACTTACACCGTGGTGCCTTTCAATGCTCTGGATATCTCCGGCTCACCTCTCTCCATTGTCATGTACTCGATTCCCCTACTCAACAGTGCGGGGGTGGCCACCAGTAATGTCACCACCAGCGGGGCCCGGATCAGTTTCCCCGGAGGTAGCTACGCTTACACCAAACTCTACCGAAACGGGGGACTGTTGACCTCGGTCAGAGCCTCGGCCTATACCCCTTATGCGGATTACGGGTTGTCGCCCAATACGACTTATACTTATGACTTGGTACCCTACAATGAGACGGACCTCTCCGGAAGTACCGCCTCGTTGAGTGTGACGACCCTTCCCTACTTGGCCAACAATGCGGTGGTCGGTGTCTCCTCAACGTCCAATTCATTGGGTATCGGGTTTTTAGGGCCGTATACCAACTACAACTCTCTCTCGGTGACCTACGGGGGGACGACCACGATATTGAGTGGGGTGACGAGTCAGACCGTCTACAACACCACGGGATTGAACCCCAACACCCAGTACCAGTTCAGTATTGTCCCCTACAATGCCGTGGGATACGGAGGAACCGTCACGTTTGCCTACTATACTTCCCCCGTGGTCACCTCGGCCTACTGTGTCTCGGCCAATACGACAGCTTATTCCACCTCCTTGGTGGTGAGTGGTACGTATACCGGGTTTACGGTGACACGGACCAGTCCCACGGTGGCAAGCTATACCTTGATGAACGGTTCGAGCCCCCTGTTTTCCAATATCGGGACGGCCATTTCCGACACCGTGGGTCTCGTCCCCAACACGGTGTATAATTATGTGGTGACCCCGTACAACCCCCTGGGAGTGGCCGCGGGAGTGGGGGTGGGCGGAGGGGTGGGGACCGGGGTGGCCGTCACCGCCACGACCAAGACGTTGGCTTATTTGAGTGGGGTGACGACCGTGGCCTTGACCACCTCCTCGGTGACCTTGGGATTCAACGGTAACTACGATTATGTCTTGGTCTCACAAGTCAATACGGCCACGGGGTCCGGGACCGGAATATACAACAAATTCACATCGACCTCCATGACATTTAGTATCGCGTTGAACACTCTCTATTCCTTCATCGTCTATCCCGTATCCACGAGTCTGGTCTCCGGGGCGGTGGATATCTGTGGGGCCGCCGTCACCGTCCAAGCCTACGCCCTCCCCATTCTCTCGACTGCCTCCAACCAGCTCTACACGTCCGCAGCCACCAAAACGATCACCTTGAATTATACGGGGGGGTCCTATAGTTATGTCCTCATTACCCGTAACGGGGTGGAGATTCCCGGAATGAAGAGTCTGGGTAAGCAGTCGACGTATACGGATACGGGGCTATCGGCCAACACCTCCTATACGTATGTCATTACCCCCTACAACCCGTTGGATGTCTCGGGGGCGGCAGTCACCTTGACCACCGCCACCCTTCCTCTCGTGGTCACGGCCACCAACGGCCCGTTGACCACGACATCGGCGGTCCAGATCATGTTGAACGATTCGGGGAACACCTTCACGTACTTTGATATTTCCCGTAACGGTACGGGGTTGGCGAGCCAGGTGTATGATGTGTCTTATACCGATACGACGGTGACGGCGAATACGACCTATACCTATGTCGTGATTCCCCATAACGGGGCGGGGGCGACGGGGGTACCTTATACTTATATCACCTATGCCCTCCCCAGTATTGGGTCGGTGGTGTTAGCCAATGCCACCGCCGGGCAGACCACTTATACCGTGAACGGGGCGTATTTCTCCTTTGATGTCTCGCGTAATGACCAAAAGGTCTCACGTATCACCTCGGGGAACACGTTTACGGACAGTACCACGGTGGCCAATACCCAATACACCTACTTGTTCACCCCTTACAATCCGGGGAAAGTCGCGGGGGCGGGGTTCTTGGTCAGTTATGTGGCCTTACCCACGGTCACGTCTTTGGTGGCGGGGGGGAGTACCCAGGTCGATACCTCGGGGGCGATTGGTCTGTCGTTTACCGGGGTCTACGATTATGTGGTTATTCAACGTAACGGGACCGTGGTGACGACGATAAACGCGGGGGCGGGGACGAGTTATGTCGATACCGGGTTGGCGGCAGATACGGCCTATACCTACTTTGTGGTGCCCTTCAGCCGGGTGACCACCGGGGATATCTCGGGGGTGTATGTGTCCGCATTGGCCTACACCCAACCCTTCTTGTCGGCGTTCGGGGCGTTGACGGTGGGGTCGTCCATCATCACCTTGAATCTGTCCGGGGTCTACTACAATGCCAATATCACCCGTACCTCGGGCTCATCCACTATCACTTACTACGGGGTCACGGGGGCGACCTACGACGATACGGTGGTAGCGAATACCCCCTACACGTATTCGATTACCCCCTACGCTCCCAACGTGCTCGCCGGGGCGACCAGTTCCTTTTCCGTCGTATCCGCCGCGTCGTTGACCATCACGGGGGGGACGGTCACCACCTCGGCGATTCAGTTACTGTTTGGTGGGGGGTACGGTTCCCTGTCGGCGACCCTGGACGGGACGACGGTCTTTACCCAGAGTACGGGGTTAACCAGCTATAACTTTACTTTACCCGCCGGGACGGGGTACAACCTACCGCATACGATGGTGGTGAGTGCCTTCAACTCGGCGGGGGTACTGGGGCAGACGGTGACTTATTCGGCCTATACTCTGGCCGTGGTGACCTCGGTGACGACGGGTACGGTCACCGCCTTCTCCGTCGTGGTCAACTACACGGGGACGTATTCGTCGGTGGGTATCGTGCGTAACGGGGTACAAATCGCCTCGGTTCCCGGGTCGTCGGTGACGTCGTATACCGATACCACGGCGTTACCTAATACCACCTACGCCTACTCGGTGGTCCCCTACAACGGGAACCTCCCTCCGGTGGCAGGGACCGCCGTATCCGCCAGTGCCAGTGTGACAACCCCCGCAGGTCTGAACCCGACGGTGGGGGCATTGACCCCCTCCTCCATCCAGATATTGTTCGGGGGTAGCTTCAGTTACATGACCATCTATACGGGTACCACCTTCCTCCGTCAAGCCCTGTCGACCGATACCTCCTATACCGCCACAGGGCTGGTGGCGAACACCCCTTATACCTTTACCTTGACCCCCTACAGTGGCTCCAACGCCGCCGGAGTGGCCGTCAGTAGTACCATCTATACTCTCCCTCAGTTCACCAGCTTCATCAGTACCGTCACGAGTACCACCAGTGCCCAACTCTTGTTTACGGGTGCCTATAACTACTACCGGGTGTCACGGAACGGTACGGTCGTCTACACGAATCCGGGGAAGATGTACGATATCAGTTATATCGATACCGGGTTGTCCTTGAACTCGTCGTATAACTATGCGATTACCCCTTATAACGTGACGGATTACTCAGGTGTGACCTTATCCACCACGATGGTGATTTCCAACTCGGTCTTCATCTATAACGGGGGGTTCAATTTGACCCCTGCCACCTACGGCTGGACGGTGTCGACCGGGTATGGATGTGCCTACTATACCGGTATCGGGCCGGGTTCGGGGTTGGTAGGGGCAGGAAACTACTACACCGGGGTGTTACCCTCCATCACCCAACAGTACTTTGTCGCCGCCAACAGTGTGCTCGCGGCGGGGCAGAAAATCATCCTCAGTCAAACCATGCCTTTCACCGGTATCACCGGGTCAACCACGTTCATATTATCGTTATGTGCCTTTGCCGGGACGGAAGTGAGTCCTTTACATACCTTGACGGTCTACATGAACGGAATCACCTTGTTGAACAATGTCTCCATGGGTTCGGTGGCGAATGCTCCCTACAGTACCTTCAATTTACCGTTCATCATCAGTAACAATGGTACCTATACGTTATCGTTGGTCTTCTACTGCCCCACCAAGGTGGTCTCGTACATCGGGGTGACGGGGGTGCAAATCTTCAATGCGGCGGTCCCGGGTATCGGAGCCTATGCCGTGGATACCACCGGGTTGAGTCTCTACTACCCCATGGATATCGCAGCGGGCTTGGTGGGGGTGGGAAGTACCTTGTTGAACGATTATGCCACGGGGTTACCGGTCGTGGATGCCTCGTTCGTGGGGGGTGCGACGATTGTGTCTTCCCAACCCACCCCGGTGGTGGGCTCCGGGTGTGTGTCATTGGTGGCGGCGAGTCAGCAATACGTGGTGTTGGGCTCGGTGTCGGTGGGAGGGACGACGGGGGCGGTGGGGTCGGGTTTGGGATTCACCGTGGCCGGCTGGTTCTACCCTCAGGGGGGGCAGACCAGTGGAGCGGCGATATTCTCCTTGAATGGGTCGGGAGGGTCGGGAGCCACCATCTCCCTGGAATACCGGACCTTTTACGGTCAGACCAACTACCTCCGGTTCTATGTGAACGGGGTCTTGGAGTATATTGTTTCCAACTACAGTATCACCCCGGGACTCTGGTATTTCTATACCATGACCGCGAGTTGGTCGGCCGTGACCGGTACGGCCACCTATCTGTTCTATTTGAACAGTACCTTGATTCAGACCATCACGTTGGCGGGGGTGGCGAATTGGGCCGGGGGGGCCGGAGGAATCACCTATACCAACAACTTGTTGGGGGTGGGGGCCGGGGGGGCGGGAGTCTACTTCAACGGATTCATGGACGATTTCCGGTTCTACGGGCGGGTGCTCACCGCCCAAGACATTACCGCTCTCTGGAACTACAACAGTGTATCCGCCACCAATGCCATCAACTATACCTTGGTCGATTCGTATTCCCTGAATATGTACTACCAGTTTGATGTCCAGAACCAGTCGGCCGTGTACGCCCCCATCTTGGTGGTGACCAACGGGGGCTTTACCTTACCGGTAGTGGCGGCAGGGGCCTCGGTGCAGAAACCCGTGTTACCCGGCTGGTCGGTGACGGGGACGGGGGCTTCCTATTCGGTGTATGGGGCCGGGGCCGGGTACACCTACGGTCTCCCGAGTGGAATCTCACAATACTTGGCGGTTCGGGCGGGGACGGCGGGTGGGGTCAATACCACGACCCTCTCCCAGACCATGAGCTTGGTGGTGGGGAATGGGGTAACGACACAATACATGCTCTCGTTCATGGCCTTTCCGTTGGACGGGGCCTACCAAGCGGGCCATACCATGAGTGTCTACTTGGGGAATGCCCTCTTGGTCAAGAACCAGCCGTTTACGGTCAGTAGTGGGACGGTGCCTTATAGTTCCTATAATCTCCCCTTTCAGTTGACGACCTCGGGGTCGTTTACCCTGTCGTTTGTGTTTTCGAACACGGGGTCCATGACCTCGAGTATCGGAATCGCCAATGTGCGGGTGGCATCCAATACCTTGATTGGGACCGGGTACAATGCGGTGGATACCAGTGGGCTCGCCATGTATTATCCCTTGTCTCAGTTGGCGGGTTCAACGGGAGGTGTGGGGAGTGCGGCGGGGGTCTTGGTCTACGACTATATGACCGGGGCGGGGGTGTTGGACGCCTCACTCAACGGGGGGGCCGGCTTGGTGACCTCGTCCCCGAAACCCTTCATGGGGTCGGCGTGTCTCTTCTTGAATGCGAGTCAGCAACAATCGATGACCATGAATACGACCTTTACCGTGGGGGGTGGGGCGGGGGGTCTGGCGGGGGGTGTGGCGGGGGCCGGCTTTTCCATGTCGGGCTGGTTCTATGCTATAGGTGGACAAGCCTCTCAGGCGACGATATTCTCGTTGGGGGGTGGAGGGAGTGGTGCGGGGGCCGGTACGATATCGTTGGCCTACAAGTCGTATTTGGGGAACAACCAATACCTCGACTTTTTGGTCTCCGGCTGTGTCGAATACGTCGCCGCCAACTACCCGGTGGTGGCGAACACCTGGTACTTTTACACCATGGTGGCCTCCTGTCAAGGGACCGGGGGTAATACGAGTACCACCTACCAGTTCTACTTGAACGGGGTGTTGTTGGCGACCCGTCTGGGGCCATGGCCCACGGTGACCTCCTATACCACCAACACGGTGGGGGTGGGAGCAGGGGGTGGGGTGGGGGGAATGGGAGGCTACTTCAACGGGGCCCTCCAGGATCTCCGGTTCTACCAACGTGGGTTGAGTACGGCCGATGTGTACGCCTTATGGAGCTTCGGGGTGACCCAGCAAAACAACTACTTTGGGTTGGTGGATACCGGAGGGTTGGGAATGTACTATACCATGGATGCGGGGACGACCCTCAACTACACGGTGTTGTCCGTCATTGACCTGGCCACGACCAACGGGATGTTCAATATCCCGGCACTGGCTTCGGGAGCGACCAGTGGGTTGAATCCGACGGGGCTCGTGAGCTGGCAGTTTTCGGGGAATGCCCAATACTATATCTATAACGGGGGGGCGGTCTATACTTACGGCCTACCCTCGACGGTGACCCAGTACCTCGGTATGGTGGGACTGGGGTCGGGGGTGGTATCGACCATGTCCCAGACCCTGGCCGTGGCCGTGACGGGGTCGACCCAGTTTGTCTTGTCCTTCTATGCCTTCCCGGCGGACGGGCGGTACATGACGGGTCAGCGGTTGACCGTCACCATGGGAGGTATGACGTTGTTATCGAACTACGGGTTGGGTGTGGTGACCTCGGGTTCCGTACCATACAATACCTTCAATCTCCCCTTTACGGTGGCCCAGACCGGGAACTACCCCCTGGTGTTCTCGTTCACGAACCCCCTGGGGACCACGGGTTCGGTGTTCTGTATCGCCGGGGTGTCGGTGGCGAATGTGTATACAGGCTCCTCGGCGAGCTTGGTCGACCCCAGTGGGCTCGCCTTGTACTACCCCTTGACGACCGGGACGGGGAGCGGAACCGTTCTGTACGACTATGCCACCGGGACGGGGGTCGTGGATGCCAGTATGGGGGGTGCGGCGACCGTGTTTGCGGGGGTCGGGACGGCGGCCGTGGGAATGGGAGGATCGCTCGCCTTGACGGGTTCGGGGACGGGAGGGGCGAGTTTGGGGGCGTTCACGTTACCCACGGTACCGGGTGGGGGAGGTGGGGGGTCGGTGGGCT
>Ga0209400_1000497_pt1 | contig 34406 bp, 55 predicted proteins | sample M_130807_EF_Meta_FD_187313 | JGI IMG/M metagenome (GOLD analysis project Ga0209400, IMG submission 187313) | Freshwater microbial communities from Lake Montjoie, Canada to study carbon cycling - M_130807_EF_MetaG (SPAdes) (version 2) | ecosystem: Environmental > Aquatic > Freshwater > Lake... | reverse complement strand
TGCCTAATAGGGTAGATAGCGAGCGATTGCGTGGCCTTGTGGTCGCTCCCTGTCATAGCTCCCCCCCTGCGTCCTTGTAGGCTTGTGCGATGGGGCGGGCTTCGTCGATGAATTCAGAGCGTTGCTCGGGCGACCATTGATCGACGACCTTCTTTGCAATCCATTGTTTAGCAAGGACTATATAGTGATGCCATGCACGCTCGGGTCTAGGGGTGCTGTTCTCGATAGGGTCTGGGAGGATGCCAGCCCATAGTGCCAACTGCTTGAGCTGACCCGGTGCTGGTGCGCTGAGGGTGGGTCTTGCCTTTGCCACTCGCTCTAGTCTGCGGGCTTGCTCACCGTTTATTCCAGCTATGGCTAGGATGGTGTCTAGGTCTGCGTCCTCCTTACGAGCCGAGGCGATAATGTCCCCTGCGTCTGCCGCTAGCGAGATGCACTCGCCCATGTGTTCCACGGTCTCTTCCTTGGCCTTCTCTAATAGGGTGATGGTCTTCTTTAGTTCGATGCCTGTCTGTTTGTCGCTCATTTTGTGGGTGTCCTTTGGTTATGCGTAGGCTTCAGCCAACTCCTCGGCCTCTACCTCTGCGGGTGGTTCGATCTCTTGAAATCGTTCTTGGTTGAATCCTCGTTCCCTGTGGGGCGGGGTGGTTGAGCAGGGGTTGATAAGCCCTTCCAATAGTACGGCCACCTCTCCCGCCTCGCCCCTCCAATTTACGCCTACCTCCATTGATCGGATTTGATAGATGCGGTCTTGAATGGGTAGGGCTTTGAATAGCTTTAATGCCTCCGAGGGGAAGCGGTCATCCACACAAACCACTTTGCTCCCTACCCTCACCGTTTTTTTCCTCCCTTTTTAATGCCCTTAGCAAAGGCATCCTTGTTCCACTTGGGACATTCTTTACGCCGGCGTTCGTGGATGCGTTTGGCTCGCTCCTTATAGATTTCCCTAACCCGCTCCGTCCTTTGTATGCGTAGAGTCAGCCCCGTGCGCTTTGTGAACTTGGATATGCGAGCTGATAGGGCGGCTCGGGTGTAGGGCTTTCCTGTCGATGGGTTCATAAATCTAGCGGCCAAGCTGGTAAGGCTCTCGGGTGATCGGTTCGACATCGTGGCCAGAATCGCCTCATCCAAGGTATCGTCTCGCTTGTTCTTGAGAGTTGGGTTGTCCGTCTGGCTAGACACCGTTTCTTCTACGATCTGGGTGAGCATCTTTGCCAGTTGGTCAAGGCCAAGTGCGGGGTTCATTGCTTGCATCTGGGCGAGTCGTTCCCGCATTTGATCTTCTAGCGTGTCGATGGTCTCGGCCATGTCGGGGGTGTAGCTTGCTCGAATGGAATCCGCTGGGTCTTGGCCGTCAGTTTTCATTTTACTAAGGCCGCCAATCTGATTATTCCGTCAGTCCAGTCCTTGCGCTTCCGTTCCTTATACGCCTCAGCCAACGCTCCGAATCCACGATGGAGTCTTTTGGTCTTCACCTTCTTGGGCTTTTCTAAATACCACGGCTTTTTCATTTGATAGCGTCCCGCCATTGGCTTGTTCGCTTTGGCTTCTTGATCTCACCGTTTTCCGATAGGTAGCGAGCGTGGTATTGAATAGCCCCTTGGCTTTTGTTTAGTATCTCGGCAATCGTCCGTGTTGGTATGCTATTCGTGATCAAAGTCTTTACTGCGTCTCGTAATAGCTCGATTTTGTCTTGCCTCTTATTAGCACTTATTAGGTTTTCTAGTTCATCGCAGGTGTATCGTTCGGCTAGAATGTTCTTAGCCTTTGCCCGAGAGGATATAAAGGGTTCATTCATCTGTTGTTGGTTCTATGTTCAAGATTTGTTGTGGCAAGTGCCATCTTTAGGTTGTTACAAATAATACTCCGCAACGCTTTTCCCGCTAACTGTCTTAACTGTCCTCTTGTAGATTGGATGCCCCATCTTTTTCAGATCGCATATCCTGCTTGCTAATCTAAAACATCGAAACCATTCCAGCGCATCGAGAGCCGTGAGAGATCGCCCTGTTTTTAGGTGGGCTAGGATTCGAGCGTTCTGGTCGTGGCCTTCACTCTGCTTTGGGTGCGTGGTTCGAGCAAAGGGTAACTCGTATTGCTCTGTGATTGTGATCATACGAACATTCCTTTCTTGCGCTTCCTCGTTAGGCTGATTTTTCTATTTATTGGGTTTCCTTTGGATGGGGTGAAGTCGTTGCGGATTGCGTAGAGTACAGTTCCCCTATCGCATCCCCAAGCCCTAGCGAGTTCAGCCACACCAGCGCCGGCGTCGAGTTGGGTTTTCCATAAAGCCCACCTTTTCTTCACCACTTCATAGGTGCGGTTGCTTCTAGTCCGGTACTTTCCAACCGTGGGCAGTAACTCCTTTGGGATTTCGAGTGGGCTATGACCCCCTTGGATATGCTGACTGATCGTTTTTAGGGGTATCGTGAGTCGAATGTTGTCTATTATGGTGGCTAGTTTATCAATCTGCCCTTGGCCTCCGTACTCCTTTGCCCTTGCGATCATCCCTGCGAGTTGGGTTATCTGTGCGTCTTGCCCAGCCATTCGCTCCTCAAGCATCTTGATTCTGTGGATGGCCGCTGGCAATACTAGGTGAGCCGTAAGCATGGAGTTCAAGGGCAACCCGCTTTCACCCAGTCTTCTCTCCGAGCAAAGCCCATCACTTTATATGTAGGCGGTGAGTAGCAACTATTCCGGCTATTATCATTCATTGGCTGATTCCCTTTCTTGTTGGTTGTTTGATTCCGTCTCTGACAATTTCGAGCACAAGCCCTCCAATCCTTAACTGGGGTCTTGCCCCCAATCCTCCATCCATTGCTTTCATAGTAATCAAAGGCTGACTCCGCATCCGTTGTCCCCCATCCGATCTCCTTACCATAAGCCAACCATTCAACGCGCGTGGGGCGTAAGCCCTCTTTCTTTGTCTCTCTCTTACTATTACTCTTATTGTAATTGTTATTATATACGATAGATGAGTCATCTTGAGGCTCAAGATGGTTCATCTTGGGAGCATCTTGGGAGCATCTATTGACCATCCTTCGAGCATAGCCGTCTGATCTGTCCTTCATTTTGGCCAATCCAGTAGCTACTCCTTTGTGATATATAGCCCCGTCTTCCAATTCATAAACCCCTGCAACCTCAAGCTCTTTGAGTAGTGGCCTTGCATCTTCTCCAATCATTCTGCTTATCTGTTCTGGGGTGGGTGGGTTGCCGTTGATGGTTAGCTTGCCCTCGGCCTCGGCTTTGTACATTAGGCATAGGAGGTGAATCCATAGCCCTTTCGCACTAAGGCTAACCAAGGCTAGCTTTTCGTTCGATAGCCAGCGGTTAGGCTCGAACGCAAACCAGAAGTTGTCTCTCTTCATTTGCGCTTCTCCTTGTCCCGCTCCCGGTAGGTTTTGGCTCTAGCCAATAGTTCCTTTGTGACCTTGTGCGAATAGTCGAGGTGGGTACGAACATCTTTGAACGCCTCCCGCTGTGCAGGGGTGAGGCTTTGAAATAGTTCTTTAACCCTGCTTGCTAGGTTTTTGTGGAGGTCTCCGACGAGGGCTAGTCTTTTAACGCTCATCGTTCCACCACTTTCTTATCGCATCCCACAATAGGCCGAGCAGAAACATCGCCCCAAGAAAAACGCCGAATAAAAAGGCGAGTGCCATGCCAGCCTCTACCAATATTTTCAGAGTGGAAAAAAGGAAACTTATCATTTGGGTGGGGTCGGCCACGCCGCCCATTGAATAATTTTAGTAGCGACTTGCCAATCCCCGATATAATAGTTCGGTTCAATATACCGCCCTCCCAATATTTCGCCGTCTCGATCAAGTAAGATTTTCGCATAGTTATCTGGTCTTTCTTTTGTTGATTGCCATTGAATCATTGTCCACCTCACTTTCGGAATCTGAACATCAATCGACATTGGGTGCGAGCCTCCTTATGGCCAGCACGATGTCGTTGAGTATATCCTTTATCACTTGGTCTTCCGTGCCGTCTGCTATCTGTTGAACTAGCTCGGCACATCGACTCCGTTCATTGGCCTCTGCCAACCTCAAACCCTCCCGCAGAATTGCGGAAAGGTCGGGGAGGAGAGTTGCCCCTATTGATAATGTTTTTGGAACCTCAGAATGGAATTGCATCTTTTTTATCCTCTTCTGCCAATATCTCGCTAATGATTTGGTTTCGGATTAGGTCGTTCGTGTATGGCTTTCCGTCTGCGGCGGGTTTCAATTCTTGCTTCAACAACCAATCAAGATAGTCCAATCCCTTCCCACTTGGGAGTTGGCCGATCTCTCGGAGGCTTGAGCCTTTATGCTTTCCGAACTTCAAGACCATATCCCGCTTCTCTGTGGCTGGTGCTTGCTCGCTCACCAGTTGAGCCGTGATCTCGGCCACTTCTGCTTTCGTTATCTTGGCGGGCGGTGGCTCGTTCTTGATTGTGTTTAGCGGTTCGTTGTCGAACCCGCCGTGAGGAACTTCTTCCGCTGGCGTTGTGCTTAGGTTGCGGTCGATGAGTACCACGATATGAGCAAAGGCAGAGCGGCAAGCCCGACTGATTGCCCTCGTCTGGCACATTGCCCGCTTGGCGTAGGTCGGGCGGGTTGCCCACATCGGCTCGTCATCACCCAAGAACCCCTCGGCACTTGATATGACTTGGCCATTATCCATCCGCTTTACTTCACCGATGCACCGATACCCATCTTCGAGCCTCTCAACATCTCTTGCGCTTGCTACGCATCCGTGGGCTACTGCGATTGCTTGCCATCCCTCGACTCGCACATAATCCTTTTGGCCTATGCGCTGGCAAGTCTGCTTTACTATTTCTCTACAAGCTCCCGCCACATCCGTTGCTTGTCGTATATGATTGGAGACTCCGTTGGTGGTTGTTGCTAATTCCATTTGGTTATTCCTTTAGGTTCAATAGTTGGGGTTGCTGTTGTAGTGTCCGTATTCCTCACGCTCTCGCCGAACTGAATCGGGGAAGCGCATGAAAGAAAAGTCTTTCTTCTGGTCATGCTCCGTGTCGGGTATGGACTCTGCTTTGACTTCCGTCTTTGGTTCTGTCGTTGCTTTTGTATTCTTTGGTTTCTTCATTTGGTTGTTCCTTTGGTTATGGTTTCTACTATCGGGGAAAGCCATTTGTGGGAGATATCGTGGGAGGGGATGCGGAAAACAAGGATGCCTTTCGACGCGGCGAGGTTGTACTTTTCCATGTCACGAAGGAACCCGCTTGGCCGGGTGTGTCTCCCCTTGCTCCAAACTCCCCCTTCGAGTTCAACGGCTACCTTTAATCCATTCGACTCCACATAGAAGTCGAATCGGAACTTCCGCTTGGCATCAAACTTGAACTCGGGGATGAGCTTCGGCCCACGGAGAACCATCCAAAGCAACTCGAACTTGCCCGAAGGTTTCAATTTCTACCCGCCCAATTCTTTGATGGCAAAAATAGCTCTGGCTCTTTAGGTTGGTTGCCCTCAGACACGATCTTGTCTAACCGATCTAGGTCGGCGGCCACGCTCAAATAAAATCGCCGTCTCTCATAGTTCTGTTGGTCGATGTTCTTTGCAAGTAGCCTCACCCCTTGAAGGATGAGAAGCCCGAAGAATATTGCGAGGCCAAAGATCACCAGCGAATCCTCATCTTGTGCCACTCGGGGGAGCAGTAGCTAGGGTTAGAAATCCAAGGATATTTCTGATCGTCCTTTGAAACGAATCCTTCCCAAAGAACTTCCCCCGCCTTTTGATTCTGGTAATCCATCTCAGCCCAACACGCTTTGAGTTTGTCGTGATCGAGGCGAGGCATCCGTAAGAGGGCGTTGGCCTTGACCTCATAAGATGCGGGTTCGATCTCTTCGATCAGCTTGAGCCGTTCTGCAATCGGCTTCGGATTGGCTGGGTCGAAAGCGTCAATCAAGATGATTGTTCCCTTTGCCGCCTTTGTCCTCATCCCCATTATCTCGCCATCAATATATCGTGCGTTGATCTCGACTCCCTTGAGTCGTTCCAAAACTAGCTCTGCGTTCTTGGCCTTCACGCCGTGGCGATTCATAACCAATCCGGTAGATTGGTCGAATAAGAATCTCCATCCGTTCGCTTTGGGCTGGTGGATGTGATTGCGATACTCTTTTCCGTACACGCTCACCGCACAAGGAACTGGCCTAGCGGGTTTCGGGGATATCATTTGCGTATTATTCATAGGATTTCTGGGGAGTAAAGATAAATCTTTTACCTTGTGAATATTATTTCCACAATGGCCAGTACCGAGCCAGCCCCGATCACGAGGCCAGCGATATAGTATAGGAGTGGTTTGTTCATTTGGTTTTGCCTTTCTTTGATTCAAGATAAGAGGTCAGAAACTTGCGATCTTTTGTTGATATTTGTTTTCTTTGCTTTAGGTCTGCCACTAGATCGCTAGCGAGCGATTCCATTTTTGCCGTGATTGATTCTAGTTTCATTTGGTTGGTTCTTTCTTTGGTTGATGGTTAGCGTCCATTAAGAAACTTGCAGAACTTGGAGTATTCGAGGGTCGGCATATACACCTCCCCAAGATCGCCCATCTCGGTTGGGCGGGTCACTCGCACTTCGCCGAAGGTGGTTTCGATGTAGCAACTCTCAGCCGCACTATCCTCGAAAACTTTTGAGGCGATAGCACGAATTTGGTTGAGGGTGGAGGGAAGGGTTTCCGTCTTTTCCGCTGTGGTTGTTTCCATATTGCGAATCTATACCACCCCACCCGATCTGTAAAGGATTATTTAATCTTATCTTGACGATTGTTTGTAACTCTTTGATGCTGGGGGCTTTATAGGAGGGGAAATAAGGCGAAAGTATGGGGTTTTGCGGAGATATTTTTGCCTTGGCCCACATCGTAGTGACTCGTTGTGCTTCTTTCGTTGAGCGCAAATAGTTCCCTTGAACTTTTTCATTTCCGCTTTGCCAGCCCGAACCATCTGCGAAATAATTCTCGAAGTTGTGGTGGGTGTGCGGTTAAAAAGTTTTGCTATTTGTTTTGTTGTGAGCCAACCCGGAGGGATTTCTTCTTCATCCCTTTTCAAAATATGATCGGCAAGTGCCTTGACCCACTCGCTACTCATCAGAATGTCTTCATGTTGGTAGGCACGATGAACTTTCCGTTGCGCTCCTTGGCTTGAAACACATCGTGGCCATGTTCGTGAATCAATCCGAAAGCCCAACCATGTTGCCAGCGCAGTCTCCGCATCTGGCCTCTCGTATATGATGGGGTCTTGTTGGAACAGCATCCGATATTGTAAGCCTCTCGGCTATCGAGGCTCACGCTTTTGAAATAGTCGATGGCGTGGGTGTGACCGAACAGAACCGCCCCTGCTCCGTAAGCATCGGCGTGTTGTTTCGCTCCATGCATCGAAGCTCCGTAGCCGTGAACGAATGTAAGCGAGCCGTTCTTGTAAACTCCCGCTGTTGAATCGTAGGGATACATCTTCCCTCTCGTCTCCTTCATTATGGTTTCGATATTGTTGCACCCATCCAGAGCGTAGTCCCTCGCCACTCCGCTCCTTACATTCGTGGACATATCAAAGATGCGTTCATCGTGATTGCCTCTTAGGAATATCCTCTCCTGTCCAAACTTAAAGAACGCCCTCATAAATTCCTCGCCCTCATCCCAATCCCTTTGAAGCGAAGAGGCTTGGTCGGTATCGTCTGCCCCTCGGCGTATCGCTCGAAAATCCCAGTTGTCTCCTATGTTTACCACGAGGTCGGGCTTATAGTCTGCACAAAAAGCAAGCAGAGCCTTGATCGTAGTCGGGTCTTGCTCATCGCCGTGCACATCGCCGGCGGCCACGAACTTTATTGGCTTCACTTAATCCCACCCATCATATCAAAGATTTGTTTGCACGAACTTCTTGCTGTCGTGGCACATAAATCTTGATCCTCCATTCCAAGCCTTGCCAGCTCTAAAATTATTTTGATCTGCCCTCGGAGCGTCATAAGATAGGTCACTTGGTCGATTGATTCTTCTATTGCGTTCTCTGTTACTCGAATGGTGGGCATCGTCCAAAGGGGGCCAGCCTCGCCGTGTTGAGCTTGGCCTTTGCGATACTTAATTTCTATTGCCTCGATCGTTGCAAGTTGAATCTGGCTAAGGTGGTAGGCGTGTTTCTCCGTGAATTCATTACTCGCCACAACCTTCACGCCTGTCATCTTTTTAACGACTAGACCAAGGATTTTTTTTCACAATACTTTTCTTTGCAATTAGTGTCGCTTTCTGTGGAGTGACAAGCTCTCGCCACCCAGAAATCAAAGCATCTTCTAGGTGAGGTTCTTCCCATTCGAGATGTCGAAGCTGATACTTCTCACCTATCTTTTGGCAAATGGCATATGTCTCGGAATCGTCCCATGCGACGATAAACGAGCCTGTAGAGCTTAGGGATAGGGGAACATAGTCTATTGCGTGTGCTCCCTTGCCTTGGTCAATGTGGAGCGATTGCGGGGGTATTCCTCGGGCGTTGGTGACTTTCATCCCTGCCTTTGTTCTTCCTTGGGCATATAACTCTTCTTGCTCCTCGGGCGTTCTGGATGAGCAGTAGATCAGAACCGGAATCTTTTTGCTTATCAGTTCCGAATACCAGCGTGAAACTCTATCCCCGAAACTAGGTTCGAGGTTTTTGATATGTCCCCTCGATCTTTCCGAGGCTTCTTTGATGGTCATTTATTTTCGGCTCTTGCCCTCCACCGCTCCTGTTCTGCGATGGCGTTGCTGAGTGCTTTAAGTGCTTTTGCGTATTGTTCACGAAACTCGGGCTTCACTAGGCCGATGGTTCTTTCGAGTCGATCCCACTCCATAATGAGTTCGGGGATGTCGGCAGGGGAAGGGGCGGTGTAGGTGTAGCTGGTCGAAGCGCAAGAACTAAGGACGAGACCTCCACCAATTATCAAGATCAGCATCACGAACCCTGCGGCGATATTCAATCTCTGCATCATCTCTTTCCGTCCTTGTCTTAGCACGATTTTTAAGCCACCAGAAAACAATCCCAACAACTCCTGCAAGCGAGGCGATGGTGGCCTCAAGCATGGCCTACTTCTTCGAGAACTTGCTGAGGAACGAAACGATCTTGGTGAGGGTCGCTTCTGGCTCGTCACCGGGAATCAGGGAAGCAATCGCAATCACCGCCGATAGCAAGGCAACCAAAGCACCCACCCAAGCAAAGACATCCTGTGACTGAATGAAGGTTAAGATTTGTTGCATAACAAGAGGGGGGTGTCAAAGGCGAGAGCCAGTAGATGTGTCGTATGTGCCATCATAAGACCAATAAGATATTGGGGTGATTGAAAAAGACGAAGCGCCTCCACTTGTTCCGTAGAATGTCATGCCTTCAAAGTCAAATGATTGTTCATAACCAGAATAATTTTGGGAAGTTATTGCAAGCCCCCCACCACCACCATCATCGTATAGTGCGGATATTTGGTAATCTGGAACAATCAAGTTACCATATGAATAGAATTGTCCACCACCGTACCAAGAGCCATTGATCGAGTTTAACGAGGAAGATGACAAAATTGTCCAGCTTGGATTACATACAATATCTTTTTCTTCTAATGCAGAGTTCTCCAAAACAATGCTAAAGGTTAGGGTTGAATCATCTTGGCCTGTGTAAGACCCGGTTATCGAGAATGAGCGCAACACCCAATACATTTTCATTGAATCTTCTACGCTTGCGGCTGTAAAACTAGATGCGCCACCCGAAAAGACTGGAAGGCAAAACGGAAAATAACCGCTGTAGCTAGCGTGTAATACTTTACCCATAGGATGTCTTTAGGGCATCAGCCCCAAGGCTTATTCTAAAACTCGCTTGGCGAGGCTGACCGTGGCCTGTGCGACAACTTGTTCATTCGTTCCGTCAGTCTCAAACACTTCCATCAGAATATCCTTTTGGGTTGCTGTGGACAGGATGGCGTTAGCTGAGGCAGTTGTGATGTTAAAGGTTAGGTCTAACTGATTTCTTTGTAACTGTAAGGATTGTGGTATGGGAGGCTTGGGGAAAATAATTGCTGGGTTATTTGTAAAGCCATAACCCCTATCCAAAACATTGATATTTTGCAACTGCCCATTCTGTATTGTCGGATTATCTAATCTAACACCAAGTCCAGTTGCGTCTTGTATTGTTGCGCTATAATTGTTGCTGGTATAATAAGAGCCAGCACAAGTGATAGAAATAGAGGAAATAATAGACCCCGCTGGCGTTGGGACAGAAATGGCTGGTGCTGAAGTATATCCTTCGCCGCTTTCGACAATTACATAGTTACCGCTAAGGTTGTTATCAACAATATAATTTACCTTGGCGGTCTGTCCTCCAACGGGGGCTGTGCCAACCGTGGCCTCGTATGTTCCCGGTGCATACCCAGCCCCCATAGTCGTTATGGCTACTGACGAAAGCAAGCCATTAGGTGCGTCTGGGCTTGGTGCGGTAACAATAGGCACAGAGGTATATCCTGCACCAGCATTGACTATCTGAAATACATATTTTGATTCTGATTCTTTAATAAGATTTGCAACTGCATTTCCCCCCGATTGTGGGCTTTGTTGGATTTGCAATGAGTAGGCTTGTCCAACCTTATATCCGTTGGGACTATTTTGCAATTCAAGGGTATTTAAGAATCCAGACTCTAATCTCCTATCTGGGTCTGGTGCTGTGGCAACTTGCGTTGTTTGATAGCCAAAGCCGGGGTTTTCAATAACTACGCTTACAGACCCAGAGCTAGATTGCGTGAACAGAACAGAGGCTTGCCCTCCGTCTATTGGGCTGGTCGGAACAGAAAGAGAGAATGATTGCCCTATGGAATATCCTTGAGGTTGAGTTAAAACAGAAACACTTTTTACTTGCCCACTAATAAAGTTTGGTGCTGGGGCGGTTACAATAGGAGCAGAGGTGTATCCGCTACCACCACCTACAACTACAATTTGAGATTTTGTCCCCCCCCTACTCACAATTAAATCTATTTGTGCCGCCGTTCCGGAGGCGGGGGATTGCACAGAACAGCTATATGTCCCATCTGAATACGAGGCTGGCGCATTAAGCAGGGTGGCAGAACGAACTAGGCCAAGAGTTTGAACGGTTTGAAATCCAATGTTTACGCTTTTTGTGTATCCAACTCCACCGCTTCCTAGCAGATATTGAACAGAGGCTGGGCCGGGTCGAGTTGTAATAGAGGCGGGTTGCGAGAAGGGCGAATCAATAAATCCAAGATTGAAAGTAGCTGGCATAGTATAGACAGTTGCCCCACTATACTCAAAGATAACTGGGTCGCTGGTTAGTGTGCCTAACTCAACAATATCAAACCCCTCTCTATATGTGGATGGATACCCCGCCCCTGCATCTAATAGCCTAAACTCTGGCGTAAATCTGCCTCCTCCAAAGTCTTGAAAGCCAAATTCTGAGCCGTTAACGCCTATATCTACAACAGCTACTTGATACGATGTGTCTCTAGGCGGGATTACAATTTCCATAACTGCGTATCGGGTCGGAGCAAAATTCCTATTTTTTGGAACAATGGCAACTCGTGCGCTTTTGCCAGCAAATTTTTCGTGTTGTGGGTTGGCATATTGATCTGGGGTATTTCTAATGGTGCTTAAAATTTGCTTGCTGGTAGGCGTTGCGTTTATATTCAAAAGTCTTTGGGGATTTATTGTCCCAATAATTGCAACGCCGTACATAAGCACAGGCGTTCCACGGGGAAAATATGTGGCGTATGCCTCTGATGTAATTTGACCGCCGCTGGGCAAGCCAGAAGATTCTGCTGGTCTAAATACTCTGGTTTGCTGGGGATCAAATATTGACCCAGTTACAACAACCCCAATATTATTTAATAATTGTGTGCCATACCTAATAACTTTTGCGGTATTCCTCCGAAGTTCTGCTTTATCGTTGCCTCTTGAACTGAAATTCTGATTGAGGCCTCCAAATCTGCCACCATCCCGCCCCAGCCCACCAGTAATAAATTTACACATATCGGGGAAAATGCCCGACCCATTCCCAAACCTAACATTAAGGCCGCCAAGATTGATCTTTGTTGCGGTTTCAGAAAAGGTGGTTACTGGAGTTCTAATCATTCTCCCAAATTCGCCACCTCCAACAATAGTTTTATCAACAACGCTAGAGTACCATGCATTTACATCAGTCGTTTGACCTTCACTAAACCCCACCCTTGCAACAGGCAAGAACGCTAGAATATCGTCGTGCGATACGGTTGGAGTGGTTGTTGTAGAATATCCATATCCCACATCAGTAATCGTGGTTCTCCATAAAGTACCCGACCCAGTATATGCTATTGAGGCAACTGGTCTTTTGGATGTCGGGGGTGTTTGTGCACCATCTGGGTCGCTAAATATAAGAGAGGTTTCGTTTGTGTTTACTCCCTTACACCCCAGATCAACAATCCCTGTGCCAGTTGCATATAACGATCTTGTTGGTCTAAAAAGCGTTACAGCCGGAGCGGAAAGATAACTAAACCCCCCGCTTGTAATTGTTACTGACTGAATAAATCCTCCGCTTGCTACGACAGTTGCTACAGCAGTTCCCGGTGTTGGCGCATCAAGGGTGACGCTGGGTGCAGTTAAATAGTTAGTTCCTCCATTAGTAATAGTTATTTTATTGATTGAGCCATTAAGTGAAGATGCAGTTGCCGCCGCCGAAGTTCCAGTTGTTGCGCTAAATACTAAATTAAATGGCCCAACTCCGTAACCAAAACCGCCAGTCACGATTGATATTGTTGTAACTACGCCAGCCAATACTGTCGCAGTAAAAGTAGCTCCCGCAGTTGTAGGTGATGCTATATTTAGGCTGTATGTTCCGCTTGGATAACCAGAACCTCTATTTACAATATCTAAATCAACAAGCTCACCGCCAAGTATGCCCGAGGAAAATGTTGCCGTTACTGTGGTTCGAAGTCCTTGTGCCAAATCTGGGTTAATCAATATTTGGTTTTCTGCAAACTCGTAGCTGTTAGCAATATTAACGCCACCAACGCCAGAATCTATATATCCAAGTGGCCTAGTAATAATGCTGGGGGTTGGTATTACAAACCCCGCTGTAACACTTGCTGTGACTGGTGCAACATAATCAACATTTAATCCAAAGATTCCTGTTACTATTGGGAAAGTTGCTATGGAAGAAATCAGATTTGCGGTAACTGGCGTGTAGGTAAATATCCGAGCCGAACCAACTGTCCTAGATGCTGGTGATGTGACTATTGTTGCAGTAGCCCTAATCGTGCTGATCGGCTGTGTGCTTGCGGCTTGACCATCTGCTAATTTTAATGCTGAGGTTCCGAGTCTAGCCTTAAAAGAACTATCATCTGCTGGTTGCTTTGAGCTAACAACATTTTTAACCACTTGAAGAACGTTAATTTTTATATTTCTTTGTTCGTCGGAATAAATAGTTGGCTTTGTAATGGGAATTGCACTTGCACCATCTAAGAATCTCCCACTCGCAACATCCAGAAATAGCTCTTGAGAGTTCACTTTAGTCTAGTTCCTTGTCAATTTACCTACCCAAGACCGTGATTGTGTCGGGAGTTCCGTTGCTACATACCGTAAGGGTGATTTCTCTAAACCCAGCCACCCCTCCCCCAACATTTGCTCCTGCCGTAGCAGATATTACATAGCTTCCATCAGTTACCTTGATTGTGATGTTGTCCCCAGCTATCGGGGTTCGTTGCTTTACGGCGGTCTCCATGTCGTGCAGATAGGTTTTTGTGATAAGCCCATTATCGGCCAATATCGGAACGCCAACAAAGGATGTTCCTGTTCCATTTTTCATAGGATTGCTTGCATCTGACCCTTGGTTGCCGAGGCTCGCACCCGATATAATCCGCCAGCCTTCTCAACGGACGAGCCAGTTATGTTTATTGCATTAACATCTATGCCAAAGCCGAAGACTGGGTATTGAACCGTGCCAATTATGGCTGTTGTGCTTGGCTTGTTCCGAATGACTTGCACCTCTAGGTTGGCCACAAAAGCCCTCACTTGATTCTGTACGGCAGTTATATCTTCGCTTTGGCTGTTTGTCGTAATAGTGGCTGTTGGAGAAAGCCATTCGCACACATAGTTAATTGCGGCATCTAGGGCTGGTAGCTGAACAAACCCGCTCACGATCTCCTTTTGGTATTGGTAGCTTGTTTCTAGTACATAAAGAGAGTTGTCCCCAGTACCGCCCTCTGCCGAAACTTCTAGTCGATAAAGCCCTGTGCCTGTATCCCCCGCTATGTGACTCATGTTTCTACGAACAACTCGGAAGTTGCCCGGAGGCTGGTCTGGCACTCCGCTTAGATTTTCGTCTAGTGAAAAACTTGAACTAAGGGCAGAGAACGAGCCAACAACGGAAAACTGGAAGGACGAAATCCCATCACGCCCATTGTCTGTTGTGATGTCTGGTTCGTATTCAAAAGATGTAATGTTTGATAAAATTGTGGCTGACATATTGTTTCCTTATTTTGCAACAGCGGCTGGTATTTTGCTTGAGAGTGCTTCGATTGCTTTAAGCAGGGCTGAAAATGCTTCTTCCTTGGGTGCTTTCACTCCTTTTGTTTCCATCCCAAAGGGCTTCCTCTGATCTTCAAATCTTTGAGCGGCGTTTGTTGCGGCCAGCTCGGCTGGGTTCACGCCAGTTCGTTGTCCTTGAATCTGCTCCATAAGACTAGGAGCATTTGCGGCCGCTTGTTGGGCGGCGAGCTTCTCTCTGTCTCTTTGCTGCCCAACTCGCATTGGCCCAAGCGATCCTCCCTGAACTTCAGTTCCTGTAAGCTGATCTGCGGTGCGAGCGTTTTCAGTCTTTAGCTCTCTCTCTCGCCTTTTTGTGGCCGTGGCCATCGCTTGCCTACCCGCTGGGGTTGCTCCAAGTACTCCCCCAACCGCCTCTCTTGCGGTTTCTTTCTTTTGTTTGTTTTCATCTCTAGTCCTTACCGCATCTCTTAAAAGTCTTGAGAATTTTCTATCATCAGCATCGCTCTCCATCCTAATCTTTTCGTCTAGGTTGTAGCGCTCTTCCCTATAAATTCTTTTATTGTTATCTATCTTTCTCTGCACTCGTTCTTGCTCTGTCTTTTTCTCTCTTGCCTCTGATTGGTTCGCCAACTTTTGTTCTGCATCAAAAACCATTTTATCAAACTTGATCTGTTCCTCCGCGCTTTTCTTGGATTGTCTATCTAGCTCTGCCCCTCGGTCTCTTGCAAACTTTGATGCACTTGCGCTACTAAACTCCTCTCGGGCTTGTGGGTCTTTTATGCTTTCTTGGAATTTCTGCCTTTCCCTATATTGTTGGCTAATTTCCTCTAGCTTTTTCCCTTCTTCATCTAGCCCAGACAACCTTTCTTCGTTTATGTTCTGGCTTATCATTCCAGCCGCAAGCTCTAAATCCCTTAGTCGTTGTTGCGATTGCTGTAATTCTTCGATGGATTTTCTTGTTCCAGTTATACCAGCAATAAAGTTCTTAAGTGGGCTTCGGTCTAGCTCGGCCAATGTTTCGGTTATCGATGATATGTTTGCCTCTAGTCCTTTGACTTGTGATTGAGCCTCGGCAAGACTGATCGCACCACCCGCATTGTCTATGTCTTGAAATGCCTTAGATGCGGATTGGGCAACCCCCCTTGCAATCTCTCCCATCTTTTCAATTTGATCTGTAAAGATTTTAACAGAACCAACTGCGACAGCCCCGACAAGAGATTTTCCTATAATGTGGGCAAGACTATCAGCCGCCCCAGCCGCTACATCTGCCCCAGTTCGTGCCTCTGCTAGTGTTCGGCTGAAATTGCTAAATGCTCCCCTTGCTTTCTCCCCACTTATATGAAGTCTTTTAACTGCATTTGCCGTATCGTTGACGGCCTTGTCTGCTCCTCTGTTGTCCCCTCGAACCCTAAGCATTAGTTCTTGTGATGCGTCTGCCATATTACAACCCTATCTTGTCACTTGATTCTTTGTTTTTTCTTCCAAGATATACATTCATGTCTTTCATAACTTTCTGTACTGCCTCAGCAAGTCCGGGGCCACCGATCTTAACCGCCCCAGATATGGCTCTCTTCCTTACTGGATAAAATCTAGTGTCCTTATCGCCGGCACGATTAAAAATAATGCCTTCCATCAATGCTTTTTTGTTGTCTGCTTTTGTTCCCCCACCAAGCCTCATTATTGCTTGCTTGCTATAATCACCCCTTGTAAGAGACGCTTTCTTGCCAAATACGGAGGCCGCCGCCGCCCATCCGTTCCTTATATAGTTAACAGACCGCTTGCGACCAGCTACGAGCCTTCTTGCTAGATGGCCAATCGTGGTTGGTTTTCCACCCATTCCAAGCCCACCCACCCCAATTTTCGTTTTCCCAAGAGTTGCAAGCCCTCTATTTTTAAGCAACCAATTTACTAGCTTGTATGTTCCAGCATAGCTTTCGTTTCTTGCAAAAAATTTCTTGGTTTCTCCAATTTTGCGTTTTATGATTTTACCATTCTTACCAACTCCGATAGGCTTATAGATGCCCTTGGTTTTTACAGAAGAAACAATGCGCTCTAGTTCAGAAGCTATTTGTGCTGAGTTACTTCGGTATGTTGTCCCAATGGCTGTAATTGCTACATCGCCAAGTTTGCTATTGATAACATCGGCCATATTCTTTCGGCTTACACTTTGATATTGTTGTAGTTTATGAGCAAATTGAGCTTGGTTCAAAAGGTCAATCGTTATCATATATCATTTCTCTCCGTCAAGAATAGTATCTATAATGCTATTAGCACCAACGCTTTGTCTCCTAACCTCGAAGCCTTTGTTGATCATAATGGCGTGTTCAATTTGGCCGATCTGACATTCGGATAGTTCCCAAATAATATAGTCTCTTTCCCACCCAAACTCCTTTGCAAAAAGCCAGACGGTAGAAGCTATCCCGGCTGGCCTTATTGTTTTGGGTCTGAATCTCCTCCACCCGTAGTCACCCTAGAATCGGCAATCTCTTTGAAGGTTTCTTCTACAATCCTAACCGCCTCTGTGAAGTCCTCCTCCTTGAATGAATCTGCCCAATCAAGAACCGCACCCCGAAACTTTGCCTTGTCCCAGCCTAGCGAGATTAGTTTCGTCCTATCATTGACCAAGGCAAATAGGGTTGACCAAATAAAGAACTCGGTTGAATCAGAATCTTCCCTAACTTGCCCCAAGATGATCCTGTGCCCAAGGCTGAACTTGTTTAGCTTCTGTCCCTTAAAGGTCTTTTCTGTCATCACAAAAGATTTGTCGAGGGATTTGTTTATGATCTCTTCATCGTTTACTAAGTCGTGGTTCATAGGTATTTGCTCAACTTTCTGCGAAGTTCTGGTGAGGCCGATTTGCTAATTAGTAGTGTTGCCTTGCCAAACTGCTTTCTCACTAAAGGAGTTGCGTTGTTCATCGCATCTAATAGACGCTCACGATTCTCTAGAACGGCTCGGCAATAGGCCAAGGGGTCATCTAGGTTTGTGATTGCACCCCAGCCCTTTTCCCATAGGTCAATGATTCGCCCACCCGTACCATCTGGAAGGTCGTTAAAGAAGAATGTAACGCTCCGCTTGTTGCCGTTGTCTGCATCCTCGATAACAGCCATAGGCTCTGTCTCTCGAAAGGGGATGCCAAAGGTGGCGAGAACCGAGGCTAGTTTGATGTTGCGTGTATAAAGGATTTTTTCTTGCATAAGGATTTCTTGGGTGAACTAACTTATTCCATCGTATCGAACTGCCGTAAAGCTGACTTCCTCGAAGTTATCTGCGCTTCGGTTTCTAGAAACTTCCGTCACATAGGCCGCACCAGCAAGATCAAAAGAGCTTCCGTTGGCTACGGTTATGACTGCACCAACCAAGGCACTGAAAGTTGTATAAGCACCCGACACGGAGTGAGTAACTTTCTTATTGCGGAAGGCAACCGCAGTAACATCCCCGCTTTTGTTTTTTAGCTCAACAGAATCAGCAGAAGCAGAGGAGGAAATGGATTTGATAACCATTCCGGTCTGGTCGCTCGTAGCTCCAAACTTGAGGTTCGTGCCAGTTCCGATAATTGTGGCGGCCATATTAAGTTCCTAGTCCGTTGTAGGCGGTTGCGCTTAGATCGAATGTAGCAAACCCATCAGAAGCCTCAGAGAAAGAGGCATCAGTTACATAATAAGTTCCAGAGGAAACAGCCGTTGAGTTAGATGTAAGCGCAAGGGTCTGACCAATTCCACTCGATGCAACCGCCGCACTACAATTCCCAGACATGCTTATGTTCCTGCGATAACCGGAAAAGGCAACAGCCAAGTGCGTTCCATTGTGTGCCGATACCTCTGTGGCTTCGGCAGTTTGCGCTAAAGAAAAACTCTGAATTACAATTCCAGACTCAGACGCAAGCCCAAAAGCCAAACCAGTCAATCCGATAGTAGTTGCCGCCATTTGCTATTTCTTTGTGTCAAACATGCCTGCCAAGGAAGCGAGCCTTGATCAATTCCCACAGAGTAGAACAGACTGCACCGGAGATCAAAGCGACCAACCATAGCTTAGTCTTAATGGTGTGAGCGTCAGTCTCTAGCTTTTGTAGCCTTAGATGATATTCAACAATTCCTAGCTGACTCTTCTCTAAGAGGCCAATCACAAGTCCCTGCCTCTCCTCAATTCTTGCCACAGAAATTCTTACCTCGGATAGACGCTCCGAAAGTTCCGCTACTTGATCTGCGCTCACTTCCACCAATCTGCTGAGTCTTTAGCCAGTCCTAGAATCGCTTTCTGTGCGTCTGCAAGGCTCGTGGTGAGGAATACGGAGGGCTGGCCATCAATGTAACCTAACGAGATGAATCCTTCGTCTAGGAGGTATTGGAGGGCTTTGATTGCTTGTTCGTCCTTGCTCATAACATTTAATAAGAAAAGCCTTATTTAAGGTTACGCATCATACCGAATCGCATCCACTTCTTCGTTTGTTGTGCAGGCAGAGGCGGCGGCTTTGCAGGCGAGGTACTTGTTTCGGCACTCGTTAATCCAGCCCAAAATCTGTGCCTTTTTTTCGCCTTGATAGATTCCATTGGCGCAGTTGCGTTCGTCCGTTTCTGTCACCTTTGTGCGAATAAGTTTGGTGGTTTGCTCTCCCCAGATTTGCTTCCTTTCTTCGATAGTCTCGGAAAGGGTGCGGGTATCTTCCCGAGAAATTAACTCGCCCAGATGGTTGTAATTTTCAAAAGATGGCATTTTATTGTCCTAAGAAAAAGCCCAAAGCACTTTGACTATTTCCACCTCGGCCATCTGCCGATGAGGTAAAGTCGGTAGAAAGATGCGCTGAATTGCCAGGACTTAATTGTATCCAACCAGCGGTATTGTATTGAGCGATGGGGCTTTTGAATCCTGCGAACTGGCCCATAAAAGACTGAGATTGCTGGTTAAAACTACGAATCCCGAAATCTGAGTTACTGCCAGTCGCAAGATATGTTTTTACGACGAGTAGCGTAAGGCCAACTGGCAAAATCCAAGATGATGCAAAAGAAGCACTCTTTACTCCTGTCGAGGCGGTAGATAATCCGCTGACATATGAGTTAGTAATTTGTGTGGTGGGTTGAATGTAGTCTGGGTGGGAATTGTAGGCGGCAATTTCGAGGGTGGGTGTGTTGGTTTGGGTGGCGGCAGTGGTCACCTCGTATTTTACGGTGGCGATTGTTTTTGCTACATTCGTCCAAAACGGAAGGACATAACCGTAAAAAGAGTTCATAGCTATAGTATCGTCCAGCCTTCCGTAGCCAATGATGGGCGAAATTAAATTTGCCGATTGAACTGAGATATTTCCAAATATCTTATTCCCAGCCTTGTAGATCGCCATTGCCTAATCCTTAATGACTGACCCAGCTAGCCGTTCCAGCGGTGGCGAAGATTGCGGACAAAGTCGTAGTCGTGAATCCGCACTCAAAATAATCACCGCTAGATAGTGCCACCATAAATCCCCCGCCAAGGGTAGTGGCCGTTGCCCCAGCGTTCACGAATAGTTGCCCTGCCCCAAGGTTGTACACCGTGGCCATTTTGCGGGCGGTATTGGCAGGGACGAGTGTGGCTGATGTGAGGGACGAAAAACTTCCAGAGGTGATGGCGCTGGATGAGATGGCGATGTTAGCCGTGACCGTGCCAGAGATTGCAGGAAGGGAGCCGATTGTGACGCTGTTGCCAATGGTGACGGAGGAGATGCTTACGGGAACCGTGCCAGAAATGGATGCGGTGACTGAGCCGATCTGTGCCGTTCCTGCTGTAAGTTCGGTGCTTGTAAAAAGTTTTGACGTTGCATTATCTACTGCAAGAAAGCTAGCAACGCCACTTTGAGTTTTTGCGGGTTTTACAGTCCCAATTTCTGCCGTCCCTGCAGAAAGGGATGCCGTGACGCTCCCGATCTGTGCCGTCCCTGCTCCGATGGTGACCGTGCCAGAGATGGGGAATGGTGCATTTAGACTTGAGTTATCTCTTGGATAAACAGGGATTCCTCCACCCTCTTGAATAATCGTTGGAGTCGAATTACTATCTACACCCGTAATATTAATGCCATACCCATCCCCACCAGTTACTTTTATTGCTTGAGTTCCCCAGAAAGAATCTGTTGTTACAACATTAGCAAGATTCGCCGTTACCGTGCCAGAGATGGGCTGAGTGGAGGCAGAGGCATCCACTTTCATCGCTCCAACGGAAGAAACATGGACTATGTTTCCTGTCGTAGCCGTTCCAGTATGACCGCCAATTTTAACAAAGGCAATATTGGCAACGCTTCCTTGTGTTGCAACTGCGGATTGTAATAGGCCAACTGCGGTTGAAATATCTGTAACTGCTTGCGTTCCTAGAGATACAATCGTATGCGCTGGAATATGTTGACCGCTTGTAACAATGGTTGAAAGAGTTGTTGCTGTCTGCGTTCCGTCTAAAATTGCTAAGGCCATATGGTAGGTTTCTTGTTAAATGGTGGGCAGATAGAAGCTGTTGAGGGCATCGCTAAAGTCATAATCCCTAAGCCCATCAGCATTTGCGTCTGGGGTGACGATAAAAGATAGGGTCAAGCCCCTTTGCCAAGCTCTTTTGCTCGCCCTTATGCTTGGGGATTGGGAGGTGATTCTGCCCATAAATATCTTCAAATCAGTTACATTGTCTTGAACTTTAGTGACTAGAGTATTGTTGTCGCTGTATAGTGCGGAAAATATGCTGTAATAAGTATCATCAAAAACAGACTGGGTAGTGCGAGCGGTTGAATCGGAGTAGTTAAGTTCAACGCTTATCTCGAATACACCGGAATATGGAACGATCTGTTGGCTTCCAATAGATGCATTGATTGACGCATAAGGGAACAACCTTAGCCCTGTTCTGTTCGTAGTATATACATTCAGCCCCGAGACTGGGGTTAGTAGGCTCGCCAAGGCATCTTCAACTTTGAACTGGGGAGAGGTCATAGCGATGTGCAGGTTGTCTCTAGGGAGATTGTTTTTGACCAAGTACGATTGGCAGACAGCACGGCGGGGGATTCAGAGACTACATTAGCAATAAACACCTTGAGCGTGGCCGTGGTTAGAACACTAGCCAAGTTTGGGCTTTGATACATTACTTGCAAAATCTCTTGGAACTTAGAATCAAAGGCCGCTCTGGTTGTGGTGTCTGCTCTGGTCGAATAGGTGACTGAGATTGGGCATTTGAAAACCCCGCTGTAAGGAATGATCTCCTCCGAGCTAATAGAAGACTCAACCACTAGGCTAGGCAATAGTCGAAGTCCCTCCGTGTCCCTCTTGAAAATGTTTAGGCCGGTTGAGGAGAGGGCGGTTGCCATTCCGTTCTCTAACTGCCTCTCAATGGAAGTCATTTTAAGTTGTTGGGTCGGCTACATCAATGGTGTATGAAATTCCGTCCGTGCTTTGTGAGTATCCAGCGATCATTCGTTCAGCCGTTGCGATGGTAATATAAGAACCCACGACAGGAGGGGCAGAGATAGCGGAGGCATCCACAACAAGGCTCTGGGTTATTTTTAGAACTTCACCGCCAATGTCTAGCTCCACCGCATAGGCTAGGTCTGTTACAGAGGCCGAAACAGCAGAAGTAGCAAGGCCAGTTACCGCCGTGTATAGGTCGGAAATCATCGAATTTAAGTCTGTCTTAAAATAGGAAGTTTGGATATTACCAGCCATAAACTCACCCCTAGTGTCAATCTGCTTTTATCATGCCGTCAAAGTCCCAAACATTCTGCACCGCAAACTGGTTTCTCTCTGGAAAGAACATGGTTTCTTTCTCCCTTCTAACTGAGGATGCCAAGATCATAGGTGAACTATTGATGCCCCAGAAGTTCTCTGCCCCCCGAATCGCCCTTGCCATTTCTGCAACGCTTGATGCCGTGTAGGTATCTAACCCCGCTATCTTAATATCTGCCGTTGTAAGCACATAGAAGTTGTCTTTGCCTAGCTGTTGCCTTGCATCCTTTATGAGTGCAAGGGGGTCTCGGCGGTCGCTTTGGCTTATCCCGAAAGGTGCGACTAGGTTGTACTTTTCTGGAAGTCCTTTGGCTGGCTTATCGTCTAACAGATCGAGGACGATGTTTGTCTTGTCTGCATCCTTAATTTCTGGGTGTGAATAAACAAACTCGTGCCAAGGGATTTTGCTTGCCATAAATGCCTCATACCGAGTTGGCCATATTTCTAGGTCTATCTTATCGCCTTTGTTTCCTCGCTTACAATAAGAGACCATTTCAAAGACTCCCGCATATTGCTCGTAACAATCAATGAAAACCTCGTGGCCTTTGTCGGCTAGAAACTTGGCGGCGGGTAGGCATCGAAGGACATCCCCAAGACGCTCCCGGTAGATAATGGTTTTAGCGGTCATCAGCCACGCTCTTGTCTTGGAGATGGTGAAAGTATTCGGATAATCTGACTGGGCCAGTTGTTTTTTGCAGTTCCTTCCATCCATCCACCAACCCGCTATACCCATAGAAATCTTGCTTAAACTCAACTTGTTTCTGGATGGCGTAGGCATAGTGATCGAACACTAGCCCCCAAGTTTCCGTCACTCCCCTTGGCACTAGCCTAGATTGAATGTTGAGCCGCGGGGGTTCGTGACTCGTAAAGCATACGCCCTTGCCCCACTTCCAAGCTCGCATCCATTCATACCAGTTAGACCCGAATCCTTCCCTTGTAACCACTCGCTTGTTTTCGCCTACGAAGAAATTGCAATGAAACTGCATCGTACATCCATCCTCCGCTCCCTTTAGACATTCATAGATTCCCTCGATCTGTTCTGCTCTCCACATTTCGTCGCAGTCCACTTCCATAACTACACCGGAATCTACTCCAAAGAGGGCTTGTTGAATCATCTCTAGCTTCCCGCTGAATGGTTTGCCCTGCGAATAAACAACAACATTCCCGCCTTGGATGCTTTCAATATATTCGTGCGTTCCGTCTATGCTCTTAAAGTCCTTGTGCCACTTGTCGGGGATTTGCTTGCACCATCGAGTACATCCTAGAGGCTCGCTCACCCCCTCTACAATTCTCCATTGCCAAGGGATTTTTAACTTCTGAAACTCTGCAAGATGCTTCTCTATAAAGGGCATCCCATTGAGAACGATGGTGAAGATGGTCAACATAACTGAAAGATGGCCGCACCATTCCTACAAGACATATCTTCCCAGAGAAGGGTGGCTGTTCGCTTTAGCTTTTCATAGTTTGCGTGGTTCTTAATGTCGTTCACATCGTCTAGGGCGATGATTGTTTTCTCCGCTAGGAAGGGTCGGACGCAACGCAGTTCCGATTCCCCAGAGAAAGGCGAGCCATCAATCAATACAAAGTTAAAATCCACTTGATGATCAAAGTGAACATCCTCGATTGCGCTTGTCTTATATTGGTAGGCGGTTTCAAGGCAGACATTGTGCCAGCCCAAGACTTGCTCTAGTGGGTACTGGTTTAGTTTGGTTTTGGTGTTTTGATAGAACTCCTCAATATCTTTCTTGTTCAGCCATAGGCTCGATATAGTTGCCGTTCCGTTGATCGCAACACCCCCTCTAGCAGATAGGTTCATAGCGTGTCGGCCTATATGATCTGGATGGTTCTCTATGCTGAATAGTTTCTTGGTCTTGATACATTGTGTTGAGCCGTCCCCTGTTCCTCCTCCAATCTCTAACCCTACATCTAGCCCCTCGCTATATTTTTGGAGGGCTTGGCCGAATGAATCGTGGATGGTTATTTCTTGCATTTTGCCATCTCTAATAATGCCTTCTTGATCACATATTGAATTACGGCTTCTGGGTCTTGCTTTAGGGCAAGCATCCCGCACTCAAACAACTCTTTCTCTGCCTTCTTGTCATAGGTAATATCAACATCAACGAACTTGGTTTTGCAGGGTCGGAACTTACCAAAGGTGACTATACCGATCTTATATGGGGTTAGCCTATCGAGGCAAGATTGATTCCAGTAAGTTTTTTTAGCCCACCCACTATCTTCCCGAGAGTGCCCCTTGGTATCCTCGCCCTTTTTGGCTTTCCTACATCCAATTATTTGCTTTGCGCTTTTCATATATGGCTTTGCCTTTCTCGTAGTATTCTGGTTTATTGTGGTTCTTAAGCTGGTCGTCTGGGTTGCCCCCTGCAAACATAGGATTTTCGTGTTTGAAAACTAAGTCCCGAGCTTCGATAACTACATCATCAGCATAAGCCCTGTCGGTGTGCTCGTTGTCTCCGTAAATCCCATCGCTCTCTTGGTAGTCGGGGTGGAACATATGCCCCCCTTGCTTCCTTAGTCTCTTTTGCGTTAGGATGGCCATACAAAGGAGTTTATCTGTCCTAAGCCCATCTGATACTGCCAACACTCTTTCAGCCTCTAGGTTGCCAATCCTGCTCAAAATTAGGGCATCCCAATATCTAGGTGGACTCCAATCATCGCTCATTTGAACTATCACCTCGCTTTTGGCTAGTTTAGCCCCAGCGTTCCAAGCATTGACTATGCCGCCCGGATTCACCCTAATTCCATTGTGAGGCGTGTAGTCCACCTTCTCGTCCTCATCCACCATAAACAACCACTCAACCGCAAGTGGTTCTTTCGCTAGGGCGAGCCATTGCATCTTCCGCTGAAAAGCTATGTGTGGCCTTCCCCTTGTAGCGTGGATAATGCTGATCTTTGGCTTTGGGTACATATTGCCTAGCTTCTGCGCTTCTTCCTTTTGCCCATAACAAACCGAGGCTATCCGATAAGCGTCCAGAGCTTGCCAATCGTAGATGCCGTGAACTTGATTCCAGTAGTGAAGGGTTGGCCTTGGCATCGCCATACAAGCCCTTCCAGAGTGCCAAGCCTTAGGCCAATCGCCCCTAGCTGAATACTCGGCCATCAAATAGAAGTATGCCTCCCTGCGAATCGGGTTTATGGCAATCGCTTCCCCTAAGTATCTGAATCTCTTTTCATTTGGTGAGCATCTCCCAAGGTTACAGAGAAGTTCATATTTAAGAGTCTCGTCTAGGTCTTGGAATACCAAAGCTCTTTCCCCTACTTCAATGGCCTTGTCTATCTGTCCCCTTAAGAAAAACTCTTGGTGTTGATAGTAAAGATTGAATGGGGCAGAGGTTAGTTCATCGGCTAAAATGCGATGGTTTCTATCGGCTGAATCTGCCTTGCTTGTGATTGGTCTATGAATCCTAAGTATCTTATCAATGGCCAAGAGCTTCCCCCTATCATTCGGCTCAAGGGCTTCATGAACTCTGTTCCTCCACCTACCGCATCCCTTCCGCAAGGCCATCTCCCTAATAGGGTTGAGGCCAGCGTTCTCAACCAGATATCTAAAGCAAACAATTTCAGCCCCCACCTTCTCGGCTTGTTCTAGCCCTTCCTCTAAAATCTTTTCTCCATCCTCTGCCATTATATCGTCAGCATCTACCCATATCGACCATTCATTTTTACAGGCTTCTAGGGCGGTGTTTCTAGCCGAGGCGAAGTCATCTATATGAGGCCAATCCAGTTTTTTATTTTGATAATGAATAACTCTAGCACCGAGAGAAAGTGCGATCTCTTCCGTCTTGTCGGGCGTAGCTGTCCCCCGAGCCATACATACAACAACCTCCTCTGAGATTGGCTTAAACGATTCAATGACTCGCTTGATGTGGGCTTCTTCATTGCCAGCAATTAGATAAAGGGATACAGGGATTTTCATTTGGGATTTCAGTTGTTAAGGATTTCTTAAGTCATAGGGATGTCAATTAAAAAGAAAAGGGGGGAGTAGGCTTTCACCCGCTCCCCCCATTTCAGGAATCAACCACCAATCTTTATGCGAAGTTCGTGGTGATACGAACAGCGGCGTTCGGATCAATAATAACTTCGTCCGTATTCATACGAACCCGGAGCACTTGGCTACGGCGAGCTTCGTCACGATAGCTCTCTGAAACGAATCCACCAGCCGCATCGCCAGTCCAAACCAAGGTGCGTCCCATTCCACCAGCGGTGAACTCACCACCGGAGACTTGGCCAACCACGATTTTCGCTGAGGAGACAACGAACGAACCGGTATACGATTTGTTCTTGCCAGCGGTGTTAATTGCCGCACGACCTACGAGGAGGTTCGTCACACCGAGAGCCGCCGCAATCTCCGCTTCGGAGAGCAAGCGAGCACCTGTGCTAGAAATCACTCCGAAGAACTGATTCTGTAGGAGGGTTGAACGACGAATCAACTCAAACACATTGGCCGACATTGCAACGCAGTTCGCTTCGTAACCATACTGAGCGAGGGCGAGCTTGGCGGTAGCCACATCACGAGCGATGTCTACTGTCGCAACAAGGGCTTGGGTGTAGTTAACGGCAGGGCTTTGATCGGCAATGGTGAAGGGAGTCGAACTCGCCCACACAACATCATTCACACGCTTCTCGTGCGAGAGCTTCAACTGACGAAGCAAGAACTTCGCTGTTTCGCTTTCATACGAAAAAAACCTGTTTAAGTCAGCAGAAGCGTCATCTGGAACGAGTTCCTCAAGTCCGAATTCGTTCGTTACATAATTTGCTTGGCTGAAAGAACGAATTCCCCTGCTGTAGTTCGAACCGCTTTCACGATTGAGAACATTGTTGCTGAGGAGTTCGCCAGCCGCTAACTGCACCTTCAAATATGTTCCCGCTTTTGCATCAACATTTTGAATGGGGAGGAGTTGCGCTCCGATCAAACCCACATCCGCTTGAGGGGCTTCGATCAACGCTTGGTTGATATCTGCCCGAATCGTTGCACCGCCGTTAATAAATGCCATATATTTTAGTCTTTCTTTGTTAGGTTAAATTACTGGGTGAGAGGAACTGCGATTTCAATAACCGCATCAGCCGCTCCACCTTCGAGGGCAACTCCGACGATGCCAGTATTGGCCGCTGCAGTTGTTACGAGTCCAGCCGTGCTAGTAGCCACTAGGCCACCAACCGCAATAGCCGTGTCGCAATTAGCGAAGAAGGTTGGGTAAAAGAGTTTGACTGAGCCGACATCAGAGGCGGCCACATCCGTTAGGGTGGAGCCGACACAACGAGCCGAGCCAGAGACAGCCGCACGAGCCGTGCCGTCAGTATGAATTTCCACTAAGCGATAAGCACAGATCGCACTAGCAGAAAAGGTGAAAGTGCGAACTGCACCGCCGTCGATATTAGTTGCCATATTATTTAATCTTTCTTTTTAGAGTTTGAAAATACCACGAGTCAAAGCCTCGGTGTATTCTTTGGGGTTTGAGAGCATCACGGCTTTCATGGCCTTGAGCTTAGAAGTTCCGTAATCGCTATGGGCGGCCACGAGTGCTTCAAAATTCTTGGGTTCGTCTTTCTTTTCAGAAGGAACTTCAATGGAGGGCGATGCGGGAATGGGCTTAATGCCAAACTCGGTGAGAACTTTCTTCACCACTTCACTCATCGCTTCCTCTTTCTTTTCCTCATCAACAGATTCGCCTTCGGCTTTTGCACCTTCGGCAACTGCCTTGTCATCCATAGGGTCAACAACGGCTAGCTTTTTCTGCTCTTCGGGTTTCATAGCGGCTTCGATAGCCCCTAAGCGGACTTTGATGTCCTCGATATCTTTCATATATTGGTCATCCATATTAGTTTTATCCTTTTTGTCAAGTGGTGCTTCCACTACTGCTTTTTTGACTACCGCTGGAATCGTGCCTCCTCCGCTAACATATCCTAGTTTTTCCATAAACTTCACCATCTCCTCAAAGAGTCCGTTGGTGGCCGCCGGAGAGGAGACAAGATCAGCCGAGGCGATGCTTTGGGGTCTGATGTAATCCTTGCCATCAATCGTCTCGGACTCATTTACAAAGGCTAGGGAAACGCCGAACTGGTCGGGGGCTTCGCTGGCCATCTCTTTAATCAGATCGTAATGGGGAGAGCTTTTGAGCAAGCGAAGATCAGCCACTAGCTTGTTGTTCTCAATGCGGGGATTCCTTGCAAACCCGACAACCGCCTCTAGTCCAGAGCCGTGGTTCATCTTCACCTTCGTTCCATTCTTGGCTAGCTTCATTAGGTCGAGGGCTTTGCTCAAGCTAACTGCATCCACAAAAAGATCGTGGCCTTTAGCCTCTCCCACTTCAAGGATGGACACTGAGGCCATTTCGGTTTCGTCATCGGCAAAGGTTGAGTAGGCAACCGCTGACCGCTGGCTTTCGTCTGGGTATTCAGCAATCATATCTTCATCCCCCATAAAGCGGGACACGAAGTCTTTCTCTGATTCATCTGCGGAGGGAATAGGAAGTGGCATAAGGTTATGCCTTCTTGTCAATCTGCTTTTTATTATCTGTAATCGGGCCACCCACAATCCAAGCATCACAAGTCCTTTTAGATGCACACTTAAAGTCAAAAATCTCGCAGTATCCAAGATTCCCACCCACCGCTACTTCGTTCGCATCCGAGCCAATCCCCTTCTTGATACATCCCAGAATCTTGTTCCTCTGGTCAAAGGCCGCACAATTCCCGCAAAGCATCTTCTTTGCTGTGGGGACATCCCCTTGAAATTCGTCTGCCTTGGCCTTCCAGTAGTCCTCGTTGGGTTCGTTGGGATTAGCTGGGCCATAGTTCGCATCATCCACGGCTGTCTGTCTATTGGCTAGGTTGGTCTTTACATCTTGCGTTGCGATTGGGCAAGAGGCTGGTTCGGCTAGTTCTTTCTTATCCCTCGCATTCATCTGTCCCACGATCTTCTTTGCCCAAGAAAATCCAGCATCCCCACCCCATCCATTCCACGCTTGCCAACCCTTCCCCTGCTCCCCAAAGGTCGAGCCTTTCTTGTCCACCTCGTGCCTGTCGAAAAAGGCTTTCATTCTTTTGATGGTGTCGGGCGATAGCTTCACCCCATTTTGTAAATCCCTAGCCCTAGCGATGCCTACTGGGGTCATTCCTCGTTGGCTGGGTGGTTTGGTCTCCCGCACCTCTAAGGCTCTTTTAGCGGCATCCCTAGCCCCTTGTGGGGGGGTAAAATCAATCCCATCATACTTTGCCAACTCAATCCCACCCATCATCCCCTCAATCAGCATTTTGATTGATGCGGGGTCTAGGCTTTCAAGAATCTCTAAGCTACTTTTTTTTTGTGCCTCTTCCCCAGTAGGTTTGGTTGGGGTTGCGCTTTGAGGAGCAGATGTCGTGGCAATAACTCCTATATTGACCCCATCAACTATATTGCCAGCTTGTTCAGTAGAGATAAATGGGAAAGCAGATGTAATAATTGTAACAGCCCCATCCTTTGATACTGAGCCAGAGGCTACCGCATTGATAATTAAAATCAGAGATGAGACTTGCGCTCCGTTCAAAGATTGAGTTGATAAATCTTCCGCTGGTTCGATTGGGTCTTGTTGAGTCTCTGATTGTTGTGCGGGGGATTGGTCTTGTGATTGATCGGTTGGCTTTTGTGTTGTCTGCGCTTGGCTTTCCCTTTGGAGTCCCTGCATCGCAATATCTGAAATAGTATCGGCTGAAACTTCGTATTCCCCAGCCAAGTCCTTAATCAGCTTGGCCTCAATAGCCCTTTGCCTCATTGCGCTTTCAAAGTCTTGGCCACGCTCACTATAAATATCTGCCGCCGTCCGCAAGCCACTCTTAAATTCTGAGATCGCAGATGCACTATCTCTAGATAAGTCTATGGAGACATTCGCTCCAAAGTTAAAGATGCCCCTAGTGGTTCGGCTTCCAGCGTTGTTCTCAATCAATCCCCTTGCAACCGCATCGGCAATCACGATGTTCTTAATTGGCTTGAGAACTTTGTCATCTAGTAGCTTCTGGTATCTGCGGAAAGTTCGCCCCGCTTGTTGCATCTCAAGTCGGGCGGTTGGGCCACTCATAGCGGAGGGGTCAACGGCGAATGAATAAGGGATGCCTACGCCTAAGCAAATGTTACGGAGTAGAATCTTGTGAAATTCTGCAAACGCTCCGCTTGGTCTGTTCGGGCCATCGGGGAACTGAATCGTTTCGCCCGGTTCGAGATAACTAACCTTACCCGATTCCATTGTCTCTAGTTTGATTGCTTGGTTGGCAAAGTTCGTGTCGGCGGTCAAATCGCTTAGGTCGGAAGCATTGTTGTTGTTTCTTAGAACGATTGCACTCTGCGAACTCGCCACTTTAGCCGACATCTTTTCAAAATTGATTATGTCGTAAATGTCTTGTGCATCGTTAATTGCAGTATGAAAAGCAGAGATGCCCCTGTACTGGTCGATGCGGAGTGGGTCGTATAGATGGAACGCTTGGCTTGCGCTCACCTTTTGTTGAAAGGTGTAAGCGTTGCCGATAGATCGTGCAAAAATATCGTAGGCAGTAGGAGCACCAGTTTCTTGGTCGATATGGATGCCTCCAATCAGATCGCTAGTGGTGTAAACTTGGAAAGGATTGCCGAGTCGATCTGCTTCGATGCCTTGTAGTTTTAGATCGCCATTGTTGTCTCTAATTAAAAGGAATAAAAAGTCACCATCTCGGAGCATCGACATCACCGCAACTTGCATAAGGGTTGAACCAGTATGCCTAGTGGAGATGTCGCAGTTGTCCCACCATTCAGACCAGAATGATTCTACATCTGTATTCACCGCTGGCTCGCTAGTCCGTGCTTGGTAGGAAACATTGGCCGCCGTGTGCGAGGCAAACTTCATTAGGATAGATCGAACCAACCCAACATTCTCGGCCAAGTCCCTGCTCCGCTTCATTAATTCAATACGATCATATCCAGTCCGATAACTCTCTGCACCCTGTAACACGCTCGGGCCTTTGCGTTCCCGATTGTACTTAGTCGCATCGTAATTAAAATGTGTCAGCTTTGCCCTTGCAATCGCTCTCTCAACTCCCGCTTGTGGGTTGACCAAGGCCACGGCTCGGTCGATTAGGTTAAGGGATATTTTCTTCACGGGCCAAATTTTGCGTAGGTTGTACGAATCCTTGTGCCACTTATATTTTGAATGGCAAGAGTTAGTTCGGCGATGGTTGACGAAACCTCCCCGAGGTTCGCCCTCGAAAAAGAGCGTCCCGCTATCGAATACGAGCTACCCGCCACCGCAATAGCTTCCAAACAGGTGACATATTTATCACGCAAGGAAGTTAGGGTGGCTAGGGGTAGCCCAATAAAATCACCCTTCGCCATTGATTTCCTCTTCTGTCAAGCTAGCGGGAGAAATCCGTAGTAGCTTGTAAAGCCCAGCCCCGACGATGTTCATGCACTCACAATCGAGTAAGTGGTTCTGCTTTCCGATTTGCTTCCAGACCATCCTAGTCCTACCAGTTAGCGGATTCTTCACCGCCACCTTTACCTCTGCCCGAATATGGGTGTGCCAAACTTCGGGGGCATCGTCGGCCACGAATCCGTCTGCGTGGAGGAGGTTCGAGAATATGTCTTTGATGCTAGGGTTAGACCACCGCCAAACTGGACATAGCCTCCACTTCCACCCAATCCTAGATTGCCCTGCCTTACCCGATAAGGGGTCGCCATTAGAGATTCTTGCAAAGGGTCGAGTGACTTTTTTTTCCCCCACAATCTCTGAGAAGGAGGAACGATCTGAACCAACCAAGGCCATCCAGCCGTGCAAGCAACATTGATAATAGACATCTCTAGTTTGATCGCCCGAATCAATAAAGACCATCTTGGGTAGTACCTTAAACTCCTCTGCCTTTGCTTCTATATCGCCCCAAGTCTCAAGGCGGCCAGCCCATACCATCCGAGACTTGCCTTCATCGTTGTAGGCTCGAACAAGAACCCAAGTGTGAAATCCACCGGACTCTTGAACATCGACGCTCATCACGCACTTCTCGCCCTCCCTAACCTCTCCCATTTTGTAGCCACCCGCCTTAATCTCGATTCGTTCCTGTTCGTGTTCAAGCCAAGGCTCGGCCAAGACTCGATTGATAAAATCTTGTAAGCCCACGATTCCCGCATATTTATCTTGCAGGAACTTCACCGCCAAGCTCCCAAATGTAACCCAAGGGGCATAGAGGCCGTTGAGGTGGTAGGAGCGTCTATTTTTTTCGCAATTAGGATTAGTTGGCCTCCACTCCCCCCCTCTAAGCATAGCGGTTTTTTGTCCGTCAGTAATTGGCTTCTTGCATCCTTCACACTCATAAAAGGCTGATGATTTTACTAAGGCGAAGTCATAGACGCTATCCTCTAACTTTGCTTTATCGTCCCACTTGATTTGCCCCCAAATAAGTTTCTGTTTCAATCCACAATGCGGACAAGGCACAAAGAAGAACCGCATATCCCCTTTAAGCCACTCGCTCCATATCGTGCTATCTGCCGTAGTCGGGGTGCTGGTGGTTATGATTAGATGATTCGGGTAGGTGCTAACTCTAGCCTCTGCCAGTTGCAACGCTCCCGCCTCTGTTTTGCTAGACCCTGCCTCTGGATATTTGTCCACCTCATCGAGCATCAAAAGGGAAACGCTACGAGAGGCAAGATTGGCAGGGCTGTTGCTTCCCACAAACCAAAGGCTCATCTTTCTAAAATGCTGTTCCAGAATCTTGATCTTGTCTGTGTTGTCGGGCTTTTCTTTGGCTAGGGCTGGGCAGTCATCAATCATCGGTAGCCATCGAGTTTCAGAGAACGATCTAGCAAGAGCCTCGGACGGCATCACCCAAAGCGCAGGGCAAGGCCGCTCGGCTAGTCGATAGGCTAGGCCAGCGAGAATAGTTGTAGTCTTGGAGGTCTGCGCTCCCCAAACTAGGCACACCCGCCGAACTGAATCATCCCCGAAAGCCTCTAGGGGTTCTCGGACATAGGGCGTTAAGTTGGTTGAATACGCCCCCGGTATGTTCGTCACCCTTGCCGAAAGAGTGAGATTCTTCTCTGCCCATTCTGGTATTGAAAGATGTTCCCTTGGCTTGAATAAATCCCTAGTGAATCCGTTGATTTCCGCAAGCGTGTTCATCGCCTCACCATAAGGCTCTTTTCATAAGCCCATTTCGGATTCATATGAATCTTGTGATGGCAATCAAAGCACACCGCCAAGAAGAACTCTACCTCATTGAGCCTGTCCCCAAATCTCCCCCGCCTGTGGTGAACTTGGCTTGCTACACTTGAACATACTTGGCAGAGAGGGTTGAGAGTTAGGAACTGCTCTCGCACTTCCCTATACACATCGTTCTGCAACTTCCTCTTTTTAGAGACTCGGCGTAGCGGGGTCTTGCGTTTTAGTGGGGAGCGTTTCATTCGTCGAATTGCGAAAGGCTAAGGCCAAGGATTGATATGGCAACCAGCAAAAGCAGGAAGCACTCGTTCACTTGTTAATCCACTTCCCAATACACTCAAAGAAGGTGACGATCAGATAGGCTAGAATGATGAAGCCCCAGAACGCCACATTGAGAATCACGACTGCGAGCACTATCCCAACGGCTATTTTTAACGCTAATATCATTTGAACTCTCCTTCTGCTTTTTGGATGGTGATAAAAATCTGATCTACCCCTTCTTGGATGGCCACCTTCGCACACTCTGGGTCAGAGGGATTGGCTCGGGCTGAAAGGGAGGAGGGCATGGCGTCCATTAGGTTTCGGATTGCTCCGAACCAAGTTGTGATAAACTCCCGCACTTCGTCCATCCTAATCGTCTGCCTTGTTGTTTCCTCATAGCGAGCGTGTTCCATTTCTGCTTCTGATACTCGCTTCTTGGCTTCGCCCCATCCATTGATTGCAGACCGCATCGCAACTGGATTTTCTGCGTTCTTTGCTTTTACCACTAGATCGTATGCGGCCACCTCTATTTTCTTTGACCTCTCCAATCTTCCCAAGGAATTTACCAATCTGAATGAGCTTGCGTCTAATTCTTTCTGTGGCTCGGAGGACGGCAACGATTTCGGAAGGATTGACCTTGCTGTGCTTACCCTTGTTTGATTTGCCAATCGCCATCGTTGAGCGTCCGATTCAGAGGTAAGGGGCATCCCCCGCTTCACCATTCTTGAAAGTTGCCCCTTGTCGATGCTCCATTTTTCTCGGAGTTCTTTTTGCGTAATCATTGGCTAGGGCT
>Ga0209400_1000496_pt1 | contig 34433 bp, 36 predicted proteins | sample M_130807_EF_Meta_FD_187313 | JGI IMG/M metagenome (GOLD analysis project Ga0209400, IMG submission 187313) | Freshwater microbial communities from Lake Montjoie, Canada to study carbon cycling - M_130807_EF_MetaG (SPAdes) (version 2) | ecosystem: Environmental > Aquatic > Freshwater > Lake... | reverse complement strand
GCGCTCCCATGCCCGTTGTGTTGAGCCGATTGATCCAAGCTTGGACACGTTGGACGGTGAGTTCCTTTACCGCGACCGCGCCAAGGTTTGGCCGAATATGGTTGACGTAGATGCCCTCGTACTTCTTGCGGGTCAGGGGCCGCACGTGGTCAAGCGTTGGCCACCATAGCGCCTTGGCGACGTCATGCAGGCTCGACAGACGCTCGGTCGAGGGCATGAGCGCCTGAAGCTTGGCGGCGAGGTCGGCGTCCGCGTCCTCCGGCGTCTTGCCGTAGCCAAAGATCGGTTTGCCCGTCGCCGGGTGCCTCGCTCGGCTCATCCATCTTCCGTCCTTTCGCAGGGTCGCCATTAATGAATTTCTCCAGCTCAGTATAGGGGATGCTCGGGATATCGGGATGAGTTCGGATCTTGCCCGAGCGGACCAAACGGTCAAGGGAACTGCGCGAAATCCCCAGCTCCTCGGCGGCCTCGTCTCGCGACAGGGCGAGCTTAGGCATGGGCTAAAACAACCTCGCTTGAACCCGGTTGCACCAGAGCGACTCCACACGCTTTACCGCCCCGCATGTTGAGCAGGTGGCTTGCATGGCTTCCCGTGATTCGTGTTCGGCGGCAAACGCAGGGCGGAGGTCCTTGGAGGCGTCAGAACCCACGGTTTGCGTCACCTCCCAATGGAATTCGCCGAGGGTCGGCGTTTGGGTCCATCCGATCAACGTTGTACAATTTATGAAGTTGCCAACCCGCGCGAACTTCTTGGAGAAGCGGCGGCGATTGAACCGCCTCGCAAATTGCGCACAACACTTCCGGGTCGTCCCGCTTAGACCATTCGGGATGGAGCCACACAACCGAATTGGGACGGCGCGGTCGGTTGATCAAACACGCCGCCGAGGCGACAAGCGATTCGCGCGATTCGACTATGAATTTGAATTCGTCGGCGAGGGCGATGGATTGGTCGAGCGGATGCGCCGCGAACGGTTTGGGCGACAACGTGATCCAATCCCAATCGCCCGTGATCGGTCGGTGTCCGGCGGTTTCAAGGTGCGTGGCAAACCCGCGTGCGCGAAGCGCGGTCGTCAATTCGCCAAGGTCGTACATGGTTGGCTCGCCGCCAGTCACAACGACAAACGGCAACGGCGGTTGAATCGGGAAGTTTATCCGAGCGTCGCCAACGTTCAACCAAACCAAATTGGCGATTTGTTCGCCGGTCATGCGCGGGTGTTGCGTTTTGAATTTTGGATGCCATGTACCCGCGGAATCACACCACGGACATGATTGGTCGCATCCGTGAAGCCGGACAAAATACGCCGCCCGGCCCATGTGGACGCCTTCGCCTTGAAACGCCCGGAAATGCTCATTGAGGACATATTGCCCGTTCATGCTCGGAGTTCCACCCACGACGTTTCGGTTTCGACCACGCGGAGCCGCACGAGTGACACATGAGCCGGGAGCCGTGGTTCAATGTCCGCCCACAAAATCGCCGCGATGTTCTCGGTTGTTGGTCGAACACCAAGGACCACGACCCGTGATTCGTTTCGGATTTCATCCCGAACCGGAATGTTCATGTCGTCCCGGTGAAGGTATGCCATCGTTTCGTGCTCGACGATGAACGCATGGTCGAACCGGTCGATCACGGGTTGGACGCATGTTTTCAATCGGGTGAGGTCCATCACCATCCCGGCTTCTTGTCCATTGGCGACGAGCGCTCTAGCTGCGACCGAAATTTCGACCTTGTACGAATGCCCGTGAACATGTCCACAAAGGCCGTCGTACCCTTCGAGATAATGAGCGGCCTCAAAAGTGAACCGCTTGGTGATTTCAAGATTTGGCATGGTTGATTGTTAGGTTTACGAACGAATTGTCGCGAGGACGGTGTCGAGGTCGGGCGCGGTTGGCGCATATTCCGTTGGGTCGTTGATTTCGGCGTCTCGAAAAGCTTCACGCCGTTCGATGCACGTCCCACACGCGCCACAATGAACGTCGCCGCCAAGGTAACAAGACCATGTCATTTCAAGCGGTGCGCCGTTCCATGCGCCCATTTTGACGATCTGCGCTTTCGTTAGAAAAACGAACGGTCGTTCAAGGTTGATCGGTCGGTCGTCCGCGCACCGCAACGCTTGGTCGAGTGCGATGGAAAATTCTTCCCGACAATCGGGATAAATGGCTCGGTCGCCCAAATGTGCGCCGTAAATGACCGAACCGCCGCCGTGGGCGAGGCAGATTGCCGCCGCCGCCGAAATCATGAGCATGTTCCGGTTTGGGACAATGGTCGCTTTCATGGACGGATTGGCGTAATGCCCGAACGGAACATCGACGTCCGGGTCGGTTTGGGATGATCCCGGAAGAAGCGACGCCATTCCCGACATGTTGATCACGTCATGAGGAACGCCAGCGATCCGGGCGATTTCGCTCGCGGCTTTAAGTTCCCGGCGACCGTGTCGTTGCCCGTAATTGATTGACACTGCGCGGAGCGGTCGTTCACGCTCCAAAAGCCGATAAAGTAGGACGGTCGAATCGAGTCCGCCCGAAAAAATACAAACGTTGATCATCGTCGTTTTGCTCCTTCCAATTGCCACGCCTGTTCGACCCAATCAAAGTCGTTCATCGAACCACACGCGGCGTAAACGTGCGAACCGAATGTCCGTTTGGCGTCACAAAAACCGAACCGCGTTGATCGCTCAAAATTTGAACGGTTGTTGCCAATGGGCATAGTGAGCCGCGCGTGCCCCCCCCACGGTAAATCTCTGAGGAACCGCACGAACCCGGAGCCGTCCACAGAATCACAACCGACGTCGCTTGCGTATTGGATGCGCCGCCGACTGTTCACCCTTCCCATGTGAACCCATTTGTCGCGTCGCTTGGCTTTGGCGATGATCGACCGGGCAACCGATCCCATTTTGAACGCCGTCGTTCCTCCCGCACTTTGCCGGGTGCGGCATTGATCGTCGCAACGCATTTTCTGATCTTCTCCAGCAAGTCCCCCATCAATATTCCAACAACCCAGATGCCCAGGTCGCCCACGCGTCTTGTTCCTTTTGCCGCTCAAAGTCGGCGGCGATTCGAAGCTCTGTGTTAATTCCAATCATTTGCGTAACTCCCACACTTAAACGTGTTGTCGAAAGCGTCGCCGGTTAGTCGGGTTAGGGCGGCGACGGCAAGGCCGATGATGATAGCGGCGGCGATGGCCGGGGCGAGCCACTCGCGCCAGACGTGGCGGATCACGGTTGACCCCCGACGCTGACCACCGGCGGATCAAGGACTTCGCCGCCGCGCCTGATTCCAAGGGCGAAAGCGGCAAGGATAAGGACGATGACCAGCAAGCCACCGAGGATCGCAAGGCGTTGCTCCCGTTCGGCGGCAACCGCGCGGCGGGCATACGCGGGGGCGACATAAAGGTCGGGCTGATCGGTGCGATCCGTCAGCGAGTCCATGATGTTCGGCTTACTCATGCTGTCACCTCATCGCGGTCGAGCGGGACGCCGCGAGACGTCAGCACTTCGTCGACCAGCTTCTGTCTCGCGTCCGCCGCTCGCCATTCGCGAAGGTGCTCACGTTGGCGGCGGAGTAACACCTGTCGTTGCGCCAGCAGTTCGGTAGTAGAAAGGTCTTGATAGGCTTGCGGCTTCATCGGAACACCGCCTCAAGCGCATCATCAATACCAGCAGGAAGCGACGGCATCGGTAGCCTCGCCCAGGGCGTCGGTTCGGGCGTGTTCCGGTCGAAGTCGTACAGCCCCCGGCATGCGGTGAACGCGGCGAATTCGGAGGGTCCGCAGGGAATCTCCAGCAGTTCGCACGCCCCGTTCCGCACGTGGAGGATGACTCCCCCATCAACCCCCGGCACCGGCGCTTCTGTACCGTCCGGTTCGGCGAGGAATTCGGCATAGCGGTACGCGGCAAGTTGCAATGAATAGTCGCGGTGGACGGACTTCGAAGTCTTGACGTCGAGGATCAACAGGTACCCGTCAATCTCCACCAGGGCATCCACCGAGCCAGCGTAGTTAAACCGCCGGTTGAAGACTTGGAACTCGTTGCGGATCCACCGTGGCTTCTTCGCATCGCACCAGTCGAGGAACGCCTGCACGTCCGGGTACAGCCGGTCCTTCGCCGCGGCGACTTCGCGGGTGATATCGTCCTGCGCGTCCGTGGCTAGGTTCTGACGCCACAGCCGTACCGTTCGGTCGTCCTCATCCTTCACCTTAGGGTTTGCTCGTTTATAAGCAGCGAGGACCACCGACCGCTCGATGTTGGCGTCGGCAATGTGCAGCGCGTCACCATCCCCGAGGGCGATGTTTTCGACCAGATCGTGAAACACGGTCCCGAAATCGGCGGCGGCGTCGCGGTTCTGGTTGTGGGATTGCGCCAACTGGTCGGACTTAAGCGCGATGATCGCGGACGTCAGATCGATACGGCCAAATTGGAGATCGTCGGCAATCCGCGCGGCGGATTCGGCGACCATGCGGGCGGCCCAGTTCGTAAGGGCGTCGCCAGACCCCTTCTTGGACTTGATTGTCGTGACGCGCTGGAATGGCCCCTCGCCTCGCCACTTGTAACCGAGTCGGTTCCAGCTGATGACCCCGTTCTTCCCGGCTTCAGCCATTAGACGGCACCTTCCAGGACGGATTCGGAGGCGAACCGAAGGGACTCCGGAGCCAGGTTGATGATCGTGTAAACCGTTTGGCCGTTATCGATCACGATGCGTCCAAGGAGGACATCAACCGAGATCGTGCAGCCGGGGCCGAGGTGCGTGAGATAGGCGACGGGCCTCATCGCGGGGCACCGGTCCATGCCCAGGTCGGGCGAGAGGGGAACAGCAACTCGCGCAGCTCAAAGAGGATGCGCCGGAGTAGGGGGTATTGGGTGGTGAGCATTTTGTTCTCTCGTGCCGCACCATCCGGGGGCGGCGACGGAGAACATGATACACGATATGCGACAAAATGACGCGTAATTTTAGGACAATTTGCGTCACTGATCACGCGGCGTTGTTTGGTAGTGTCGCATCATGAGAGCAAGATCAATAGCTATCGCGGCGGTTGCGACCGTCTACGGGTTGGCGGCGCTTAAGGCGGGAATCGGAAATAACGCCGAGTACCTGCGCACCAACTACACGCAGGACTGGGTTTTGTTCGGCTTCGCTAAACCCACGTTTCAGGCTATCGCGTGGCCTTTCTACGAGGGCGACCGCCGCCCCCGCTACGATCACCCCGCCGCCGATGCCAAGTACATCGCGGACGCTGAGGCGCTAGCGAGTGCCGCACGTGCGGAATGCCAGAGGCAGATCCACAAAGGGCTTTTACCGATCCGAGAACGAGCGTGGGTGTTCGCGAAGGACCACGCGAAGCCGCTACCCAAGGGCGTAAGTTCAGTTAGCACGGAAGCGATGATGCACGAGGCTGCGCTCGAGGCGAAGGCAAGCCAGTGGCTACGCGAGAACCCGGTGGAGATTGATCAAGCACGCAGCGTGATTCAGGCGGCACGGGGACTACTGGCTATGGCCGCGCGGCAGATGCTGGGGAGCAAGATGACCCCACAGGCAGAGCCAACGGTCCGCGCAGTGGCTCAGACGCTGAACGTCGAGCAGGCAGCAGAGATCACGCAATCGGACGTGATCCGGCAGACGCTCAGGCGGTACGAAGCTTCAGCCGACTAAGTGCCGAACTCGTAGCCCATTGGCGTAGAACCAGGACTGTTCCGGTCCGTCAGACGACCGGACGACCGCAACCAGTCGCGCGATGACGCCCCATCCTTCGCCATCGGCAGGCTCGTCGTAGTCCGGGTTGATGGGATGAAGCCGCGAGCGTCGCGAGTCCCCGTCGTAAACCAGCTCCTTTACGGTGCAACCGTGGTCCCCTTTCCGTTGGGCGAGGACGATTAGGCCATACGGCGGATTCATGTCGGCTTCCCAGATCGTAAGGTCGCCCTGATGGAGTGCCGGATAACAGCTATCGCCCGAGACCGTCGCGGCGAACCGTCGTGGTCCGACGTACTTCCCGTCTACTTCGATCATCTCTTCGGAGGCGAGCGGATCGCCCCATTCCGTGGACGCTGGCACCACTCCAGCGTAACTCAACGGCACCGGCGCGAATGCAACCGGGAACAACGGCTTCGCGAGCACGGTAACCGGCTTCTCGCCCGGGTATTCGACATCCGGGAACTCCTTCCTTAGCCGATCAACGACATCAGAAGGCATCGGGCGGGTGGACTTTTGCGCCTCATATCCGGCCAGCGTTGTCCGCGCGATACCGATTCGCTCCGCGATTTCCGCCTGAGTGAGTAAATGCCTCCCCCGAATCCGTTTCAGCCAAACCCGTAGCGAATCTTCCACGCGTCGATAATTCGCTAAATCCTGGGAACAATAGGTCGCATTCATGGGAATTAGGGATATACTACGCGACAGAATGACGCATACAAAGACATTCACGGCATCCGACCTAGTGGCTCCCGGACGACACATCCAGGAAAGGAATCGCGCACTTGCCCTTTCCTACCTTTCGCTAGGCGGGAAGCGTGGGGGCGTCAAGAGGCAGCGAGGCGTGGTCAAGCAGCTCGCCGACCAGACCGGCATCACGCCCCGAACAATCCACCGCGCACTCCAGCGCGAACTCGCGTGGGCCATGACCCAGGTGCCCACGCAGCGCCACGACTTACCGACCGACTCGCCAACGGCTTAACCGCCCACGACCACGGAGAACATCAATGACCTCAGCACCAGAACGCGAACTTCCGAAATCTGTCCCTGTCCCCGCCAGTAACGGCGACGCTTCCATGTGGCGACTCGCCGATGGCATGTGGAACTCAGGACGCGGTGCCGACATTCAGCAAGAGTCGGCTTTCCTTGGCTACTTCCGGGCTTGCCGGATCCACGACGACACGACCGAGGAAAACCAGCAGTATCAGAACCTCGAGCTAGACCTTGAAGTCCAGGGCGGACGAATCGTCACGCTCAAGACGACCCTCAAGTCCACCGACTCCGGGAAGCCGACCTATCTCTCGTCTATCGCCCTCGCGCACTTCATCACGAAGACCGCGCCGGGCCAGCTCGTGCAACTCGCAGCAAAGGCCGGTGGAGCGATGAAGCGATACGCGGGGAAGACGGTCACGTTCCTGAACTGCTACCACGTGGACGACAATACGCTCATGGCAACCGAAGTTCGCGCGCCAAAGTCGGACGGCACAAACGAATGGTACGAGGGCACACTTCGCCCGCTACTGCGAGAAGTCGCGAATCACCCGGCCTACGCGGCTCGATTGACCCGAGCCGAGCGCAAGGCAGCGAAGGACGCGGCGAATGACCCCTACGCCGACGAACCCGCACCGCGCACGGCATCGGCGGCACCAGCGCCAGCCACCGCGCCGACCGCGACGCTGAACGAACTGAACGCCGCACTTGCGGGCGGCGGTTGGCCATCACTCGATAACGGCGCGAGGGGCTACGTCGAGATGGCGAACGCCATCGACAAGGCGATGGGCGGCGCGGGACAATTCCAGCAGCTCAACATGGTCCCCGCCGAAGTCCTTGGCACGATCCTCAAGGGCTACCGAGCATGGCAACAGGGCGGCAGCACCGTGGTGCCGAAGCTTCTGCAGCCGTACGCGCCGGTCGCGAACGACCCCTTCGCCTAAGGCTAGACCAACCCAAAGGCCCAGTTCGCTCGAGCAGCGAGGTGGGCCTTTACTACCCCAGAAAACCCGCAGAACTTAACCATGGAAGGCCCCGCCGTCATCGAAATCTCCACCCGTGAACTCTTCGGAGTTGACGTTGACCTTCCGGGTGTGGCCACCGTGGACCCCCGCGAGAATCCCGCGAAGCGCCTCATTCAGGCGATGAAGGATCGGTTCGAAGCCCGCGCCGAAGCGCAGCGCCAGCTACAGGCGGCGTCGTTCGGCGAACCCCAGGAGGAAAAGAGAATCACACGATTTACCACCGACTACGCCGTCGAGTGGGGCCGCGCCCAAGGGTGGCTCCTCATCGATCGCGAGCGTTTCGACTTCCGAACCAAGCGCCACCACGACCTCGAGCTTGGCGTGGACGCCATCTTCGACAACCGAGTGGATGCCCGTGTCGGCGTCCAGGGAGCAGGGAAGGGAGAACGGAAGCACCACCGTGAACGGTTCGAAGAACGCGGGGGCGAGGCGACCGCGAAGCGCCGAAACCTGCAGGTCTTTTACGCTGAGTTCGTTCGCGGCGACAAGACCCCGATTCTCTTGGAGCAGTGGGCGTGAGCCTTCGCCAACTCTTCGGCTTGCCGGATGCGTCGGGCATGGCGCTCAAGTATTCGACGCTCAAATCCAAGTCCGACAATGCGCCCGTCACGCACGAAGCGACGTGGGCAGAGTTCGCCGCGATGTTCGCCGAGCGAGCCGTCCGCGAGGAGCGAGACGGACCCGCGTTTTCGCCAGCGAGTTACCCGGTAGGCGCGAAGCGAGCGAACGCGAACGTTCAGGCGATTCACATGATCGTGCTCGATTTCGATAAGGGCGGCGACCCGAGCGTGATCATCGATGAATTGCGGGCCAAGGGCTTCGCGTTCGTCGCAGCGACGACGCACCGGCACCGGGAGGAATCGCCCCGGTGGAGAGCAGTACTCCCCCTCAAGACGCCGATAGACCCCGAGCGATGGGAGGCAATCTGGCCGAGGATCGCAGAGCACCTATCCTACGGACTGACGGACCCGGCATGCAAAGACCCGGCGCGGCTCTACTTCTTGCCGTCGTGCCCCGCCGAGACCGCAGACGAAGCATGGTTCCAGCACGAGACCGGCGACGCGGTAGATGCCTTCGCGCTTCCCACCGTAACCGCCGACGCCCCGACGAAGAAGGCGACGAACGGAGCCGTGACCAGCGACCGACCCGGCGACTGGTTCGAGGAAAACGCGACGTGGGAAGAGGTTCTCGAGCCGCACGGTTGGCGCACCTGCGGGAAGTCCTACGACGGCGGACGCATGACCCTATGGACTCGCCCGGGGAAGAAGAGCGGCGTATCCGCTCGCACCGGCGAGGGAGCGGCCGGAGACCGCATGTACGTGTGGAGTTCGAACGCGAACCTTCCCCAGGGGAAGGCGCTGACCAAGTTCTCGGTCCGTGCCCATCTAGAATTCGGCGGCGACTTCACCGCATGCGGGCGAGCCGTAGCCAAACAGCGCGGCCAGGCGAAGGAGCGAGAGCGACGGGAGACACCGCCCCCCGCCCAGCGACTAGTCGACACCCTGCCCACGGACGGACTCCCCCAGATCGTTTGCAATGACCGCGAGCTTCGCGACAAGACCGCCGACGCTATCGCTTGCCTAGTGGCCGCGAACGAGCCACCGGTGGTATTTGCCTCGAGCGGCGTGATGGTGTGGGTCGAGACCGACGAGGACGCGAAACACGCGATCAAAGTGATGAGTCCGCGATCGCTTCGGCACCGGCTTGCCCGAGTCGCGGACTGGTCTCAGCACACGAAGAAAGGCGGCGTTGAACACATCAGCCCGCCGATGGACGTCGTGGACGACATCCTTGCTTCGCAGTCACTTCCCGAGGAAATCCCGGCGATTAAGGGACTAACGGCGGTACCGATCCTTGGCGAGGACGGGACGGTATTCAGCGCGCCGGGCTTCGATCCGATCAGCGGGTGGTATCTCACCGACGCCGGTCCGTGGCCCGCATGGGAAGGCGATGGGCCATCGGCGGCGACGTGGCTGATGGAGGAACTGTTCTGCGACTTTCCGTTCGCGGACGAGGCTAGCCGGGCCAACGCGCTCGCGATGTTACTGGTGACCTTCGCCCGGCCCCTGATCGATGACGTCACGCCGATGCACCTAGTGGACGCCCCGACGCCCGGAACGGGCAAGGGGATGCTCGTGAAGGTCGCGCTCATGCCCGGACTTGGACGATGCCCTTCGGCGACGCCCATCCCGGAGAAAGACGCAGACCTCGCAAAGGTTCTCTTCTCCTTGCTACTCAAAGGGTCCCCGGCGATATGGCTCGATAACCTTGGCCGTTTCCTCAAGAGCGACGCGCTCAACTGCATGCTCACGACGGGCGAGTACGAGGACCGCATCCTTGGCGTCAGCCAGATGATGACCGCGAAGGTCCGCAGCGCTATCGCCGCGACATCGAACAACGGGCGACTCAGTGAAGACCTCGCGCGGCGGACCGTGTGGATTCGGCTCGATGCGAAGCTCGAGGACCCCGAGAAGCGCGAAGGGTTCCGACACGCGGACATCGAAGGGTGGACCGCCCACAACCGCGAGAAGATCGCCGCCGCCGCCATCGCGATGCTCCAGCACTGGATCCGCGCTGGCCGACCGACAACGAGCGCACGCAAGGGGTCGTTCTCGAAATGGTGCCGAGTCATCGGCGGGACGCTCGAGTGTTGCGGCGTGAAGGGATTCCTTGAGAACGATAAGGACTTCAAGGCCCTCGCGAACGACCAGCGCGACACATGGGCACCGTTCCTCGCCCTCGCCTACGAGCGGTACGGTTCCGCGCCGGTCCTCGCCAAAGACCTTCTGCGCATGGCCGAGGAGTGCGAGCTACTCGATTCGGTATTCGCCAAGTCGACGAGCGAGAGGGGGCGGGCGACGGCGTTCGGATCGGCGACACGAACGATCATGGGGAAGGTCATCGCGGGATTCTCGCTCGAGCGGGGGCCATTGTCCCATGGCCTCGCAAGACTTAGTGTGCAGCGACACGACGGGGCGATTGACAGTACTACAGTCGCTCAAGTTCGTAGCGATGAACCAGTACCGCCACAAGAGGAGTTCGAGCTATGACGGCAATTCGGCGAGGTGGACCTTTTCGCGAGGTCCACCTGAGCGCGGAGATTTTAGGTTCAAATGGTTTCCTAGGTGGACCAGGTGGACCTTTTCCTAACCCCAAGCGGGAGAAATATTTCTCACCGAAACGGAATGATATGACACTAAAAACGAAACAGGATAGGTATCGGGAAAAGGTCCACCTGGTCCACCTCAGGTTCAAACTGGTTTTGCAAGGTCCACCTAGCGGGGGGGTCTCATGCGTTTCCTAGCGGAATTGCGCGGCGAGGGCGGCGTAGCGCGGATGGACGGGCGAAAAGTACTCATATCTGGCATCGATCCATCGCGAGTACCGTATTGGCGCGAGCGTAAGGAAGATGTCCGCTGGGAGCTGTGGATGGAAAGCAAACGCACGGCGCTCATGGAAGAGATCAACGCCTACCGGGCATTGCCGGGCATGGGCGAGCTATGCGACGAGCTGAAAGCAGCGGTCGAGGCGCTGTACCGCGACTTCGGGCGAGGCGACTGGCAACAGGGGCGAGCACGGCACCAGGGCACGGTGGAAGGACTCGTGCGGCAGATACTGAAACGCGCGAAGCCGTGGCTCATGCTCGAGGGCGACGTGCTGTTCTCGGAGGCGACGCGGGTGCTCGTGCGAGAGTCGCAGGCGGCGAAGATTGAGGCGGTGTTCGCATGATGGGCGTCAACGGCGTCGGAACGTAGGTGGGGACAAGAAAAGAAGTAGGAAATAACAAACTAGGCACCCCCGCGAATATGACAAACGCGGGCCGCGGACGGCCTAAAGGCGTGAAAAATAAGGTTCGGCGAGATATTGTTCGCGAGATTGCGGCAAAGAACTCGTACGATCCATTGGTCGAGCTGATCAAAATCGCGAAGGCTGACGCAACCAAGGCAGAAGCCATCGCTTGGAGGCTCATGCCGTACTTCCACCGCGAGCTACCGGTCGAGGACCGCGAGGACGGGTCCGCTAAGTCGCTGACGTTGAGGCTCGATCTTGGCTAGTGGCATCGCGATCGCCACCGACTTGACCCAGGGCGGCGGGCTTTCCACGTCCGGCGTGTGGTCCCCGGGCGGGCAAGGCGCGGCGACGTTCGCGTCGGGCATTCAGATGTACAACGGCGTCCCGGTCGCGGGCAACGAGAGCAGTTGGCTCGATGAATGCGACACTTCGGCGAGTGTCGCGCAGTGGGAGGCGAGCTACACCAAGACGACATCCGGGAGCGTGGGGGCGGCGACTCAACTGCTGATGGGCACGCGCAACGCGGTCACGTGGACGAACTCCGGCGGCATCGTGAGTATGCAGTCGCTGTACCCGCCCGTTAGGCTCCGAGCGGCGAGCTTGGTTCGCTTCAACGCATGGGCACGGTTCGATTCTGGGTCCGAGGCGATTATCGGGCTGGTGAAAGTTGGCATCACGACGCCATTCACCGCGATATCCGATGGCCTATGGCTGTACAAGGCGAGCGGCAGCCTCACGCCGACGCTGTATTCCGCTCACGCGTCCGCGCAGGTGAGCGACTCGAGCACACTCCCGTTCCAATCGGGCGTGTGGCACGAGATCACCATCGAATTCTACGGCGGACTTGCCGATGGGCGGGGCCAGGCGACGGCGTTTCTCGATGGGCACCCGGTCGCGACGATTGACGGCGTTGATATCTGTAGCGACCAGGCACTCGCCGTTCACTTCGCGCTCAAGGGCACCGGCTCGTTGGGCGTCGAGCATATCGGGCGGGTGGTGCGTTCGGTTACGAGCAAATAACATGGCAACTACGAAAGAACTCCTTGACGAACGCGCGGCGGAACTGGACGCGCGAGAGACGGCAATCGCGGCGCGAGAGGCGGTACTGAACGTGCCGCTCGTGAACACTCCCTTGGCGGACGGACGACCAGGACGACGTTCGGCGGGCGGCACGTTCGATCCGTTCGTGTGGGTGGAAGAGATTCAGCTGAGCGAAGACGGCGGATACAACGCGGACAGCTTGACGAACCGCGCGGCGAACATGGCAAAGCGAGCGTTTAGCGACGAGCGAATCGGACCGCTGCACCCTCACACCGGCATGCCGACGTTCGGTAGTTTCCCGCCGAAACCCGGCGAGCGGGTCATTCGCGTGACCGTGGAGATCGTCTGACATGAGTTACAACTGGACGAACATCATCTGTGGCGGCGACCAGACGGCGAACGGACCCAACCCGCTTGACGGCTCGTTCCCGGCGACGGCGCAGGCGCTTGGCGGAGTTCAGCCATTTGGGATCATGGACGGCTCGAGCGACGGGTTGACGTGGGAGCGGCTCGCGAATGCGAACATGTGGAAGACCAGCGCTATCGGTACGCCGACCAGCGCTACGGCGGCGCTGGTTGCACCGACGTCAACTAACTCGCTGACGTTCCAGATCGGAACCGGCACGGCGACGACCGCCGGTAACCAGATCCAGTCTTCGGACGGTTCGACATCCAACGCTCAAGCACGATTCTTCCCCCGTGCCGGTTACGTCATCCACATGTTCACTCGGTTTCAGCTAAGTACGACGGGTTTCGCGTTCCTGCTTGGGCTTACCGAAGTAAACACGGGCGTGTTGGCGGCAGCGGGCACCGTGGCCGCGACGGACGGCATCTTCCTGTACAAGAACAACGCACTCGCGGATATTAACCTGATCATCCGGCGTGGCGGCACGAGCACGAGCACGACGGTTGGACTCTTGCAGGCCAACGTGGACACTAACTGGCACTCGTTTGGGATGCGGCTCGATACGACATGGGCAGATATCTGGATTGATGGAATCCGGACCGGAATCGACCTATCGGCGGGAAGTTTGCAGCCTAACGCGGCGTTGTGCGTCTCAGCGGCGGCGGTGACCAGCTCAGCATCGAACCGAGTCTTGTCGCTTCAAGGCACATGCGCATTCCAAGAAGCGCGCTAGAAAAGGGCGAGGTTTCGTTCTCGTCAGCGGCGGGCCTGCATAACAAGCAGGCCCTTGCCATAAGTGCGATGCTGTCGCGGCCAAACGCCCGCGTTCTGATGGGCGGCAGCGGATTCGGCGGCAAGTCCCGGGGCCTTCGGGCGGCGGCGATCTACTGGCACCTATGGATGAAGAAAGAGGGCCAGCGCGAGCACAAGAGCGTGTTTGCCAGCAGCTCATACGAGGCGCTTCGTGACCGGCATTTCTCGTACTTCCAAGACGAATGGGGCGAGTTCGGCGAGGTGCGCACTCAGCACAAGGTTTACGGCCGTTGCTTCGAGTTCCACGACAAGAGCATGGGGGCGATATCGTTCCGGAACCTTGCGGATCCCAACGAGCGGAAGGGTTCCGAGTTCAGCGCCGGGTTTTACGACGAACTCACGGAAGGGACGCAAGCTATTTGGGGTGCGTTCTGCTACATGGTCAGACGCCCGGGAATCGATATGCACCCGATCCTCGCGGGCACGAACCCGGACGGCGTGGGGCACGCGTTTTGTAAGGCGCTGTGGCGTCCGCACCTGTACAACCAGGGCACGGGCGAGATTCGCGACAAGGCGGCGAAACTCGCCCCTTTTCCGGACCGGCACGGCGGCAAAACGCGCAACCCGGCGGATTACATCTACGTGCCGTTCTTGCCCACGGACAATCCGATGTACGACGAGGCGACGTTCGAGGCGAGCATCGCGGACCTTCCGGAGCACGTTCAGCGAGCGCGGCGCGATGGATCGTGGGACACGCCGGAAGGAGCGCGGTTCACGTACTTGCGCGAGGAGGACCACCTATTCGACATGGCGGACGCGTTCCCGCAGGGCATCCCGTCGCACTGGCCGCGCCGCATCCATGCCGACTACGGGCTTCGCGCTCCCTATTGCTGTTTATGGACGGCGTTTGACCACGACGGAAACCCATGGACGTACCGAGAGGATTACAAGACGGGGCTGACGGCGGACGCGCAGGCCATTCGAATCGCCGAGCGGACGCCCGCAAACGAGGTGATCAAAGACGGGTTCTTGGACCCTGCCATGTGGAGTAAGTTCCCTCAGCACAACCCGAGCGCCGACGCCGTTATCCGGGACGCGAGCGCGGCGGATATGTACGAGGACGAGTTCCGTCGTCACCCGAACTTACCGCGCACGCTGAACCCCGGTTACAACCGGTCGCGCGTCATCGCACTGTCAAGCCTTGACAAGCTTCTGCGACGCGGGAACGGTCACCCGGACTGGCGGATAGAGGCGGGATGCGTGAACTTGTGGGGCGAACTCGCCGGGGCGGTATTCGCTCGAGGGACGGCAAAGCAGGAGCAGTCGGAGGACATCGATGACTCGTGCCCAGACCATGCGATCACGGCGGCGTACTACGGGCTACACGATCACCTGATGGCCGCGACGATAGCGGGCGGCGGTTATCGGCAGTCGAGACCGGACCCGTTTGCGGAGGAGACGGCGCAAAGGCGTCGGGATGAAGTGAGCCTTCGCCGAGCGGTGAGGGAAATGCGCTTATGAAGACCCTTGCTATCGAACCGACACTTACGGACCTTCCGGCGGCGGCGCTCATGTTGCTGATCATCGCGGCGCTGAACTACGACACCGAAAGCAATCATCGCGGATGGGGATACCAATACATCGGCGAGGGGATCACGGTCGAGGGGACTCACTACTCGGTATCCGAGGTTCGGCTCGATGATGACGGCAAGGTCATCATGGGCGTCGCGCTGACCGTCCGGGAAACCTTTTGGAATAACGCCCCGGAGAAGCCGTACACCAGCTACATGTACCCGCTGGCAGAACTGCGACGGCTATCAGTGATGCTACCGCTCGTGGTGGTGGCACAGTAATGCCGGTGTTTCGGTTCGGGTGCCCGTCGTGCGGGACGGTGCGAGAGTGCCTCGCCTCGCCAAACGAGGTCATCCCGTGCGAATGCGGCGAGGTCCTCATGCGGGAGTTCACGCCGGGGGCGACGCTTCGGCTGGCATCGTGGCTTCGGACGGACGCCGAGGAAGGGCGAGCGCGGCAACGGGCTTGGATGGACACCGACGAGGTTAAGGCGAAGCTCAGAAGTGGCGAATATCAGATCGACACCAGCGACCGGCACAACGACAACGCAGACGGCGCACACACGACCTCCAGCATCACCGCACGGGCCGAGATGGGCCGGAGCCTGAGTGTTTAAACGAACATCGGTCGAGCGCATCGCGATTCGGATCAGAGGCGAGGACAAGCTCCGTTATTGGCGGAGGAAAGTCCACGACTTGCGCCTGATCGTAGCGGGCGACTATTCGCGCGTGGACGCCAACGCCCCAGCGCAAAAGGACCCAGCGAGCAACGGCTACGGGTCCGCCAAGGACCTTGCCGGGCTGTACGACATCCTGATCAACTCGTTCGAGGAAGGTTCGAGCAACGAGATGCTGCAGGCCATCAAGACCCTTTTGATGCAGACGAGCTACCGCGCACCGGCGATTGAGTTCGAGGACGTCACGGCGCTCGAGGCGGACATCATGGCGCTGTACATGAAGGCCAGGCTTGGCCCGAAGCCGCGCGGGTGCGAAGCCGTTCACCACATGCGAATGGCGCTGCTCGATTACATCATCGGCGGCGTAGGCTGGGTTTGGACGAGCATCCGCGACGGGAAACCGTGCGTTGTGGCGGTGGACTCGATGGACGTTATCTGGGACACGTCGGCCAAGCTCGTGCCGGATATCCGGTGGGTGGCATGCCGATGGAGAGAAAGCCTTGCCTATTGGATCGACCTTTACGGGAAGGGGCCGTTCGCTGACTTGCTGCAGGGCGAGGACGCGCAGGCACTGGAGACCGAGCGCGAACTGATCTACTACTTTGACCTTGACGGTCCGATGGGGACTCACGTCGTCTTGCGCGGCGACCAGGCGACGGAAGGGAAGGACACGAAACCGGTCTATGAGGGCGACAATCCGCACGTGATCCGGTGCGACGGGGTACCGGTGCCGTTCTTGCCGTTCTTGCCGATGTACTTCATGCAGCTCCCGAGCGTGACCCAGCCTATCGGCATCGCGGAGATGATGCTATCGGCTCAGCTTAGTGCTCGAGAGGCGGAGCGAACCATGCGCGAGGTCGTGAAGCGCGGTAAGGGGTGGGTGGACGCAGTGAAAGGCGCGTACGACGAGGTTAACCTTTCCGCGCTGGAGGAAGGCGACGGCATGGCCATCGTTCAGCGCGAGAGCAACATGCCGCCCGCTCAGTACGTGCCGGGAGCGGAGATACCGCGCGGCGTCTACGAGTGGTACCAGCACAACAAGGAACGACTTACGGCTGGCGGCGGCGCTTCGCCGTACGCCAACGCCGAGACGGTGCAGGGGATCCAGTACGCCGCCGAGGTGAACGCCATTCAGGGGGCCGCAGGACTGACGGCGGGGACCTTGGCGAGCGACCACGCGGCGCACTGGGAACGAGTGATTCGCGCAGTCGTGGCCAATGCGATCGAATTCGACGACATGCCGCTGACGCTCGTTTACAACGAGACGCGGATCCAGTTCGGGGCCGATAACCCCATCGGTCCGTACCTGCACGCGGACGCCCAGCCGAAAATCGCCGAAGACACGCTCGCCTATGAGCCACGCGAGAAGCGGATGCAACGAGCCATGATCGTTCTGCAGCAGTCGTTAGCCGTGGCGGGAATCTTGCCAAACGCGGTGAAGCTTGCCTTCGAAGCGTTCCTTCGGGCGGCAGGGGAGAAGAACATCCCCGAGTACATGAAGATGCCACCGCCAATGATGGCACCGGGCCAGCCGCCGGGCGACGAGCCAGAAAACGGGCCTCAGCCCATCAACGACGAGCCAGACGTCGCGCCGACCGTCGCCGCCCACACGCAGGGCTAGCGATTCGGGCGGCGTTGGTTCTCATGTATGTGGCCGACGACACCGGATGATGGGATGGATTTTGGGCAACTGCACGACCCGGCAGAAGTATTCGCGGAGGCAGTGCCCGAGGAAGAGGCAGAGAAGCCGGTAGAAGAGACGCCCAAGGCGGAAGCAGAGGCGACCGAGCCGGAGACCGACGCCAACGTCTTCCGCATCGGCGACGAGGATGTGTCGCTCGAGGACATTGAGGCGCTATGGGCGGGCCGCGAGTTCGTCGAGGGCGGCAAGATTTACGCCGAAGCCATCGCGCACTTCGAGCGCGGACCGGAAGGCGCGGCGGCGGTCATTGCACAGTTCATTGAGGCGGCGCGAGAGACTTACAAGGACGAGTTTGTCATGCCGGAACTTCCCGCCGATCTTGACGAGGAGCAGCTCACGGACGTCGAACGCACCCTGAACGCGCAGACAAAGCGAATGCAGTCCGAAATCCGGGTCTTGCGCGAAGAGTACGCGCGGACGCTCGCGGAGCTGAAGGACGCCACCGCGCAAAAGCTTGCCAGAGACGCGGCACCCGCATGGGTAGCTGCGGTTAAGTCGCAGTACCCGGACGCGGATGTGTCCCACGACCAGTTGACCGCGTGGATGCGTGAGTTCAAGACCAAAGACCCCGTGGCGGCTTACCGTCAGGGGGCTTACGACCAGCTTCGCACCGGATCGAAACCGGTCGAGGCAACTCCCCCAACCGTGAAGGAGAAGCCGCTGATGCCTCGAGGGAATTCAGGCGAGCGGTTCTTCGACCCGCACGACCCGCAGCACTCTCTCGCCGATTTCCAGCGGATGCTGGACGAAGGGATGAAGCCGGACCCGAACGCCAAGAAACGCGGATAAGACATGGCAAATACCAACTACACCGGATTATCGGCGGCAGCCGCCGAACTCGTCGTAAATCGTGACTGGACCAACCAAGTCACGGGTGCGTGCGCAATTCTCGCATGCATCAAGGACCGTACCCTTGGATTCAACAAGGGATTCACCATCAGCGGACTCAAGGCGATCACGCCCCTCATCCATGCGATGGCCAGCGGCGTCACCGCCGGTAACATCGGCGTCGCGGACGCGAACGAAGTCCCCTCCGCGTGGCCGACCTACGTCGGAACGGCGGGCTTGACCCAGGCTGAATTCGAGTTCACCCACCTTCGCGTGGCGATGTCGCTCAAGAATTCGGAGCAGGTTCTCGGTCGAAACGGAGTCCGCGCGGACTTGCTCGAGGGCAAGACCAAGCAGATGATGGCGACCTTCGCCGACTCGATTGCGACGATGATTGAAGGGAACTCCAACAACGCGTCGCGCACCTCGCTTCTCGGTCTCGCTTACGCGAACGCAACGGCGAACGTCGTCGGCAACATCGACCAGAGCACCTACTCCTACTGGCAGGCCCAGGTTCAGACCGGTATCGGTCCGATCACCCTGCCGATCATCGACAACGCGTACGACAACATTTGCCGGTTTGCCAACGGTTCCGGCGAGACGTACGCCCCCGACCTTCTGCTTCTTGCGAACCCGTCGGGTTCGGCGGTGAACGTTTACGGTCGCGTCCGTGGCCTCATCGCCCCGGCGGAGCGAGTGGTGAACGCCGACTTCCAGGGCAAGTACGGGTTCCAGAACTTCCAGTACCTTGGCATGAAGTGCGTTCAGTCCTCGCGCATGGCGGCGGGTACGGCGCACATGCTGACGACCAAGGCATGGTTCTTCGGTGGTCAGGATACGCCGAAGCTTCTGGACATTCAGCGAATCCCCGGTTCGGACGCGCTGGATTACATGTGGAACCAGTGGGTTTGTCTGATGACGAACCAGATCCGAGTAAACGCGAAGCTTACGGGTATCACCCAGTAAGCTTCGCAAGGGCAGTAACAACGCCGGGCGGAGAAGGGATTCTCTTAGCCCGGCGTTGTTATTTGTGATGACTCGCGCCGACGTTCGCACTCTGGCCCTGGCCCACACTCAGATCGAAGCGCCGAACTACTTGGCGGGCGACACAGCGGGCCAAAACGCGTTGATCCAACGGGTGCTCGATGACCTTTCCCGGCGGTCCCGCAAATTTTACGCGGAAGGGGTCACGCTCACGCTCGTTTCGGGTACGGCGACTTACAACCCGCTGAGTTTCGCCAAGCGAATATTCGACGTTCAGGCGGTGATCCTCAATGGCAACGCGCTAGGGATGCGCAATGCCGGGGACGCGTCGGAGTGGCCCGAGGGGTATTTGGCGCGCACCGGCCAGCCGGAGGACTGGTGGATGGTCGCTGGGACGCCGAATTTACTCCACCTCGCCCCCATCCCGAACAGCACGTCGCCAGTCGTGACGGTAAACGGGTTCTACTTGCATCCGACCGTGGCGGACGACGCGCAGGTCCTAGAGTTTCCCGACGATGACCTCAAGACGGTGGCCAAGGCAGTGGCGGCGGACATGCTCGAGCCGTACCGAAACGGCAGCTCGATGGAGCACTGGACTCAACTCATGGGCGAGGTCGAGCAGAAGGTGCAGGAGTGGCAGGCGCTCAGCCGGAACCGGGCGGGCGGGCGGCGAGTGAAGGGCGGAGCCGACTCCTACGGTTGGGCGAGGATCGGTTAATGGCAACGAGACAAGTCGAGCCGGTGGTGTTTGGCGGGCTATTTAACAGCTACGTCGAGACGGCGACCCCCGAGGGCCAGTGCTACGCGATGGACGGTGCAGAGGTCGCGAGGGGCACGGTGGGAGCGAGACCGGGATACGGGGACGTCTGGTCCCGCCCGAGCGCCAACGCCAACGATGTTGGATGGGGGCACGTCTATGCCGCGTACCAGGGGACAAAGGAGTGGCTTGCGGTCATTCAGGCCAGCGGATCCGGTACGGCCGATATTTGGGCATTCTCTTCGACCGGCACGGTCCTGAACGGCGGCGCGGCTATCGGCACGGGGCTGAACGCGGGCGACTGGCAGTTCATTCAGTACGGGGACAAGATTTACGCGGCCAACGCGACAGACGGCTTCTTCGTCCATACGGTCGGGTGGTATTCGGCGAATAACGACACGACGCAGAAGTACAAGTGGAAAGCGTTCCAGCCCGAGTTCTCAATAGGGAGCTACTTGGACGTGGCGACGGAACGACCGCCGTACGTGGCCAGACCGTTTGTCGCGACCGACACGGTGGCACCGGTCCACCAGGACTATGAGCCGTGGTACTACCTTGGCGGCATTGTCGGTACGGCGCTCAAGTTCACGACGGCGAGCGGGCAGAGGGGCGGGGCGACGGGTTCGACCGGCATGATCGTGACGTTCGCCTCGGCGGTGGACTTGTCCGACGTGGACTACGTTTACTGGGAGGTTCGGCCAATCAACGGGCGGGGGAACCCGGTCTTGCCCGACCTCAGCTCAGTCGAGAAGATATGCCAGTTTGCGATCAGCGAGGACGCGGCGACGGGGCTATCGCTGACGGACCCCAACAACGCGACGAACCGGACGTTCGCGCTCAGCATGACCTACGCGGTGAAGGTCGAGGTCACGGGGACCGAGCTAGGAACGCTGTACTACCGGGCGAACATCGGCAACATTGCAAACTCGTTGAAGGACGCGACGCGCCGGATCATGTTCAAAGTGCCGTGCGTTTGGTATGGCGCGGGGCTTGAGGCGGAACTCACGAACGTGGTGTTCGGCGCGAAGGACTTGTGGACCGGTTACACCGACCCGGCCCCCGCGATCGGATACGCGTTCCGGTACCAAAACCCGACGACGGGGGACACGAAGCCCGCGACGAGGGCGACGCTTGGCGCGACGCTGATTCAGGGCTATTCGCCGAACGGGAACACCCTACCGCTGGGATCGTGGCCAAAGCTCACGCCCACGGTGGACGCGACGTTCAACACGGCGGGGTACACGAACATTCAGGTGTTTCGCGAGGCGACACTTAGTGTTTATCCGGGGGCTTCGCCGCCGCCGAGTTCGAAGCGATGGAAGCTCATCACGACGCTATCGAACACGGGGACGCCAACGTACCGCGACACGAATACCGAGGTGACCATCACGGGGCTGACGCCGGGGTACGAACTCAGCTTCGGCGACGTGCCGGTCTTGTTGAACCCGACCGGTATCGCGCTGTGGAAGAGTCACGTTGTCCTACTGATGGACCGGAAGGCTTACTTCTCATGGGCAGGTTTGCCGATGAAGTACTTGCCGCCGCCCGACAACTCGTACAACCCGCCGGAGGAGACCGACCTAGTACAAGGGCGAACACTCTACGTGAGTGATGACCGGACGGACGACATGGTGGCCGCAGGGACTCAGGACGTGCTCTATCTGGTGGGGACGACGGGATCGTACTGCATGATCGGCGATTCGGCGCTTGACGCGACGCCCGCAAGGCGATTACCGACGAGCCGGGGCGCGGTGAGTAAGCGAGCCGTGGACGACCACGAGAACGGCGTGATCGTGGGGGCGACGGATGGGCTGTGGTACTACGAAGTGACCCGGGCCTTTACGGGTTCGTCCGATGGGACCTACCGGGTGGAGGAGTTGACCCGAACGGTCCGGGAGAGTTGGCGACGGCTTCTCAGTGGTGGCTCGAGTGGCCTAGTCGTCCTGTCGGCCAACGATGAGATATGGGCGTTTTGCGCCGGTCGGTACCTGCGCTTGACCCGCCCAGACCCGGGAACGGGCGCGCGGACGTGGGAAGAGGGGCACTTCACCCAGCCAGTCAGTCTGGTCTACGTGCCGAGCGAGGGCGTTCGCGGACAGCTCGCCAACGGCAAGCTCGCCCGGTTCTTCTATGACTCCAGCGGCGTGGCTTACACCACGGACAACGGGACGGCGATTACGTGGAGTGCGTCGACCGGCTGGATCGCGGGCGGACGACGACGCGTCGCGGCCATCGAAATGGTGGGAGCGGGAACGCCCACGGTGACGATTGAGGCGGACGACGGTCTCACGGGGATCGTCACGACGACCGTCCAGAAGGTGAGCGGGCAACGTTGGGCACGTGCCCTTTCGGTACGCCCCGGCTCGTCGCTGAGGGTGACGGCGTCGGGTACTAGTGTGGGAGATCGACTCGATTCGCTGATGTTCATTACCGAGCCTATCGGGCCAGGGGAGGGTTCGTAACATGGCGTGGATTCTTCCGGCGGCCCAGATCGCGGGCGGACTACTTGGCGCGGCGGGACAGGCAGGGGCGGCGCGGGACCAGCGCCGGTACATGCAGTCGGCGGCGAGGATTAACAACCTTCGCGCGGGGGCGCTGTCGGACTCGATTGATCGGGCGAGAAACTACGACCCGCGTTCCGAGGACATGGCGGCGGCGGACTACGCGACGGCGACGGCGGGCGACCGGCTCAGTAAGAACCTCGCATCGCTGAACCAGACGTTTGGCGCGGCGGCGGGCAACGACACCCTGTTCCGGGTGCGGGCGCAAGGCGCGGTCAACCGTGTGGCGGACCCGCTCAAAGAGTGGCTGGCGACCCAGCGATCTACGGAGACGGCGCGAAAGGTGGACATGCTGGGTTCGGCTATCGGCCAGGGCGGGGACCTTGCGCAGAACTACGTTGCGCAGGCTCAGCAATCGACGCCGGATTACAGCGGGGCGGCGGCGCTGCTGAATTCGGGACTTAGCGGGCTTAGCGGGCTAGCGAACCGGAACGCGGCGAACCCTATGGCGACCCGGGGGCCTATCGCGCCGGGCGGGAACGGCGCAGCGGGCGGCAAGTTCAACCCGGCCAACTACGACGTGAGTTACGTTTCGCCCTTGGCGAAGCCGTACCGGTAATGATCTATGACTGACATCTTCTCGGAGGGGCTTGGGAGGTACGTTCCAACGTGGACGCCGCCGCCGGTGACGGCGATTAACGCGCCGACGCCAAACGCTCGCATCGCGCACCACATCATGGCCTCCGAGGAGGCAGCGAAAGCGAAGATCAACGAGTGGAACAACCGGGCGAACATCCCGGCTTACGTCGAGCAGATCAAACAGGCGCAGGACGCCCACGACGCGAGCATGGCGGCGATTGACCGGGCCATGGCGAAGCTATCGGCGGCACCGCCGGAGATGCCCACGTCGCTAGGCTTCAACGCGGCGGAGACGGCGAGCATCGGACTCGGCGCACTCTTCGGCGGCGGTATGCGGGCCATCGCGCCTATCTCGGGCGTGGTGGGCCAGATGGCAGGCAATCGGCAGAAGACGGCGTTCGAGAACGCGATGCGCCGATTCTCGGTCGAGCAGGACCTTGGCAAGCTCGAGTACGAGCGAGCGCTTCGCGACAGCGAATACTACCGGCAGACGGCGGACGGCTGGCAACGAGCGGGGGCGGAGGACGCGTCGCGGTTGCAGAACGACGCGCGAAACCTTTACGCCCAGACCCTAGGGTGGCAGCACGGTGACGAGGCGGACCAGCGCAACTACGAGCGGCAACAGCAAATGGCGGCGCTCGCAGTTCAGGATCAGGCCAAGCGGGACCAGGCGAATCGGGACCACGACAAGGCGATGCTTGAGCTTCGCAAAGCGATGGACATCGAAAACGACAAGCGTACCGAGTCGCGAGAGATGAAACAGCGGTTACTCGATGCCGCGCAGAACGCCGACAGTGGCGACGCGGTGGACGCGGCGATCGCCCAGTTCCGGGCGTCGGGTGGCGAGATCCATGACAAAGTTTTCGGGATGCTTCGCACCGCCGCCGAGCGCCGAGCGGCCATGGCGGATATGCGGTTGCAGAACGCGACGTACAGCGCGACGAAGCCATCGGGCACGATCAAATACGACCCCGTGACCGGCGCACCGATGGGCGGCGGGTACGGCCCTTTGCCGGGCGTTCTTGGCGCGGGAGACGGCACGGTACCGATGCCGCCGAGCACGGGGCAAGTCGCGCCCGTTTTCCCGACGAAACCGGCAGTAGTGCCCGGTAAAGATTCGTGGGACTCGATGCTTTACAAGCCTCAGGTCGAGATCATCGGCAAGCTTCGGGCGGCGGTCCAACAAAAGGCCGCACTTGCACGGCAATGGGCGAAGGACCCGACCGGTCCCGATATAACCGACCCGCGTGTCGCCCAGCGAGAGAAGCAGCGGGGCGACATCGACGGCGACATTCGCAAAATGCGCGAGGAGTTGGAGCTGAAGCTTACGCCCGAGATGCGCGACTTCCGGCGGCAAACGGCAGATGTTTACCTCGCCACCATCAAGGCAATATCATCCGATCCGGCGCTTAAGCCTGCGGATCGAAAGGAGTTTCAGGCCAAGATACGGCAGAGGTTCCGCGAAGAGTTTGGAGTGGACATCGACTGGCGAAGAATCCGGGATTAGGAATCGACGTTTGCCTTGCGCGTGAGATTGAGTAATGCCGCCGCCGCAGTTCCGTGCATCACGACGCACTCACCACCCGATGCCGAAGCCAAGGGATCGTTAGGGAATTCGGCGCAGGCCTCCCGGATGAAAACGTGGTCAATGTATTCCGCCCCGGTAACCATGGCCCCATTCAGGATCAATCGGACCACCCCGGCACCATGGTATTCCTCAGGGCTGAACTTGGCAACGTAGGCGACGTCGGGGTGGAATTGTCCGACGTTTGGCAAGAACTTGGTCATCGCCCAGCATTCTAGCGCGAAGCGTCGGGATAGTCGTGCCCATCGACGACATTCTCAAACAGGCAGCCACCGCCCGCGCTTTGACGAAAGCCACGCAAGCCACGAAAGCCACGCCGGAGTATGGCGGCGCGATGGACGCAGGGCTAGCCGTTGGTCGTCGCCTCAGAGGGTTAGGGCTGACGATGTTCGCCCCTCAGTTTGTGGACGCCGCCCGAAACTCGTCGCTGGCCCAGGCGCGGCAAATGACCGGCGGATCGTCGGTAAACCCCACGGCTTCGGCGATCCTGAACATGAGGCTTGGGAAGTTACCGAGCCAGGGACAGGCATCGGCGCTCGATGACGCGAACAAGCCGGACCAGGGCGCCGGGTTCGATTCCCTTCCGTTTGATATCCACCAGTTCAAAATCGCGGTTAAGAGCCAGCGGAAAGGGCAGACCCGCCCGCTCGTGCCGACCGTAGACGAAGAGGGGCATTACACCCTTGGCATGGCGGCGATGCGCGTCGCGAAGACCTTAGGGGACCGAGGGCTATACCGGAAGCTTCTGAACCCGGCGTCCCCAGAATTCAAGCGACTTGATAAGGCGACGCTCAGCGTCCCGGCAAGGTACCAGCCGTCGCTCGATGCTCAGGTCGAGCAATCGGGGCAAACGGGGCTTGGCGCTCAGCTCATCAAGGAGTACGGGGTACAGGGCCTTGCGGGGCAGAGCAACCTTGGCCTCGCGGCGGACTCGGTAAGCCGAGTCTTATCGCCGATCACGACCGCGACGGGGCTGATGGGCGATTCTCGCGTCGCGCACTGGGCGGACGGCGGGCAAGACGACTTTGAGTGGTGGGAGCAACCGGCACGGTTTACGGAAGACGTCGCACTCCAAGTGCTGACGGGCGGCGCGGTTGGGGCGGGGATGGCACGTGCCGCAGTGCGAGGCGCAGTACGAGCGACCGGACCAAGCTTGATTAGGTCCGCGATGCGCCCCGTGCTGACGAACGCAATAGGACGGACGGCGGCGCAGGTAGCGGTTAAAGCCGGTACGACGTCGCTCATGCGGCAAGTCGTCTCTCACGTCGCGGGCGCGGCGGGCGCTCAGGTGGGCCAGATCGCCCCTCAGATCGTCAGTGGGGCAGAAATGCGCCGGGGGCAGGGCGAGGCCCCCGTAGAGGCGTACGGGCGGGCGGCGGGCGATGCCGTGGGCGGGTTCGTCAGCAGTATGAACGCCCTCGCACCGGACCTAACCCCCGGCGAGCGGATCACGGCGGCGGGCCAGCTCGCACTTATGGCCATCGGTGCCTACAAAGGCGCGAAGACGATGGAGCAGTTCCGGCGGCGGATGGTTATTCGCAAGATCGTGCCGGAGCTTGGCGATAAGCGACTTAGCCCGAACGTCGTCAAGCCGCTATACCTATGGGCGAGGCAGGTTCACCGCGATGCCAAGGCGGACCCCGCAGCGCTTCTGGCAGCCCAGCAGAAGGTAGCGCACCTTCTGGGCGACCTTCCGAGGGACGACTTCCGCGTCGGACAGGGCCAGGCGCGGGGCGTCACGATCACCCCGCACGATTCGCTAGGGGTTCAGGGCGGCGGAATCATCGAAGGGCAGATCAACGGCGACGGCTCGATTGAGGTTCGGCGGGATACGCCAGACGCGCACGTGACGCACGAGCTTGACCACCAGAGCGAGGCGGCACTTGGGCTTGACCCCCAAAGCTTCGTGACCCGGTTCAGCGAGGGCGACCGAGACCAAATCGCCGGGCACATCTACGAGCTGGCCCTGCAGGACGCCCAGCGCCAGAAGCTATCGCCGGAGGAGGCAAAGGCCTACGCCGAGTACTACAGCGGAAGGCGAAAGCGGCTAAGCGGCGGCTATGACTTCATTGAGAACGGGACGGGCGATAGTGAACTCGCACGGTTCGCGATCCAGCGCGCATTCGACGGCGAGAAGCCGGGGCGCGGGGCATCGGCGGCATACCAAAAGCTTATCGCGGGGATGGACCAGGCGACGCTCAACCGGTTGCGACCCGAACGAATCGGGCACGGGACGGCGGCGGAGTCTGGTTTGGCGCAACCGGTTTCGGCGATCATGGCCGAGGCGGACCAGGCGCGGCGAGCGGCAGAGATGCACTTCGCCCGGTACGGCGCGGTGGACGCCGGAGGCGATGCGAGACCGACGTTCACCGGTACGCCCCGCCCCATGAAGGCACTTCCCGGCAGGGGCGAGAGCAGCGCCCCGGAACAGGCCCCGGACGGTAACGTCGGATGGGGATCGGGGGATACCGTTCGTCAGGCGAACGGATCACTAGGCGACCAGGGACCGGACCGACTTGGCGGTGTGGTGGTCGGCACCACGCGGGCACGGCACCCGCACAAGGACGGCTGGCATCCCATGACGTACCGGGTGGTGGAACTCGATTCACTCATTCCGAGCCACGACGCCGAGACCTTCGCCCCCGACCTTCGCTACGATTCGAGTTTGCAGCCGAGGGACCGAGCACTCCAGGACAAGCGGGACCAAGTGAAGGCAGTCGCGGCAAACCTTGACGCGACGGACCAGGTAAGCGGCGAGTCCCCGACGACGACGGAAGGTTCGCCGATTGTGGGCATCGACGGCCAGGTCGAGGGCGGCAATGGCCGCGTCATGGCGATGCAGCGGGCACGGAATTGGCACCCCGAGGTTTGGGCGGCGTACACCGACAAGATTCGGGCGAAGTACCCGGAGGCGGCAGGGATGGACCATCCGGTACTCGTGAGGGTGCGGGACCAGGTGATGACACCAGAGGAGCGCTCGCAGTTCGCGCACGACACGAACGGACCGGTGACCGCGCCAACGAGCCAGGTCGAGAACGCGACGACCGACGCCCGGTTCTTGACGCCGGACGTCGTGGACCGGATCATGGACGGCAACGGGCGAGCGGGCGACATCTTGGCCGGACCGAGCAACCGGGAAGCCAGAGACGCGTTCCTCCGGTCCCTACCGGACCTTGAGGCGGCGCGAGTCGAGAACGACCCCAGCGAACTCCGGCGGCGACTCGGCAACGCGGCAACGGCCTACGTCCTTGGCGACGATGGGAACGCGCTGGTGAAGGCGATGACCCACGACGACCAGTTGAGCGGCATAGAGTCCGCGATCCACCAAGCGGCCGTACCGCTCATGCGGGCGGTGGCCCGGTCAGAGCGAGGCGCGGCCCCGTCGTTTGACATCCGGCCCGTGCTGACCCAGGCGCTGAGTCTCATCAAGAGCCAGCGGGATTCTCAGCTATCGCCGAAGGCGTTCTGGGAGCAGTACCGGTTTGACGCCGGGGATTTCGACCCTTCGGCGGTGCGGCTTGCGTTCCAGATCGCCGAGCACCAGAACCGCACGGGCGAAATCGCGCAGACCTTGCGAGGCTTCGCCGACGCCGTTGCGCCGAGCGGGGGACTCTTCGGCGAGGACGACGTGCCGCCGATGACCGTGGCGGAAGCGGTGAAGAATTGGCCGATGCCTTCGGGGTTTGGCGGCGACGCGGCGTTCCGGGACCCGGCGCGATACAGCGTGAGTTTCGAGGGGGAGGATGGCAAAGCACGGTTACCACGGCTGGAGGATTACGTGGCGGACGGGCTATCTAGGATGCGACCACAACGAGAAATCGACGCCGAAGTGGAAGCGATGCCCGTGCATTCGCGCGTCTCAAAAAAGACTGGGAATACCGTGTACTGGATTGATGCCCCGCCAGACTCGTTCTATCCGTCACCCGAAGAGGCAAAGGCGGCGTCCGCAAAATTGCCAAGAGACAGGGAAGCAAGGCGGCTCGAATCGGAATACAGAGAGAAAGCTAAGGCAATTGCGCCCCAACTGATCGCTCAATCCGCCGCCGCAACCGGGTTCGATGTAACTGGGTTCGAGCAATCTCAAGTCAGTGAAAGTCGGTACTGGAAACTTAGCGCCGGTGATGAGACGAAAATCAAGATTCGGCTCAGCAATCACCTTCAGCCAATACATGAACGCTTTCTTGCCAATGACCCCAAAGTTACGAAATCGGGCGTTCGAATTCAACTGCGAAGTACGCTTACCGAAAACGGCACACGCCTCAAAGAGATTGACTTTTACAATGGGATTGTTGACCCGGATGCACTCGAAACAGCGCTATCGATGGCCAGGGACGGAAAGCCATTTAACGAGATCGACGACAAGATTCGGTTTGACCATCTGCCAAATTACACCGGAGATCGTCACCGTTTTAGCGTGAGCTTCGACAGCGAGGGGCCGCTACGACGCGACGAGAACCCGAGGACCATCGACAACCCAGAGGACCCGACCATCGGGGAGCGGAACCGGAACCGGGACATCCTGATGAGGCGGGGAGGGATGAAGGCAGGCGCGGCCCCGGGCGTCACTCGGAGGACATGGAAGGAAGCGCAGGGCCTCGCCGACATGCGGGCGGCGAAGGAGGACGTTTCGCGCGTCCTTGGCGAGAAGGGAGTCGGCCAGGGCATTACCGACGTCGAGCAAGCGCAGGCGTACGGCGAGCTTCGGGACATTGAAGCGCTGATCGACCGGTACGACGAGCAGGTCGTCCGCGAGACCCGGCCCGAGTACCAAGAGGCGATTCGTCGAGACCGAGACCGGGCGGTGGAACAGTACGCCGACCTGTCGGCGCGAGTGATGGACCTCAAGAGCGACAACGGGCGGAACCTTGCCGCCGCGAGAATGCTCGCCAGCAGCTTCCAGGGGAACGTCGAGCGGGCAATCCGCCGGGCAACGGCCATGGCCCGGCGGGACCTTACGGACCCCGAGCGGAAGGGCATCACGGACGCTGCCCATGAGGTAACCCGAATCCAAGATGAGATCGATGCCATTAGCGGCGGGCAAGTGCCCAGCGGCCAAGTTCCAGGGGGCGGGCAGCCAGGCACCGGCCAGGGCCAAACCCCAGGTGGACAGCCAGGGGGCGTTACGGTTACCATCCCGCCCGAACTTCAGCAGCGCCACCGCGCGGCACTGATGCTTCTCGCGCAGAAGATCGTCGAGCCGACCGAAACCACCGGATGGGAATTCCTCAAAGGCGTGTTTCGGGCGGGGCTTCTGTCATCCGCGCGGGCGGGGCAAGCGAGTCTCTTCGGCAACGCGGGGATGCAGATCGTCAACACCATCAGCCGCATGCCGAGTACGGCGATAGACGCCATGGTCGCGATGAAGACGGGTACCCGCACGGTTTCGATGCGCGGGTCCCTCCAGGGCTTCCGAGCGACGTACTCGCTCGATTCCGCGAAGCAAGCCTATAACGCCATCGTGCACGGGGCAAGCGACCTTGGCGCGGCCAAAGGCGACACCCAGCGCAAACTGATGTACAAGAAGGGCGGATGGATCACCGTCGCACTCAGCCACGCGGCGAACAAAGTGTTTGACCTGCTCGAGGCGGCGGACACCCCGGTCCGGCGCGGAGAGCTGACGCGGGCATTACAAGAGGCGGCATGGTTGCAGGCGAAAAACGAGGGGCTTCGAGGCGCGGACATCGAAACGCGGATGACCGAGTTACTCGGTAGCGATCCGAACCCCGAGGTAGTACTCGCGGCACTTGCCAGCCGGGTGCGAACCAGCAGCCCGACCGAAGCGGTGATCGTGGATGCCATTCGGCAACAAGCGATGATGCGCGAGGACGAGGCGCTTATGGCGAACTCGAGCAAAGCGACGCGGGCGGTATCGGCATTGTCGGACGTCGCCCCCATGGTCATGCCGTTCGCGAAGATCCCCACGAACGCGAGCGCCCAGGCCCTTGAGCACACGCCCGCTGGCGCAATCTACGGCGCGGTGCGAACCATTCAGGCGCTGACCGGGAAGGGCACTGACCCCCAGCGCCAGGGAGCGGTAGCCCTTGGCAAGTCGCTCACCGGGCTAGGCGTGTTCCTGCTTGGCTACAACGCGTACCAGGCGGGCATTCTGTCGAGTCCGGCGGGCATCACGAAGCAGGAGCGGGATACTCAGCAGGCGACCGGCGAGCAAGGCAACTCGATCAAGATAGGTAACCGGTGGTTTGCCCTTCGCGACTATCCGTTCGCGGCGATGCTCATGGCCGGGGCGAAGTCCGCGCAGATGGAGAAGGACGGACACCCCGACCCGATAGGCGCGGTAAAGTACGCGGTCGCGAGCACGACGCTTGATATCCCCACGATGCAGACCGTGCGGAGCATCACCCAGGACGTGCAGGAACAGCAGGCAAGCGCCGACAACCCGGACGACACGGGCGGGAAGTCGACGATGAGCAGCACACTCGATAAGCTTGGCGGGAGCATCATCCCGGCGATCATCGCGGACATGATCACGAGCGGCGATCCGAACGCCAGAATGCCGCGCGGATTCGCGGACGAGCTGAAGGCAGACACCCCGCGCCGCAGCGAGCTTGCGATTCAGTACGATGCCCTTGGCCGACCGGTGACCCGGAACACGGGGCCAATGTCCCAGATTCGCGGATTGTCTCCCGACCAGGGCGAGCGCCAGCGGGATCCGGTGGCCCAGGAGATACGACGGCTTGGCGTCGAGATCACCCGCGCGACCGAAGTAACGAACCCGAAGCGCATCGACCGAGACCGGGACGCCTTCGACTATTCCGAGCGAGTCCGACGAGTCGGCGAAATGACCCGACAGGGCATCGGTGAACTCATGAAGGACCCGTGGTACGCCAAGGCAAGCGACGAGCAACGCAAGGAAGTCATGGCGAAGGTGATCAAGAAATACCGGCAGGCGGCGAATCTGATGATTCGGGCGGAGCGGGCCAAAGCGAGGGCGTCGGAATAAACGTGCTCCAATTCTCGCTAGACCTATGGCAACCCGACTGGTTGCAATGCCGCCCGATATTTGGTGCGCTGGTGATCCTGATCGTCCTTGACTTTCTGATCGGGTTCGTCATCGCGTGGCTTGCCAAGGAAGTGAGTTCGACCGTCAGCTTCAAGGGAATGGCGAAGAAGGCGGCGATGATTCTCTTCGTCATGGCGGCGGTCGTACTGGATCCGTTCGTGACCGACTTTGCGGTCGCCAAACTCATCGCGACATTCTTCTTGTTCACCGAGATGATATCGATCACCGAGAACCTCGCCCGGATCGGAGTCCCGGTCCCCGAGTGGCTTCTCACCGTCCTTGCCAAACTCAAGCTTTCGAGCGCTCAGGTTGCGAGCGTTCAGGGCACCCCCAAGGAGAAAGCGTAAATGGTTTTCACTACTCGAGACGTTATCGCCGTGGGAACATCGGTCGTAACTCCGGCCTACGGCGGAGGAAGCAACGGGACCGGAAGCGGCGGAACAGCGGATATGAGCAGGGCGGGGGTTTGGCTCTGCAACGTGTCATCCTCCGGCCAGGTTATCTACGTCCTGTTCGATACCGGTACGCCGAGCGCTACAAACTACGACATTCAGATCAAGCCCGGAGAAGCGCAGCCGATTGACTTCACGAACCCGGTTATCAACCTTATCGCGAGCGCGGCGGCGGGGTCTATGGTGATCCGGGAGTATCGATCCAACCGAGTGTCAGGAGACTGGTGAGAAGGCACAGCGGGCGCTTGACTTGCGGGACGGCGAAGGTATTTCGCGCGCACCGCAACTCGAGCAGTGTGTTGCAGGGAAGCACCGGGGCGACGGCCTACTTCTATACCGGTGCATTCAGCGGAACGCCCCCGACCGGAGTCGTCACTACGCTTGTCAGCGACCGAGCGTACGATGATCGGACGTCCGACATTAGGATCACGGGGGCAGCCTTTACCGCTCAAGTGGCCGGGATAATCATCGACTTAGGCGTCCCGCAGGCCCTTGCCTCAATCCGCGTGACGACGGTCCATTCGGACCAGATGACAACCAAAACCCTCGAGTACTGGGACGGTTCAGCATGGCGAGCCGGGAACAATGGCCCATGGGGGTTCCCCCCCGACGCTGGAGGGACCGTCACCTACCGAACCATGCCGAAGCTGACCATCGCGACCCCCGCCCGGTTTTGGAAAGTCGAGATCACTAATACCGATGTATCCGGCCAGCCTTCCGTCATCGGTTACGCAGACTTCCGGATCATCCTGCTGGGAAACATTCCGCTGGATGCCGTTACGATCTAGTTTACGTTATAGTAGGCCCGAGCCACCCCGCGAAGGCTTTCCTTCATGACCGAGACGCGTTCGACGGTGAGGCCCAGGGCTGCGGCGACTTCGGACCATGTTTGCCCTTCGGCGAGCATCGCGATAGCTCGAGACGCCGCCGCACCATGGGCGGCTTTTGCTGATCGACGCAGGGCGGTGACGGCGAGCCGGACCAGGCTCGCTTCGTGATCATCCGGCGAGACCACTGAGTCGACAACCGACGAGGACGTCGGACACTGGGAAAAGATGATCGCATCGCGGTACCGGCGACGCGACGCTCGCTGCATTGAGATAAGTTTGTTCTTCGCGACTTGAGCGTAATAGCCGCTCGCCTTGTCCGGGTAGACCCGCGCGACGCTCAGGACCTTGAGGCGAGCCTCAGCAACCCAGTCACGGGCGGTATCTGGGTCCGGGGCCATTGATATGGCTTGCCGGAGCAAGGTCGGTTCTTCGGAGCTTAACCAAGATTCAATGTCCAGCATGCCTAATTGTACGCATGACGTAAGGCCAAAGCACCGGTCTACCGGGGTTTAGTTTTGGGTGTATTTTGGACTTTTTTGGGGGCGAGTGTCAGAGTGTCAGATTGAGTGTCGCTAGACGCGTTTCTACCGGTTCTTTGAGGCTTCCTGACGCGGTTTGAAGGGGTCGCCAAACGTCACCAATTCCATATGGAGAATCCCCCCCTCTCCGCCATTAGGTTCGATTTCGGTGGTTTGACACTCTAAAGTGAGTGTCAGTGTAGACGGACTTCTACGGAAAACTTGCCAAACCCGAGCGATTCCGAGAGCGTTTCGACCGCTTGCTCTCTTCGCTCTTTCGTTGCGTCGGTGTAGAGGAGGGACATGTCGGGCTTGCTATGTCCAAGCACCGCCGCGATCTGGAGCATGTCGCAACCGGCGGCATAGAGCAGGCCAGCGGCTCCGTGGCGGAGGTCGTGGAAGTGCCAGTCTGAAAGCTTCAGCTCGTCCCGGACCCGCGCCCAGTGCTCGGTGATAGTGTCCGGTACCCACGGCGCTCCGGCACGTGTGCATATGTACTCGTGATCGAGGTTGCCGCGTCGGTCGATCTCATCGATGATTCCGGGCGTAAGTCGAAGGGTGCGGCGTGACTCGGTGGTCTTCAGCTCAGTCTCGATGACTCCGTGGGGTCTGATGGCTTGGCGCTGGCGAAGTATCCTCAGTTCGCCCCGCTGCCGATCAAGGTCCGACCAGCGAAGGG
>Ga0209400_1000492_pt1 | contig 34513 bp, 30 predicted proteins | sample M_130807_EF_Meta_FD_187313 | JGI IMG/M metagenome (GOLD analysis project Ga0209400, IMG submission 187313) | Freshwater microbial communities from Lake Montjoie, Canada to study carbon cycling - M_130807_EF_MetaG (SPAdes) (version 2) | ecosystem: Environmental > Aquatic > Freshwater > Lake... | reverse complement strand
CTCCACAACAAGAAATTTGTTAAAATAAATTTAATAAATCCCTCAGCTTTCAATCTCCCATACCCGCACAAAACAACTCCCCTCTGAAAGCTTATCCCCCTTTTGGGAGTGCAAAGATCGCAAAAAGAATCCAATTGCCAAGAATAAATCAAGATTCGATACTGAAAATCCACAAGTGCTTGAATCTGAACAAGAAAAAATTACAGAAAAAATACCCTGTAAACTGGATTTTACAGGGCATCAACTTATTTAAAATTTGGTAAACTATAATTTTTTCAAAACAATATTCCTCCAATAGACTTTAATTCCTCCTCCATCATGGATTTGGAGCAAAACACCTCCTTTTCCTGCACCAATCTTCTCATCGGCATAATTGACCATCTCTACACCATTGACATAAGAGGTAACCCGGTCGCCTTTTACCACAATCTTCATTTTGTTCCATTCACCAAACTTCAGGGCCTTGTCCTTTTCTGGATCTGGTTTGATCAACCAACCTCGGCCATAAGATTCATAAATCCCACCGGTATCATTTCCTGGAGGAGCTACCTCCACCTGCCAGCCTGAAACTTTAGTACCATCTACCGTAGAGCGGATAAACACCCCAGAGTTGCCATTTGCCTCTTGCTTGAACTCCAACTCCACCTCAAAATCAACGTAATCAGCCGTAGTGCCTAAGTACCCATAGCCCTTGTCCGGGCCACTCTCCGATACCAACAAGCCATTGCTGTCTACATACCACTTTTCGGTGCCATATACCTTCCAACCGCTAAGGTCTTTGCCGTTAAACAACTTCTCTTTCTTCTGTGCAAATGCAAACTGCACGGTTACTGCCAAAAGCGCTACTAAAAATATCTTTTTCATAAGGGTCGGATTTTTATGTTTTTAAACCATACAGGATCCCCATGATCCTGCAATGCAATCAGCCCTTTGCGGGCAATCTTGTAATCGGGAAAATCATTCCACTTGCCCGAATTTCGTTTCGCTTTCCAGTCCTCAGAATAAGGAATAAAGGCCACCGTCTGCTTTCCATTCAGCCAATAGCTGGCCCCAGCTTCGGAAAAAACAATTTTAGATTCGTTCCACTCCCCTGCAGGCTTTACCACTCCTTCGAAGTCTGGCTCGTACATGGCATAATCCCCTGCAAGAGACTGCCACTTTTCTAGAGGCTGTGCAAAGCCCAACTGATCAATCACTTGATATTCTGGACCTGTATAATAAGGAGCCTTGTACGCAGGGCCTTCCACAACATGGTAGAAAACGCCTGAGTTACCCCCTTCGGATATTTTCCAAGAAAATTTCAATTCAAATTCTTCAAACTCTTGGGCCCCATAGACCACATCTCCTCCAAAATCTTCACCTCCAGTAGCGCCCAAACCTTTCATCGCACCTTCCTCAATGATCCAGTTGGCTGGTGTCGTATCTCCATTGAAGGCTCTCCAACCCTGCATACTTTTTCCATCAAAAAGAAGCATCCAGCCTTCTGCTTGTTCCTCCGTACTCAATACATTGTCAATGCTTGACACCGCAAGTGAATCCCCTGCGGCTGCATTTTCGCTAGACTTTGGGCTGCACGCAAACAACATCCCAACTGCTGCCGCTCCCAATAACATGACTTTTTTCATTATTTGATTTGTTTTCTTTTGGCTGTATCTCCACTTCATTGCTATCGAAGCTTGCGAAAGGAAAAGAAATGTAGCGACAATTTTCAAGTCCTCGAAAGACCAATTGCAAAATTTTATAGGCGGAAAAAAATCCTCTTGCAAATTGATCTGCAAGAGGATTAGTAAATCGGTAGCGTAAATACCTTACCTAGGAAATGTATCGGAAATCAAAACTCGGATCAAAGTCCAGCAAAAAGGCAACCATCAATTCGATGACTTGCTCGATATCCTTTTTACTAGCAGTCTCAACGGTAGTATGCATGTACTTGAGAGGCAATGAAATCAGAGCGGATGGTACACCCCCATTGGAATAGGCAAAAGCATCGGTATCTGTCCCAGTAGTTCGCGAAGCCGCAGCCCGCTGAAAAGGAATGTCATGCTTTCGAGCCGTGGCAATAATCAAGTCAAGCAACTTTTTATGTACTGAAGCACCATAAGTAAGTACAGGACCTTTGCCCGCAGCTTGATCCCCACTGCTGATTTTACTGTAAAGCGGAGCAGTAGTATCGTGACACACATCCGTAATAATAGCCACATTGGGCTTGATTCGCTGCGCAATCATCTCCGCACCACGAAGACCTATTTCCTCTTGCACTGCATTGACGATGTACAAGCCAAAAGGGAGTTTTTTTCCTGACTCTTTGATTTTTCGCGCAACCTGCGCAATCATGTAGCCTCCAATTCGGTTGTCTAGCGCTCGGCCAGACCAATACTTCCCGTTCAATTCGGTCAGTTCATCCTTGAAGGTAATCACACAACCCACATGAATCCCCAGCTCCTCCACCTCAGCTTTGGACTGTGCTCCTACATCAATGAAGATATTGTCTAATGTAGGTGCATCTTCTTTTCCTTCTTTACGCACGTGGATGGCCGGCCAACCGAAGACTCCTGGTACCATCCCTTTGTCCGTATGGATATTGACCCGCATGGAGGGAGCGATCATGTGGTCGGAACCCCCATTTCTACGCACGTAGATGTAGCCATCGTCTTTGATGTAGTTGACAAACCAGCTGATCTCATCAGCATGTGCCTCAATCACCACCCGAAATGGAGCATCGGGCTCGATTACTGCCACCGCAGTCCCATAGGAGTCGGTAAAGTAGCTATCGACATAGGGCTTGATGTAATCCAGCCAAATTTGTTGTCCTGAAGCCTCAAATCCAGTAGGAGAGGCATTATTGAGGTAGTTGCTTAGAAACTGATTCTCATTCATAGGTTAGGGGATAGCTGCACTTGGCTAAACAAGCACCGATGCTTATTTTATCTAGAAAATTGAAACTTAGTAATAAAAGGAGTTGACGTAGCTCCTCTCTTTGATTATAAAGGAATGTTCCCATGCTTTTTTCGTGGCAATTTATCCACCTTGTTCTCCAGCATTTTAAAGGCCTTAATCAACTTCGTTCGGGTGTCGGAAGGGAGAATCACCTCATCAATGTACCCACGGTGGGCAGCACGATAAGGATTGGCAAACTTGGCAGTGTACTCCTCCACCTTTTCTTGTAGTTTGGCTTCCGAGTCTTCAGCTTCGGCAATTTCTTTTTTGAAGATAATTTCTGCCGCTCCCTTTGCCCCCATCACGGCGATTTCAGCCATCGGCCAGGCATAGTTGAGATCTGCCCCGATGTGCTTGGAGTTCATCACATCGTAGGCTCCCCCATAGGCCTTGCGGGTAATCACCGTAATGCGCGGTACCGTAGCTTCAGAAAAAGCATAGAGTAACTTGGCCCCATTGGTGATGATCCCATTCCATTCTTGGTCGGTCCCGGGTAAAAAGCCAGGAACATCCACCAATACCAGAAGAGGCACGTTGAAGCTGTCGCAAAAGCGCACAAAGCGTGCCGCCTTTACCGAGGCATGATTGTCCAATACGCCTGCCATAGATTGGGGCTGATTGCCTACAATTCCGATACTCCTTCCAGCTATTCGCGCAAATCCAACCACAATATTGTCTGCATAATTTTCATGCACTTCTAGAAAAGATTCCTCATCCACAATGCCACCAATCACCTCCCGCATGTCGTAGGGATGATTCGGGTTTTCTGGAATAAGGGAGTCCAAAACGGCTCTCGTCTCGTCTTTCTTTGGTTCGTACGCGTAAACAGGTGCTCGATCCTCACAATTTTGAGGAATGTAACTGAGCAGTGACTTGATTCGCTTGAGCGCTTCCATCTCGTTGGCGCAAGCAAAATGGGTAACTCCAGATTTGGTGCTGTGGGTAGAAGCACCTCCCAGTTCCTCTGCAGTGACCGTTTCTTGAGTCACGGTCTTGACTACATTGGGTCCAGTCACAAACATGTAGGAGGTATTTTCTACCATCAAGATGAAATCTGTGATCGCCGGAGAATATACTGCCCCTCCTGCGCAAGGACCCATAATAGCAGAAATCTGAGGCACTACCCCAGAAGCAAGGGTGTTGCGGTAAAAAATATCGGCATATCCTCCAAGGGAATTGACTCCTTCTTGAATTCGCGCACCACCTGAATCATTCATTCCAATAATGGGAGCCCCATTTTTTAGTGCCAACTCCATTACCTTACAGATTTTCTCTGCATGCGTCTCGGAAAGGGATCCGCCAAAGACTGTGAAATCCTGGGAATACACATAGACCAAGCGGCCATTGACTTCCCCATAGCCTGTCACTACACCATCTCCCAAGTAATGCTCTTTGTCCAAGCCAAAGTCCTTGGCACGGTGCATCACAAACTTGTCGATCTCCTCAAAAGTACCTTCGTCCAAGAGCAATGCGATCCGCTCTCTAGCGGTAAGCTTTCCTTTTTTGTGCTGTGCATCAATTCGCGCCGCGCCTCCACCTAATTCGGCTTCTGCATTTTTTTTAGCCAAAAGCGCATTTTTCTCCAGATGGTTTGAAGGACTGTAATTTGGGTTTTTGGGATCTGTCATCTTGGGAATTAATTCTAGTATCAAATATAAACTCTGAAGCGGATAGAAAAAGCCTTTATTCTTAAAGTCGGTTTCTTAATTTCTATCAACTGATGGTTATCCTGTGAATTATCAGATGTATAAAAACTTAAAATAGAACTTTTAAAAAACTTTCTATATTCGCCCATCCAAAAAAGGCAATGACACATCCCAAGAAGGCAGCGGTGATAGACATGGGGACCAACACCTTTCATTTGTTGTTGGTGGAATTGCATGGAAAAGTGTTCAACACCCTTTACAAAGAAAAAGTCGCCGTAAAACTCGGCCAAGGGGGGATCACCCAGAATCAGATTACTGCGGACGCAGAGAAGAGAGCCCTCCATACCCTGGGACATTTCAAGAACTTGATTAATGGAGAAAACATCGATCAAATTTTTGCCTTTGCCACCTCTGCTGTTCGCAATGCGAATAATGGTCCCGACTTTGTCAAAAAAGTAAAGGAGGAACTAGGTATTGAAATACACGTTATTTCAGGGGAAGAAGAAGCCCAACTGATCTACGAAGGCATACATTTTTCAGGCTGCTTGGACGAGCATACCTATTTGATGATGGACATTGGTGGTGGCTCCGTGGAGTTTATCATTGGCAATGCCGAGAAGGCATTCTGGAAACAAAGTTTTGAAATCGGAGGTCAGCGCCTTTTGGATGCCTTTCACTACCACGACCCTATTTTACCAGATGAGGTAGAAAAGCTAGAACAGTATTGCGGAGAAAAGCTGCAGCCACTAATGGATGCCATTGAGAAGTACAAGCCCAGTGGATTTGTAGGTGCATCCGGCACTTTTGACACCTTGGTAGACATGTACTATGCGAGTATGCTGCAGTGTAAGCTCACTGGGCAGCATGTATTTGAACTGCCAGTAGTCGATTTTTACCAACTTTTTAAGCTCTTAATCAGTAAAAATCGAGCAGAGCGCCTCCAAATCCCCGGTATGATTGCCATGCGCGTGGACATGATTGTGGTCGCAAGCTGCCTGATTGACTTTATCCTGCAGCATATCCAAGTAGAAAGTATTCGTTGCTCGCACTATTCCTTGAAAGAAGGAGCAGTTTCTAGGATGCTTTCTGGAGAGATTGCTCTCCACAATTAAGCATTCATTCCTCGATCAAAATTTGAGTTCAAGTTCATTTTTAAAGGTCAAAGCGAACGATCACTACCCGCTGCTTTCTATCTTTGTCTGAAACTCAGCATCAATTTTCCCAGCAGCCATGCAGCACTTTTCCTACGATCACTTGTACCAATTCACCTACGACATGCTTCAAAAAATTGGCTGTCCGGATGAAGATGCCCAGCTCGCCACCAAGGTTTTACTTTCGGCAGACCTTCGTGGAGTAGATAGTCATGGGGTGGCGCGGTTGAGTGGATATGTACGCCTCTGGGAAAAGGGCAGAATCAACCCCAACCCGAATGTGCGTGTGACCTACGAGACTCCCTCAACGGCCGTAGTCGATGGAGACGCAGGCCTCGGTCTAGTGGTGGCACCTTTTGCGATGAGGGTGGCCATGGAAAAAGCTAAAAATGTAGGCACAGGATGGGTGTCCGTTAAAAATTCCAACCACTACGGCATCGCAGGATACCATGCCATGTTGGCCTTGGAGGAAGACATGATTGGCATCTCCTTAACCAACGCTAGTCCATTGGTGGCCCCTACTTTCTCTAAGGAGCGGCTGCTCGGCACCAATCCAATTGCCGTGGCCATTCCAGCCCGAGAGGAACCTCCTTTTGTGGCAGACATGGCAACCACTACTGCTGCTAATGGCAAACTAGAAATTCTCCAGCGTAAGGGCATGGAAACTCCCACTGGATGGGTTCAAGATAAAAATGGCAATCCTACCATCTCTTCCGATGGAGTAAAAGAGGGTGGCGCATTGCTGCCTCTAGGCGGTGACCGTGAACATGGCTCGCACAAAGGATATGCCCTTGGGGCTGTGGTAGATATTTTATCTGCTGTACTGTCAGGAGCCAATTATGGGCCTTGGGTCCCTCCATTTGTAGCTTTTTTGGATCCCCTTCCCAATCTCGTTGGAGAAGGAATTGGCCACTTTTTTGGTGCCATGCGGGTGGACGCCTTCCGTCCTGCAGAAGAATTTAAAGGGCACATGGACCAATGGATTCGTAGATTTCGATCTGCCGAACCTACCGCTGGAAATGAAAAAGTCTTGATTCCTGGAGATCCAGAGCGGGAACTCGAAGTCATTCGAAAAAAAGAAGGAATTCCTTTACTCGATCCAGTGGTCCAAGATTTGACGGAGTTGGGCAAAAAATTTGGAGTCAACTTTTAATATTTCATGGAAAAGGAACTGATCTGTTCGGGAAATTTATTGGAGGAAACAGTTTTTTTGTTTCTCTCTTTGCCAAGGTGCATTCCTCCCTTTTTCTGCCTAACTTAGTACTTAGCTCCTTTTTATCCTGTACACATGAACCGATTAAAGTTTATCCTTGGATGGTTTTTGACCTGCATTAGCCTCACTGCGTGCAGCCAAAAGGCTACTTTACGCATTTTTGACAAACCCATCACCTGGAATGCAGAGCGGGAGCAGCTTTCACTCAACTACCTCAAAGAACGGCATGGCTTGGTGCAAACTACTGCCACCATCAAGCCCCAAATGGTAGTCGTGCATTGGACTGCTATCCCTACCATCGAAGTTACCTTTGATGTATTTAATCCGATCACATTGGGTGGAAGAGCAGGCCTTACTGGAGCCAGCAACTTGAATGTTTCTAGTCAATTTTTAATCGATCGAGACGGGACCATCTTTCGGTTATTGCCTGAAACCACCTTTGCCCGACACGTGATCGGCCTCAATTACTTGGCCATCGGCATCGAAAATATTGGCAGCGACGACATGCCCCTCACCAATGCCCAGCTTGAAGCCAACGAAAAACTCATTCGCTACCTCAAGCGGAAGTACCCGATTGACTACGTCATAGGGCATCATGAGTACCAGCGCTTCCAAAAAACAGAACTTTGGAAAGAGACAGACCCGAACTACCGAACCGTAAAGTCAGATCCGGGGGATGAATTTATGAATCGGTTACGGAAAAAATTGACTGACATAAACCTAAAACCCCTTCCTACGCTTTAATTCTGCGATGAAACTGGACCTAAAGTTTACCTCTCCCTTCCTACTTTGTCTTTTTCTCTGGGTCGCTAGTCACGCCCAGCAGTTGGATGCGCCTTCCCCAAAAAGCACTACGGCCACATCCGGTTCGACTGCCAAAACTCAACTCCCAACATCAGCTTCCGCTACTTCCTTCGTCAAGGTTTCACATTCCCTCCCCGAAATCCCTCGGGAGTTCAGAGGCGTGTGGATCGCCACCGTAGCCAATATTGACTGGCCCGTTTCTGGTACAGACTCCTGGGAAAAACAAAAAAAGGACTATTTGTCACTTTTAGATTACTACAAAGGACTGCATTTCAATGCCGTCATCGTTCAAATTCGCACAGCTGGTGATGCCTTGTACCCTACTAAATTGGCCCCATGGTCCAAGTACCTTACTGGGACACAAGGAACTCCTCCCAAAACACAAGAAGATCCACTGACTTGGATGATTGCCGAAGCCCACCAGCGGGGCCTTGAATTCCATGCTTGGCTCAATCCCTACCGGGCCACTATGGATTTGAATACTGCAGGGCTAAATCCCAACCATGACTTTCACAAGCACCGCAATTGGATGCTCAAATACGGCTCCAAGTGGTATTACGACCCAGGATTGCCCGAGGTGAAAGCCCATTTACTTCAAATCATCTCCGAAGTAGTCGATACCTATGAGATCGATGCCATTCATTTTGACGATTATTTTTACCCCTACCGAGAGCCCAACCTGGAGTTTCCGGATCAGGCCTCCTATGCTGCTTACAAAAAGACTGGCCAATCCAAAGAGGATTGGAGAAGACAAAATGTAGACCAACTAATCTTGGCCCTAAGCCAAACGATCAAAAGCAAAAAACCTTGGGTTCAATTTGGCATCTCTCCTTTTGGGGTTTGGAGAAACCAAAGCAAGGACCCAAAAGGATCGCCTACGCAAGCCGGGCAAACCAATTACGACGACCTCTTTGCAGATGTACTTCTTTGGATGAAAAATGGCTGGATTGATTACCTCATTCCACAGCTTTACTGGAGCATGGAACACCGTTTGGCATCCCATCGTATTCTCGCTGACTGGTGGTCCAACAACAGCTATGGAGTACCCGTGTACCTCGGCAATGGACCGTATAAGATTCGAGAAGATTCAGATGTGGCCTGGAAAGAGCCCAAGGAACTCATCACGCAGGTTCACTACGGCAGAACCCTCCCTCAAATCCAAGGAAATGCATTTTTCTCAGCACGGTCTATCTACACCAAAAACCAGGACATTGCGCAGCTCCTGAAAAGAGAAGTGTACGATCGCCCAGTATTGCCTCCCGCTTTTGAACCTAAAACTCCAGTGAGTATCAGCACTCCGGTAGTTTTGGATCTCCAAAACTCCCCTGAAAAAATCCAAATAAAACTTGAAAAGGGTTTGGATCCAGGCATCCGCTATGCACTGGTGCAGGGCGGAGATGACCTGAATAGCATCCATCAGGCTCCTCTACACAAAATTTGGGTAGGAAGCACCCAAAAATCTAGCCTAGACATCCCGCAGCTGAACAGCAACTACCTGGCCATCCGATGGGTGGATAACTATGGCAGAGTCATCCAAAGTCAAGTGCTGCAACTCACAAAAACTACCCGGCCATGAAAGACATGCTCGTTCGACTGCTAGAACTTCCTTCTGGAACAGAACTAGAGCAGAAGCTTCTGGAGAAGGAAAAAATTGTAGTGCGACGGGCCATTGCTCCTGAGAAGCATTTGGTTGCCGACTGGGTGCTGAACGAATTTGGTGCCTATTGGAAATCTGAGGTGGAAGTAGCCTTTTCTCGACAGCCCGTGTCCTGCTGGATTGCGCAGCGGGGCAATGAGCTATTGGGTTTTGCCTGCTATGAAAGCACCGCACGGAATTTTTTTGGACCCACAGGCACACGAGAAGCCGAACGAGGCAAGGGCATAGGCAAACTCCTCTTACTCAAATCCCTCGAGTCCATGCGCGAAATGGGTTATGGCTATGCAATCATCGGAGGCGTAGGTCCTTCTGAATTCTATGAAAAAGCGGTAGGTGCCAAAATCATCGAAGGATCAGAAATCAGTATCTACCAGCATTTACTCCGAAAGGCATGAGTACCCAAACCACCAAAAACCCATGGCTATGGGTGCCCTCTTTATACCTCACAGAATCGATTCCCTACGTGATCATCATTACGGTGTCCGTGGTGATGTACAAAAACTTGGGCATCTCCAATGCGGATATTGGATTGTACACTTCCTTTTTGTACTTGCCCTGGGTGATTAAACCCATCTGGAGCCCAATTCTTGAATTGGTAGGGCACAAAAAACAATGGTTCCTCAGCATGCAGTTCATCCTTTCCCTGGTATTTCTAGGGGTAGGATTGACTACGGGCAGCTCTCAATTTTTCACGCTTACCTTGGCCTTTTTCTGGATGGGCGCCTTTGCCTCCGCCACCAATGACATTGCGTCGGATGGACTTTACTTGATTGCTCTTAAACCCGAGCAGCAAAGTTTCTTTGTAGGCATGCGCAGCACCTTCTACCGCGTGGGAATGATCACGGGGCAGGGACTGATTGTGATGGTGGCAGGCTATTTGGAACAGCAGTTTGGAGATCCTTCCCAAGCCTGGTCTTGGACCATGCTGGGAGTTGGTGGATTGATGTTGCTTTTGACAGGGATTAATTTCCTCTCCACGCCAAAGGTGATTGAGGAACGGGTTGCCAAAGAAGACCAGCCGAGTTTTGGAAAGGTGTTTTCTACCTTTTTTACGAAGAAAAATATTGGACTTTCCTTGGGCTTTGTGTTGCTCTACCGCTTGGGTGAATCCCAATTGGTGAAGATGGCTTCTCCCTTCTTTTTGGATGAGCGCACCGAAGGTGGATTAGGATTGAGTACCACAGAAGTTGGATTTATTTACGGTACGCTAGGGGTGATCGCCTTATTGGTTGGAGGGATTTTGGGAGGGATCGTCATTTCAAAAGATGGTTTGGGCAAGTGGATGATGCCGATGGCTTTTGCAATTAATGCCCCAAACATTGGCTATGTATTTTTGGCCTGGCTTCAGCCTGACAACGTGTATTTTGCAGCCTTGGTAGTAGTCATAGAGCAACTGGGTTATGGGTTTGGCTTTGCTGCCTTTATGATATTCTTGATCTTCCTTGCTGATGGACTTTTCAAAACAGCCCATTACGCCCTCGCCACAGGATTTATGGCCATGGGGATGATGCTTCCCGGTATGCTAAGTGGCTATGTGCAGGAATGGCTCGGCTATCCCGGGTTTTTCGTTTGGGTAGTTATCGCCACGATTCCAGGGTTTGTGATGGCGTATGTGGTGAAGTATCCTAGGGAGTTTGGGAAGAAAATTTCTTGAGGTACGAGGTACGAAATACGATGTACGAGGGGTTGAGTAGCGTTAAGATTATCCTACAACCTCAGCACTTTCTTGCTTAATCACGTTCCATTCTCAATTTTCCAATCAGTTTGTTTTGCACTCGTTCAATCAGCAAATGAATAAAAATCAAAAAATCGCGCAGCTCTTCTCACCAGCGGCGTTTATTCACGATACCGAAGAAAATTACCAGGCCATCGAAACCTTGATTCGCGAACAGGAAATCGGAGGGCTTACTTTTTTTCACAGCCGGCATTCTGCTGCGGCCAACTTTGAGAAGCGTGCCGAGGTACTGGATGTGAGCGGAACCTTTGAGAAATTGATTGGTCTCATCAATCGCTATCAGAAAGTTTCCAGGATCCCACTTTTGATCAGCATCGATGGGGAATATGGATTGGCCATGCGTATTGAAAATACACCCCAATACCCCTTTGCCATTACGCTTGGCGCTTTGAAATGGAATGCTGAATCCCAAGTGGAAGAAGTGGGCTACCGGATGGGCTTGGACATGAAGCGTTCTGGCATCCACCTCAACCTCGCCCCTTGTGCCGATGTGAACACCAATCCCGATAACCCGGTGATTGGCTACCGTTCTTTTGGAAAGGATACCCAAAAAGTAGCTGAACTGGCATTTGCTGCCTATTCCGGCATGAAAAAGGCTGGCATCGGAGCCTCCTTGAAGCATTTTCCGGGACATGGAGACACGGCGACGGACTCTCATTTGGGACTGCCAATATTGCACAAAACCAAAGCAGAACTACAAGCCGAAGAATTGCTCCCTTTTCAATACGGCATCGACCGAGGGGTGGAACTCATCATGGTCGGCCACCTGGCGGTGCCTGCACTCACTGGAGGGGAGAACATCCCTGCCAGCATCAGCCGCGAACTGATTACCGATTTGCTCAAAGGGGAAATGGGATTCAAAGGCCTAGTCATCTCCGACGCACTGAATATGAAGGCCGTAGCTAATCTGTATCCTGAGCCAGGCGAACTCGAATGGCAGGCATTTCATGCAGGAAACGACCTGCTTTGCTTCTCGGATCACGTGAGCGAGGGTATCGTAAAAATTGCGCAGCAGGCTTCGAATACAGCAATAGATACCGTTTTTGAAAAAGTCATGGACTTGAAAACCCGCTTGGGTGTACTCGAAACCAAGCCGATTGAAGTTCCTGCTTTCGACTGGGAAAGCCATTCCCAGCTTCAACAAACCTTGGCGGAAAACTACGTTTCGGTAATCTCAGGAGAGATCAGTCCCGAAACACTTCAAGCGCTGGCAAAAGCAGGAAAATTAGGTTACCAAGAATTCTTTACGGCTAGCCCAAGTCACTTTTCAGTAGAGTTAAATTTAGCTTTCTCCCCCATCGAAGAGGCAGAAAAGGTGATTTTGGCGGTCTTTGTTCCGAGCCACAAGCCTTTGAATCAATTTGGGATGGATTCAGAAATCCTTGCCCAAATCAGTCAGTTCGCCAAAACCAAATCCTGTATTTTGGTGCATTTTGGAAATCCCTTGGCTCTCAAGCACCTGGGTGAGTTGGTTGACTTTGAAGCGGTCATCTGCGCCTATCAGGGATTTGAAGAAACCCAAGTTCAAGCTGCTGCTCTGGTAGACGGAGTCTAAAGTCAAACTACTTTTGCGGCTTCCCTTTTCGACAAAAAATGCAATTAAAATGAAATGATTAAGTATTTAATTATTAAATAGTTATTTGACAATACTATTAGAAACTAACAACCAATAACGCGCTAAATCAGCAGTTCCATCTATACCTTTAACTGTTTTAAAAGTTTTGATTGCATCGGATTTTTTACCAGCTGCCAGATATGCGAGACCCAAATGTAATTTTGCATCGTCTTCAAATTTTATACCCTCTATTTTCAGAACATCTAAAATCTTTTTAATACCCTCTTCATATTTTCCAGCAGTCACAAAACCATAACCTAAGTTTGATAAAGCTGCACCGTCTTTCGCTTTTCTGCTGTTAAAGAATGATCTGCTGGTTTTATATTTATTTCAGCGAGTTTTTTTTGCGCTATTGACCGCAAACTTTTATGTTTTTCCGCTTCAGCTCCGGTACCTAAGGCACCTGCTTTAAACCCTCGTTCTATGACTTTCAAACTTTCAGCAGGACAACCAGCCAGAAGCAACAATTGCGCAAATTCTGAGAATTCATTGGCTTTGGTAAATTGATCCGTTGAATATTCCAAACGCAATAAATCCAAATTTAAACGACTATTATGACCAAACTTTAGTCGAAAATTTTTAAATAATTCAACCCAATATTTCTGCAGTTTGTAGCAATAGATTATTTTTTCTGCTGCTTCATTATAACTTATTTCATCATTTCGCTTCTTAGCGGCGGCGGCGAAAAGCTCAAGATTTGATAAACTTGGTACACGACCGGCTTTCTCATCAGCACTTATTGCTGACCCAAGATCTTGCAGAGACTTTTCTTGCCCCATACCCATAAAACAGACAAATAACAAAGGTATAATTAATAGCTTTTTCATATTATTTTGATTTAATAATTAGAAAGTTTTTCTCAACACTTTTATTAGTTTGGAAATATTTTTTAGCAGATTTTTTTTATAGATAACTATTTTTCTAATCCTTGTTTTGTTACGATTGGTACAAAACCTACTTCCAATCCTTTTGGAGGAGTAACGATTAATGCTTCATCTAAATAGGCTAATTTCCCAGTCATTGGAGGTGGAAGATATTCGCGATTTTTTGTCCAATTTCGATGAAGAAGTTCAACTCGTCTTTGCATTTCTTCTCTTTCATTAGTGCTAAGATTGGCATTTAGCAATGCAGGTTGGTCAGCAAATCGATACCAATAATAGGTCAAGGTACTTCCATCTCCTATTTTTACTTTGAATGGTCCTGCAGCAGGTCCCGGAGTTTTCCAACTACTTTTATCCTCCTCAGGAGTAAGATAAGTGAGTGACTCTCTTTCATATTCATCATTGGCCCTGTTAAAGATTTTTGCATGAAGACCTGTTTCAGCTGGTACATCCCCAGATGCCACTGCAGTCCATGTTCCAATATCATTTGTCCCAGATTTGACTAATTTATAATATTGAGGAAGTGTTATAACTTCGCCATTGATAGTTTTTCTTCTTTTAACAAAATCCCCTTCCCAACGAATCTTTAAAGTTGCTGAATCGGTTACATCGGTATTCATAAAAGAAGAAATATTCATTAGAGCTCTTTTTTCCTCGGGGATGTGATCGCCTTGAACTTCCCAGGTTGGTTCAACGCCTATCTCAAATTTTTGCATATAGGCATTACTTTTTTCAATACCAATGCGACCATCAGTAGGATTTCCACCTTTAAACCAGGCCGAAACTTTATCCCAGAGCGCACTTTTGTTATACACCATTAGCCGTTGAAGCAACTCGGAATTACCATCAGCTCCCACAGGGTATTGTGTTTCAGCCATACGAGAATATCTTTGACCCTTTAAATCAGTTGCTTCAAATGAATGGATATACTGCGTTTCCATCTGAAATTCTTTATTAGCATTTGATGGGCGGGTATCTAAAAATAAGCCTTTCAAACGTGGATTTTTAATTGATGCTTCACTCCAGAAATATGGCGTAAAAAATGCGACTGGACCTTTGAAATTTCCTGTATTAAGGAACAGCGTCCAGCACTGATTTCCAGTGGGAATGTTTTTACCTACTGTAGTCGATACAGGTTCAATAAGCGGCAAAGGCAGATAACCACTACCAAACCATTCGCCATTAGTACCCTGCTTAAGGTTAAGTCCATCGGGAGGAAACAATAGCCAGGGACTAAGCTGAGCAACTCCATATTTTCCTTTATTTTCATTCCAGTCCCTTCCTTTACCTGCCCCAGGCCCGTTGGCCCATCCATCAAAATTCAACTGAACTCCACCCATAATAAATTTAGGCGTTGTGGTTGGATATTCTGTATCATTCCACCAACCAAGACCTCCTTCAATATCAGTGTATAAATCTTCTTCTTTTACAGGAAGAGGCTCTCTATTAGAAGGAAACATCCAAGTGCCGAACAAACCTGATTGAAAACTCCTTCCAGGATACTCTTTCATTAAAGGCCAAGCCGCTGCATACATCGAATAGCCTGCATTGTATGATTTATTAACTTCTTCAACACTTGCAATTAAGTAACCATGTACATTTCCATTTTTTATTAAATTACTGGTGTTGTTTTGCCCTATACCCTTATTATACGGTTCAATTAATTTACTGTATTCATACTTTTCTTTGGTGTTGACAATTTTAAAGTTTTCTCCGTCAGTTATTAATTCCATTTGATACAAATCTATCTGAACGTCAAAATTACCTTTTACAGCTTTCAAATAAATAGACCATTCATCCCTTTCTGTTTCAATATATTCGGTTGCTCCCTCCGAATTGTTTAATTCTAACCATTTTTTATTTTTTCCAGAGTTATCCGGTCCCACAAAAATCCATTCAACTGGTTTTGCTGAGCCAACTATCTGAAAATATGTACAATTTTCTGGCTTTAATTTAGTTTGTGCAGCGCAATAATTTTGAGTAACCATGTTTGTCATAATAAACACAATCGCAAGCAGTAGGACTTTTTTCATTTTTTCAATTTGATATGGAAGTAATTTATTATAAACTTAATTACTTACAAAATTTGAGTATTATCCCTTCAGTAGAGTTAATAAGAAGATCAGCTTGATAAAATATCATTACGGAAGAAAATATAGAAAACTGTCTTGAATAAAAAGTGATTAAATAAAGATTAGGCAAGGTATGACCCTTAAAAGCGCCCTATTTTTAACCAAAACGAAACATGCCTTAATAGATTGAGCCATTCCGGTTTAAATTGTATACAGAAGGAATGGGTGGGATGGGGTAAATCCATTTGATGCGATGCAGGCTTTCCCAAAATTTCTAAAGTTAAATAATTGTCAATTTTTCCTTAATGGTCAATTCAAGATACATATGCATGGGATTTGTGTCGGAAATGTATTGGAATAAGAAAGTAAAAAGGGTCTCAAATCAATGAAACCCCTTACTGTGGCTGCTCCCCTTAGTGCACTCGAACTTACTTCAACACATGATGCGCTAAGACGCGCTGTACGTCGTAGACGTTGACGGACTTGTTGAACTGCTTTTTGATGCTGGGATGCACCTCGCTAGAAATCCAAATCTTTAACTCTGCATCCAATTCAAAGGTGCCTGCTGTCTCTACACTAAACCTAGAAATACTCTTGTAGGAGATGGAGGTGTATTCGGTTTTACTCCCCGTAATCCCTTGGATATCGACCAAAATCAAACGCTTATTCGTAAAAATAAAGGTGTCTCGAACCAGCTTGAATCCCAATTCTATCTGCTCTCCTTCGGTGAGCAACTGACCGTATTTTTTAATTAATTCTTCCTGGCTCACTGCGCCAGCGTTTCCTAAAAGAGCTGAAAATAATCCCATGTTTTTTTAAAAGATAAATGTCGAAGTGAATTCTTGCCCAAGCCGAATTAGCTTGATTTGCAGGAAGACGAAAATTACCCCCCAAAGGTTCTTTTTTATATCCCTCGGGAAAAAGACGATCTACTCAATCTTCTACCGAAAAGCGGTAGTCGATGGTATGTGTGTAGGTTTCCCCAGGCCGAAGAACAGGGCTTGGGAAGTTGGGATGATTGATGGCATCGGGCCAATTTTGAGATTCAAGACAAAAGCCCCAATGAATGTCGTAGGCTTGACCCCCTGCACCGGGAAATTTGCTTAGAAAATTGCCCGTGTAGAATTGAACGCCCACATTGTCCGAAAACATCTCCAAGACGCGACCGCTCTCGGGGTGACGCACTCGGGCTACCTGCTTCATTTCGCCTGATTTTTCACGTTTGGTCACGAAGTTGTGATCAAAGCCTCCTCCATTTGCAGCGATTTGGTTCCCCAAGATTTTTGGCGAACGAAAATCAAAGGCAGTACCCGCTACATCCTTCACCTCTCCAGTAGGAATTAACTCCTCGTCGATGGGCGTGTAGGCATCCGCCCAAAATTGAACTTCGTGATCCAAAACATCCCGTTTCATGCCGCCGAGGTTAAAGTAGGTATGATTGGTTAAGTTGACCAAGGTGGCTTGATCCGCGGTCGATTCAAATCGAATACGCAAGGTATTGTCCGCGCGAAGCTCCATCCAGAGTGTGGTCTGCAAATTACCTGGATAGCCCTCTTCCCCGTCTACGCTGAGATAGGTCATCTTCACCCCTACCGTGGAGTCTGTGGAGTAGGTTTCAGGTGTCCACACCTTCTTGTCAAACCCAACCTTTCCTCCATGGAGGTGATTGTCTCCATTGGTTTTCGCCAAGTTGTATGTCTTCCCGTCTAGGCTGAATTGGGCATTCGCAATTCGGTTGGCCACTCTTCCTGCGGTCGCGCCAAAGAAAGGGTTTTCTGTATCCAAAAAATCTTCTACTCGATCCAAAGTCAAGACCACATTCTCTTTCTTCCCGTTCCGGTCTGGTGCTATAATTTTGTATACAAGCCCTCCAAAGTTGGAGAGTTCCACTTGCATGGTGCCGTTGTCCAGTACATAGCGGTAAACAGGCTGTCCTTGAAAGTCGGTTAGGTGTTCGGAATGAATCATAAAGGTGGTGGTTTCTGATTTGGAATTTTGTTTTGGAGGCGCGGTACAGCTACTAATCGCTAAAGCAACTAAAAGTAGGAGTTGCCCTAACCGAAGGTTTAAACTAGGAATTAGGTGCTTTTTCATAAACAGTTTAATTTCTGAGGTGGTTTTTCTCGATTCGGTCCAATTGGTTTTGAAGTTCTTCTCTCCCGATCCATTGCCCTCGGATCACTACCCCAACAGGTTTTTGGAGGGTCTTTAGGTCGAGGAGTGGATTGTTTTCCACCAGCACAAAGTCGGCATCAAAGCCTTCTTTTACTTGTCCCCAACTGCTTTCGGTTCCCATGTACTTCGCAGGAACGATTGAGCCGGTTTTTAAAATTTCCAAATTGGACATCCCCGCTTCGGACATCAGGGCGATCTCGTGATGGATGGAAAAGCCAGGCACATTGAATACCTGCGGGGAATCCGAAGCCATCAACATGGTGATTCCTGCACAGTGCAGCTCCAAAAATAGTTTTCTACGAAACGAAAGATAGGGAGCCACTTTTTCCTTGTCCAGCATGCCGGCTCGTTCCAATTGCTTTTTGGTGTTCACCCACTGCTGAATCAGGGGGCCTGGCAAATACTTCATCTCTGGAGCTACTCTAAAGGTGTCTGCAGGAATGTATCCGAAATAGCGGTCAAACAGGGTGAGTGTAGGTGCAAGGTAGCTTCCTTGAGCCAAGGTTAGCTGAATCAATTCGGGCAACTTGCTCCAGTCTACCTGACTTGCTAGGTTAAGATTAAAAGGTCCTGAAGTGGTTGGGTCAATAGTGAGGGAAGCTGGGAGTAACCCTTCCATGTAGCCATCGATATGTTCCACTGATTTGAACCCACTTTGAAGGGCATTGCGAATTCCTACCTCGAGGGGCACATGCCCACCAAAAGGGATTTGTTCTTGCTTGGCCGTCTTGGCGATGGCTGTCATTTCTTCCAAGGTAAGCCCAGGGTGGATTTTGAGGTGGTCGTATCCCGCCTGTTTTTGTTCCCGCACCCGGTCTGCAGCCTGCTGCGGGTCGGTTACGGTAGTGGCACTGAAGGAAGGTCCAGAAATCACAATTCGTGGACCCATCAACTTCCCGGAATTGATCCGTTCTCTCAGTTCCAAGTGGCTGGAATGACCCAGCATGCTTCGAATTCGGACGACTCCATTGGCTAGGTACAACCACATGGACTCTTCTTGCAGCTGCGTGCTACCATCGGTGGACACGGGCAAGTGGGCGTGAAATTCGGCCAAGCCAGGAAAAACAAAACTGCCTTTCCCATCAATACAAGGTGCGCTTTGCCATTCGGAACTCAAGGTGCTGGTGGTGGGGAGAATGGATTGGATTTTCCCATTTTTCACCAACACGTTTTGATTGGTTAGAATTTTCTCGTTCTCCATCGAAACCACGTGGACCTGGGTAATGACCAAATTTTGAGCAGTGGCAAAGGTGGATAGTAGCCCAAACAGCAGGACCAGAACAGTAGATTTGAAAGACATAAGTAATGGCTTGAGTTGATTCTTGAAGTTCGCTCCTTGTTTATCCAAATCCAATCCCGTTGATGGAAAAAAGAAAAATTAAGAGTATTCGCAATTTGGCTAGGTGGTCAGAAAAAGAGAATCCAGGTGGCGAATACTCGTCAACAGCTGACAGTCCGCTGTCCACGGCCCTGGATAGTGAACCTCAAAGCCTATTTGCGTTTGTGGCTTTTTATTGAGCTAATATTCAAAAGAGAAAAATTTAACGTTTTGATTTCTATCTAGTTGGTTCTATGCTGTATTCTATAAAAAAGCTGGATCAAGTCCAGCTTTTAAATCTAATGTAAAATCCTTAGGTCCATTGCGTGTGGTAGAACTTCCCACTCGGATCGTCTTTGCGCTGGTAGGTATGTGCACCAAAATAATCACGCTGGGCTTGAATCACCGAAGCAGAAGATTCGGCCGTAATTCGACCGAGAAGGTAGTTGATCCCTGCACTCATCACGGGCAATGCAAAGCCTTTTGTCAAGGCTAAACCCACGATTTCAGCCAAATTCTTTCTTCCTGAAATCACCTGTTCTTTCACCCCTGCCATTTCGAAGAAGGTAACGTGATCCGCATAATTGGCTGAAATGGTCTCCATCAAACCGGATCGGATGATGCAGCCATTGGTCCAGATTCGCGCGATTTCATTGAAATTAAGGTTCCAACCTTTGGCATCTGAGACCGTTTTCATCAATCTGAAACCTACCTCATGATTGATGATTCGTGCCAACCCATAGGCCTCTTTGATTTTGGGAAGCCAAATTTCCAAAGCGCCTTCTACGGGTTGGAATTCATGATGGAAGGTTTTAGAAAATGCTACTCGCATCACTTTTTCTCCAGAAACACCTCGCGCATTCACTGCTTCAGCAAGGGGACTGTAAGGAATCCCGTACTCCAATGCTGTGGTCAGCGACCAAGCACCGGTGCCTTTTTGGCCAGCCTGATCGAGAATTTTATCCAATAGGAATTCTTCGTCTTCTTTGAAAAGCAATAGATCGGCGGTGATTTCGAGTAGGAAGGATTTCAACTCCCCTTTTCCCCAATCCGAAAAAATTTCAGACACCTGGGCTGCCGAACAGCCGAATCCAAAACGCAACAGGTGAACCAGCTCCGCCAACACCTGCATCTCTCCGTACTCGATGGAGTTGTGGACCATTTTGATAAAGTGACCTGAACCTCCCGGACCAACGTAGGTCACGCAGGGCTTTCCGTCCTTGTCTTTTGCAGAAATCCTACCCAAGAAATCCTCCACTAGCGCATAGCCTTCTGCATTCCCACCGGGCATGATGGAAGGGCCTTTACGTGCACCTTCTTCTCCCCCAGACACGCCCATGGGTAAGAAGTGCATGCCTACCTCTTTGAGGCGAGCTACTCTTCGATCCGAATCTAGGTAGAATGAATTGCCTCCATCGATGACCAAGTCGTCTTTTTCCAATAGGGGAATCAATGTATCCAATTGAGCATCGATGGCCGCTCCTGCAGGGATCATCATCAATATGCGGCGCGGGGTAGCCAAGGAAGTTACAAACGCTTGCAAATCTTCAAAAGCAGCCGTTTGAGTGAATTCTGGGTTTTCATCCAGTACCTTTCGGGCAATTCCCTCCTCCTTGCCTGCCACAAAGCGGTTGTATAAGGATACGGAGACTCCATTTTCAGCGAGGTTGAGCGCAAGGCTTTTGCCCATCACACCCATACCAATCACCCCCATGTTCATTTTCATCTCTTGTTGCGTTAAATAGTGAAGGGATGCCTCCAGCACCTGGGCTGGGGTCCCTGAAATGTCAATTAATTTGCCTGAAGAAGGCTTCTCCCAAATGGCTAGCTGGGAATCTAACATTCCCGCCTTCATGTAGTGGTTTTGACGCGCAAGCATCCGCTCCCAAATCAGATCTCCCGATCCGGTCAAGTGGACCCAGCGAAGTTGGTCACTCACTTGGAGCTGCTGGCGGTAGGTGTTTTTGAGGGCTGAACAAGCCAAAACTGCTCCTCCCTGTTGCTCCATTTCGAGCAATTTAGAAGCCAAAGCAGCTAACCAGGGTACCCGATCCGCATCCGTAAGCGGCTCTCCTCTCCCCATTTTTTCAATGTTGGCAGGGGGATGAAACTGGTCAGCATCCAAAAACGGGAGACCTAGTGCCTGAGACAAGCCCAATCCTAGGGTAGTTTTTCCCGTACCTGACACTCCTGTGACCACTACAAGCATGGTGCAAAGGTAAGTTTTTGATTGCAACTCTACACATTTTCGTTCCCCATGGATGCGCAATTTTAACAGGTTCAAATTCCTGCATCACGTAGTAATTTTTAGAGGGATGATTTTTCCAAGATCTGAATAACTAACTTTGCTGCTCAAATTCAAGTTTCGATGATTTCAGTTGATAATGTATCCGTTATTCACGGTGGCAGCCCCTTATTCAGCAACATCACCTTCAACATCAATGAAAGTGACAAAATAGCCCTTATGGGCAAGAATGGAGCTGGAAAATCTACCCTCCTCAAAATTATTGCAGGGGTAAATAAACCAAGTTCAGGTTCGGTCTCCGCCCCAAAGGGATATGTGGTCGCCTACCTGCCTCAACACTTGCTCACGGCAGATGACTGCACGGTCATGGAAGAAGCCTCCAAGGCTTTTGCTTCCTATCTGAGCATGAAGGAAGAAATTGAAGCCATCAACGAGCAACTGACCATCCGTACCGACTACGAATCAGAAGAATATTACAAGCTCATTGAGAAAGTGTCTGAGTTGAGTGAAAAATTTTACGCCATCGAAGAAATCAACTACGAGGCCGCCGTTGAAAAGGTCTTGCTAGGACTAGGTTTCCTTCGAGAGGATTTTACACGCTCCACGTCTGAGTTTTCAGGAGGTTGGAGAATGCGCATCGAGCTTGCAAAGATTCTATTGCAAAACCCAGATTTAATTCTTCTCGATGAGCCTACCAACCACCTGGACATCGAATCCATCCAATGGCTAGAAGACTTTTTGTTGACCAAAGCTAAAGCCGTGGTGGTCATCTCCCACGACCGGGCCTTCGTAGACAACATCACCTCCCGAACCATTGAGGTGACCATGGGTCGCATTTACGATTACAAGGCCAAGTATAGCCACTACCTCGAACTTCGCAAGGAGCGACGGGAGCAGCAGCAAAAACATTACGAAGAGCAGCAGCGCTTTATTGCAGACACCACCCAGTTTATCGATCGCTTCAAAGGCACCTACTCCAAAACCTTGCAAGTACAGTCTCGTGTAAAAATGCTTGAAAAGCTGGAGATCGTCGAGGTCGATGAGGTGGATACTTCTGCTTTGAAGCTACGATTCCCTCCCTCCCCTCGCTCGGGCAAATACCCGGTGATTGTGGAGGACATGAGCAAGAGCTATGGGGACCATGTCGTGTTTAACCAAGCATCGATGACCATCGAACTTGGGCAGAAGGTAGCCTTTGTTGGAAAAAATGGAGAGGGTAAATCCACCATGATCAAGGCTATCATGGGGCAGATTGATTTTAAAGGGAAGTGTGAATTAGGGCACAATGCCTTGATCGGCTACTTTGCTCAAAACCAAGCCTCCCTACTCGACGAAAGCCTGAGCATCTTCGAAACCATCGATCAGCTAGCCGTAGGAGAAATCCGTACCAAAGTCAAAGATATCCTCGGTGCCTTCATGTTTAAAGGTGATGACATCAACAAAAAAGTAAAGGTACTCTCGGGCGGTGAAAAAACCCGTTTGGCCATGATAAAGCTCCTCTTGCAGCCGGTTAATTTGTTGATTCTTGATGAACCGACCAACCACCTGGACATGAAGACCAAGGACATCATCAAGGATGCACTCAAGGCTTTTGATGGTACGCTCATCTTGGTGTCTCACGACCGAGACTTCTTGGATGGCTTGGCCACCAAAGTTTTTGAATTTGGCAACAAGCGGGTGCGGGAGCATTTTGAGGACATCAATGGATTCTTGCGGAACAAGAAACTGGAAAATTTACGCGAAGTGGAGCGCAAGTAATTGGGAGAGCGGACAAAGTACGATGTACCAGGTAAGAAGTATTACCTACGGCAGACGGGTTTAAGCTAATGTCGAATTTCGAAAGCTAAATGTCTGAGTTTGACCTGAAAAATTGGCTAAAACCATATAAGACCCTAGAAAAACAAGATTTCTAGGGTCCTATATGGTTCTTTTTTATATGGCTACTAACAACTTATGCTATTTCTGGGCTCTTGCTTCTTGCAGCCTCTTGGTACATTGTACTTGGTACTTAGTACATACTTCGCAAAAGTTTATCTGGCGTAGTTGACCGCACGCATTTCACGAATTACAGTCACCTTGATTTGGCCTGGATACTGCATTTCTTTTTCGATTTTTTGGGAGATGTCGAAGGAAAGTTGTCCTGCCTTCTGGTCGTCAACATTGTCTGCATCAACCAGTATTCGCAACTCTCGGCCTGCCTGCATTGCGAAGCATTTGTTGACTCCGTCAAAGTTCATGGCGAGTTCCTCCAATTCTTTCAGACGCTTCACATAGCTATCCATGATCTCTCGACGGGCACCAGGGCGAGATCCAGAGATCGCATCTGAAGCCTGCACAATCGGGGATATCATGGAAGTCATTTCGATTTCATCGTGGTGAGCACCGATGGCATTGCAGATTTCAGGGTGCTCCTTGTAGCGCTTGGCTAGCTCCATCCCTAGGACTGCGTGAGGCAATTCTTGTTCCTCTGGCCAAACCTTACCGATATCGTGCAAAAGACCAGCACGTTTGGCAAGCTTGGCATTGAGTCCCATTTCTGCAGCCATGGTCGCGGCTAGCTTCGCCACTTCTCTAGAGTGCTGAAGTAGGTTTTGTCCATAGGAAGAACGGAAACGCATACGACCCACCATCTTGATCAATTCAGGGTGAAGGCCATGGATGCCGAGATCGATACAGGTACGCTCCCCGATCTCTACAATTTCCTCTTCAATGTTTTTCTCTGTCTTGGCAACTACCTCCTCAATACGTGCAGGGTGGATTCGACCATCCTGAACCAAGCGGTGAAGGGAAAGGCGTGCTATCTCTCTACGAACAGGATCAAATCCAGAGATGATGATCGCTTCCGGGGTATCATCTACTACTATTTCCACACCTGTGGCTGCTTCCAGGGCGCGAATATTACGACCTTCTCTACCGATGATTTTTCCTTTGATGTCGTCACTCTCAATGTTGAATACTGACACACAGTTTTCGACTGCATGCTCAGTAGCGGTACGCTGGATCGTATCCAATACAATCTTTTTTGCCTGCTTGGTGGCCGTCAATTTAGCCTCGTCGAGGATATCTTTCATCATGGAGGAAGCTTTCGTCTGGGCTTCCTCGGTGAGCATTCTGACCAGCTCCTCACGCGCTTCTTCTCTGCTGAGCGCAGCAATTTTTTCCAAGTCGGCGATACGTTGGTTGGTAACGCGCTCGAGCTCTACTTTTTTCACCTGAACCGACTGTAACTGAGCCGCCAAGTTTTCAGATTTGCTGTCGAGCTCCGCCTCTCTTCTTTTGACATTTTCCTGATCCTTGGTCACCTGCTGCTGCAGTTGCTTCACCTTATTTTCGTTGGTGATGATCAAATTTTTCTTGGTATTGTGCTCCTCATCAAACTCTGCCTTCAGCTTCAAGTATTTTTCCTTGGCTTCCAGCATGCGGTCTTTTTTTATGGTTTCAGCGGTCAACTCCGCCTCTCTAAGCATGGATTTAATCCGATCTTTAGTCTCCTCCTCCTGCTTAGTATGTTTACTTTTTAAAAAAAAGCCGGTCAAGGCTGCTCCTACTCCAAGCCCTGCAAGGGCTGATAGGATAATAAATGCAAGTGCGTTCATAGTTGTGAATATATAGTTGTTCACCTACCGGCACTGGAAACTAGCAAAACGAAAAAAACTTAATCTCAAACAGCCTTGGCAAGCAAGGCTGATATATGGGCAAGACTGCGCTGCATGTGCACGCTATCTTCTTCATTTCCTGCGTTAGTTTCTAAAGATTCTACCATAAAATCAAAGGCCACCATGGCCAGTAAATCAGTAGAATCGTCTAAACCAAACTCAGATTTATACTTTCTTAACTTCTCATTGATCATCCTGCCGGCATGCCGAATTTTCCCCTCATCTTCAGGCTTCACGCGCATGGGATATTCTCGGTCTCCGATTTTTACTTTAATGGCTAATGTTTCCATTTTACTCGGACAGATAGGTAATCAACTGATCGATTTCTTGTATATAGGAATTGATTAAGTCACTCATTTCACCAGCATCCTCAGGGTTTACCGGTCGGCTTTCCACAATGTTACTAATTTTTATCTTATTTTTAAAATTATCCAAGGCAAGATCTCGCTCTTGCACTTGCTTTTCAAGCTCTACCAATCGTGCATTTAGGTGCTCATTTTCAGCAGTCAAGGCCTCTACTTTTTTGCTTACCTGAACTGAAAGTTTTTCAAGTTTTTGTAATTCCTCGTGAATCATATCTTAGCTTCTGATAATTGCTCCTACTTGACTTTGAAAGGCTTGAATCAAGTTACTCATAGTTTTATCAATTTCCTTATCAGTCAATGTGTTTTCTTGATCTTGAAGGATAAAGCTAAGTGCATAGGCTTTTTTGCCCTGTCCTAATTTATCTCCTTGGTAGACATCAAATACATCTATCTGCTTTAAAAGTTTGCCTCCAGCCTTCTCTGCTACTTTTTTGACGCGGTCATAGGATACTTCCTGATCAATGACCAAGGAAAGATCCCGTCGCACTTCAGGAAACTTGGAGAGCTCCATGAATTTTTTCAGTGGAGACGATTTCTTTCCAAGCAAGTCCCAATCCAATTCGGCATACCACACTTCTTGTCTTACTTCAGCCAACTTGAGCGCCTTCTCCTCCACTAATCCCAAAGTGGCCACTACCTTTTCCCCTAGCTTCAAACTCAATCCATAGGCAAAAGGTGCAGTTTCAATCACGTCTACTTGGCTCACCTCCACATGCAATCGCTCCAAAATTTGGGTCACAGTCGCATACACATCTGAGAAGGCAACCGGTTTTGCTGGTGCCATCCAACTCTCGGAAGAACTATTGCCCGACAGAAAAATGGCCAAACGTCTTGACTCCTTGTAACCCCCTTCGGCTTTCTTCTGGTACACTGTACCAAATTCAAAGCACTTCAAATCAGTTTGTCTTCTATTGATGTTGTGTGCCAAGACCTCTAAGCCCGAGAAAAGGAGCGTTTGGCGCATCACGCCGAGGTCCTCACTGAGTTTGTTGTAGATCTCCACGGTAGTTTCCGCATCCAAAAACCCTGCTTTTTCAACGTATTTGGGGCTGGTCAAACTATTGGTGACCATCTCAAAGTAACCTTGATTGGCAAGCATCTCAGTGAGGCGGTACTGCAACTTCGCCACATCCTTTACCGGGTGTTCGGCCAAGAAATCGGTGCTAAGTTTTTCGGATAGCGGCACCTGCTGAAAGCCATGAATTCGCAATACTTCTTCAATGATGTCCGCTTCGCGGGTGACATCCACGCGGTAAGGCTTCACTGTAGCCACAAATCCAGTCTCCGTTCGCTCAGAAACAGCAATATCGAGTCCTTCTAAAATGGCTACGACTTCCTCTGGATCTATTACTTTCCCAATCAGTCGGTTGATGTGGCCAAAACTTACCTCAATCTGTGCATCAGCTTTTGGCTGCGGATAGTGATCCACAATTTGCGAAGCGATTTTTGCGTCAGCATACCGCTGCAAAAGAATTACCGCTTGCTTCAAGGCATAGACTGGCATGTTGGGATCGGTACCCCGCTCAAATCGGAAAGAAGCATCTGTCTTCAAGCCATGAATCTGAGACCCTTTACGAATCACGTCCGGAGAGAAATAGGCGGACTCTAAAAAGATGCTTGTCGTTTGCTCGGAAACACCTGAGACAGCGCCACCAAAGACTCCGGCAATACACATCCCGCCTTTGGGATCACAGATCATCAACTCCTCACCGGATAGCTTTCGTTCCTTCCCGTCCAGGGTCACAAAAGTGCTTCCTTTTGGAAGTTTACCAACGAGAATTTTTCCTTCCCCGATTTTGGCAGCATCAAATGCATGCAGTGGCTGTCCCAAATCGTGAAGAATGTAGTTGGTGATGTCGACTACGTTGTTGATGGGTTCCAAGCCCAAGGAACGAAGAAAATGCTGCAGCCACTGGGGAGAGGGCTTGACCTGAATCCCCGTAAGCACAATCCCCGCATAGCGAGGGCAATCGGAAGTTTGGTCTACGACCACCTCGAGAGAAGGGCCGGCCGCTTCCACTTGGAAAGTAGGCTCTACTGGTAAACACAAGTCTCTACGCAATAGGGCTTTCAAGTCCCGGGCAACTCCCAAATGAGAGGCCGCATCTGCGCGGTTGGGCGTCAGTCCAATTTCTAAAATAAGGTCTTGGGTCACTTCAAAGTAAGCAGATGCAGGACTGCCATTGGGCAGGTCTGTATCCAACACAATGATTCCAGCATGGGAAGTCCCGATGCCGATTTCGTCTTCGGCGCAGATCATCCCTTCAGAAGCTTGTCCTCGGATTTTTGCTTTTTTGATTTCAAATGGTTCGCCAGTACTGGGGTACAAGGTAGCTCCTACCGTGGCAACCACTACTTTTTGTCCTGCTGCTACATTAGAAGCCCCACAAACAATCTGCGAGGGCTCCTCCTGTCCAATATCCACCGTAGTCAAACTCAACTTGTCCGCATCGGGATGCTTGACACAGGTAAGTACTTCTCCAATAACTAGTCCCGCTAAGCCTCCAGGCACAGACACAAAGGGCTCCAGATGCTCCACTTCAAGACCCGATTGGGTGAGTAGCGCCGCAATTTCTTCTGAGCTTTCATTCAAATAGAGGTATTCCTTGAGTCTATTGATGGATATTTTCATAGGGCATTGGGTAAGCGAATCAGGCGATTCCGAACTAGGCGCGTGAGCAGTTAGTGGGTAAGTTGCAAATTTAAAAGATTTGCCTGAGCGGCGATCATTTATCGTAATTTTTCTCCCCTACTGGAAGGGCAATTTCCAAGATATTCTCGCGTGGCGGAAGGGGGCAAGCAAAGTCTGGATTGTAGGCACAATAAGGATTGAAGGCCAGGTTAAAATCAATGGTAATGCTGTTTTTCCCATCCTGACGCACATTCAAGTAACGACCTCCACCGTAGGTTTCTTTCCCGGAAGTTTCATCCGCAAAGGCCAAGAAAAAATTGCGCATGTCCGACTCATCCAGCGACTGCATCAGGAGGAGTTTGTTGGTTTTCCCTCCCAACTCAAATTCCGCAAAGGAATGTTCTAGGTAGCGTTCCGTACTTCCATCCGTAAGGGGAACCTCTCTGATTTTTTTGATTTCAATCGGGAGTAAGCGTGCTTTCACCCGGTATGCAGGATTGATGGGGTAAAAGGTCAGACTTTGCAAGCCTCTTTTTTGCTCCTCTGTCAAGGGAGATTCTACATTGAAACGGATGTATTTGAACTGCCGCTCGCGTTCCTTCTCGATTTTTTCGATGTAATCTTCGGGGCTTTCTGCAGCGGTAAACATGTAGGTAATGGCCCCCAAGATCACGAGGGATGCTACAAGGAGAATAAGATGACTTGATTTCACGTGTGCTAAGTTAACTAGTTAGTATCCAAACACGCCTTCGGGTTCCATGGTTTGAACAAGGGAAAAAGAAAGCTCCCAAATGCTACATGATCCCTTCATCGGCGAAACTAAAATAGCCCTGATCGGTGTAAATCAAATGGTCCACCAGGGGTATTTCCAACTCTAGCCCAACTTTCTGCAAGCGTTGCGTGAGTCGTTTGTCAGCGTCAGAGGGTTGAAGGTTTCCACTTGGATGATTGTGAATCAAAATTAAGGAATGTGCCCCTTGTTCCAAAGCAAATCTGAAAACCACTTTGGGATCTACCACCGAAGCAGTCGTTCCTCCTTGGCTCACGCGCTGTTTTTTTATGAGCCCATTGGTTCGATTCAACAACAGGAGAAACACCTGCTCTACTGGTTCATCGTAGAGGTCGGGGCGCATCAGCTCGTAGACCTGCTTGGAACCGGTGATTTTTAGGAGCTTGGGAGGCTCTTGGTCCTTTCTCCTCCTACCGAGTTCCAAAGCACTGATGATCGAAATGGCCTTAACTTCCCCAATGCCTTTGAATTTGGTCAGGTCTGATACGGACATTCTAGCCACGGCGGCCAAGTTGTTGCCGACCGAGGTCAGCAGCATGCGAGAAAGATCTACAGCACTGCAGGCAGCGGTACCCGTACCGATCAAAATTGCGATTAGCTCTGCATCGGAAAGTGCTGCTTTGCCTTTGAGGAGGAGTTTCTCGCGGGGCCGATCTTCCTCGGCCAACTCAAAAATTTTAATGGAGGTATTGGGATCCATAAGCTAGATTAAAAAGTAATTTAAACTTACTGAAAAAAGGGCATAAAAAAACCCTGCTTGCAGGCAGGGTTTGATTTTATAAAGGGATAGATTACCCCAAAGCACTTACAACTTTAGCCAATCTTGACTTCTTGTTGTTTGCGTTGTTTTTATGAATAATATTCTTCTTAGCCAGTTTGTCCAACATGGAAGAAACTTTCTTGTACAACTCCATCGCCTCTACTTTATCCGTAGCCGCCTTAAGTCTTTTGATGAAAGTTCGGGTGGTCTTGGCCTGGTATCTGTTTCTCAAACGCTTCACATCGTTGGCGCGAATTCTCTTCAGAGCTGATTTATGATTTGCCATATCTAGTTAATTTTCTAATTCTTGTTGTCGTCCTATTTTGAACGGGAATGCAAAGTTATTGGAAATAATTAATTCTGCCAAAGTAATTTTGAACATTCCTGAAGTAAGTTGGGCACAATCCGACAAAAATTTACAAAAAAGCGCTCCAAACAAGCTGAAAAAGTGCTTTAAAGCCGCTTTATTGATGAATTTCCTGTAGATTGAATCATGAATTTTTTAATTATTCCTTTTTTGATCTTTCCATTTTTTTCGATGCCATTTCCTTTCTGGGGCTTTTATGGACATGCTTTACTCAATCGGCAAGCGGTATTTTCACTTCCACCTGAGATGCTTCCCCTTTACAAACGGGAACTTCGATTTATTTCTGAAAATGCGGTGAACCCGGATCGAAGGCGCTATGCGGTAAAGGGGGAAGCAGAAAAACACTACATCGATCTGGATCACTATGGGGATAGCGCCTTGTACAAGCTCCCAAAATACTGGGCGGAGGCGATCCAAAAATACCCAGAAGACTCCTTGCGGGCACACGGCATCGGACCTTGGTCTGCCTACCTCACGTTTTTTAGCCTGACCAAAGCCTTTACTGCAAAAGACAAAACAGCGATTCTGCGCTTATCCGCAGACCTTGGTCACTACCTCGGGGACTTGAATGTCCCCTTGCACACCACCAAAAACTACAATGGGCAACTGACTGGGCAAGCGGGCATCCATGGCTTCTGGGAAAGTAGACTACCCGAGTTGCTGGCAAAAAATTACTCCTTTTGGGTGGGTAAGGCAACCTATGTTTCCGATCCCCAGCAGGCACTTTGGGAAACCGTCGCCAGGGCTCATTCGCAGGTGGACTCGGTCTTGCGGATCGAAAAAATCCTTAGCCTGCAGTTCCCAGCCGATCAAAAATACAGTTACGAGGAGCGGAACGGGGTGACGGTGCGGGTCTATTCCCGAGAATTTACGGAGGCCTATGCCCTTGCCCTGGATGGGCAAGTGGAACGACAGATGAAGCGCTCCGTAAGGATGATTGCTGATTTTTGGTACACCGCTTGGGTCAATGGCGGGCAGCCTGACCTTGGCAACTTCTCCACATTAGAAGTAGATGAAAAGGAAAAAGAAACTCCAGATCCCAAAATCAAGGTTAGAGGACATGACAATCACTAATTTCCTCAAGAGGCCAAGTAGCGTTGAATCGCTCTACCTAACTTTTCAAAGGTGTGTTTAAATTCAACTTCATTTTCTTCAAGTAGTGTCACGCGGAATCCTCTCAAATCCGAACAAAAGGACGAGAGCGGCACCACACAGATGCGCTCAGAAGCAAGCAGGTAGTACACAAATCGCTTGTCCAAGGGCATATTCGGTTCAATCAGCCAACTATCTACTAATTTTTGAAGCCGCTCATCTTCTATGGGTAGGGTTTGATGAGCATTCAGGTTTTTTTCATCAAATACTATGGTATTGTAAAAAGCGCCTTGGGTAGGATTAAATTTGATTCCCTTGATATCCCCCAATATCTCGCGCATCCAATCGCTTCGCTTCCCAATCTGCGCATTCGCTTGCTCGCGATAGGCATGGTAAGCCGGATGACTCATGATTCTTGGAATAGCCAACTGGGGTAAAATCGTGGAACAAACCTCAATCATTTTTGCATTTTCAAGGGTTTGGCAAAACTTTGAAAATTCCTTGGATGACTCTCGGTTGTAAAATTCCATCCAGCCGCACCTTGCTCCTGGCCATGGAAACTCTTTGGATATCCCTTTTAATGAAATAGCGGGACGATTTCCAATCACCTCTGACAAGGCCACTGCCTTGATCCCATTGTAAGTAATGTTGTGGTAGATTTCGTCAGAAATCAGAAGTAAGCTAAACTCCTCAGCGATTTTCACAAAATCCTCCAAAACTTCCTTGGGATAGACCATACCGGTTGGATTATCCGGATTGATGATCAAAATTCCTACGATGGAGGGGTTGTATTTCACCTTCATGTACAAATCCTCCATATCAGGGAGCCATTGATTTTCCGGATCAAGTTTGTACGTGATTGGTGCAGTATTTGCGTGGGCAGCTTCCGCAGAGCTATGGGTAGAATAGGCCGGAGAAGGTCCGATAATCCGTGCTGTAGGAATTAAAAACTGGTACAATTTGGCTATCGCATCCCCCAATCCATTGAAGAACAAAATATCTTCAGCAGTGATTTGGGCTCCTTTTTTGTCATTGTTGAGCTGAGCAAGAAACGCACGAGTTTCGAGCACCCCTTTTGAGTCAGCATAGCCGTAGGTCTTATCCTCTTTGAGTAGGTCGGCGATGATTGTTTTCATCCATTCCGGCAGTTGGTTACTCTTTTGAATCGGGTCACCAATATTTTCCCAAATCATGGGATAGCCGAGTGCTTCAATTTGTCTGGCTTTTTTTACAATTCCCCGGATTTCATAATTCAATTCTTCTGCTCCGGGTCTAAGGAGTAGTTGTCGCATAGGTCGATAGGCTGGTTTGGAAAAAATTCCACAGCAAAGAACGAAAAAAGAGAACGGAAAAATCAAAGAGCCCCTAAAAATCGAAGGGATCCTACCAAAAGGACGAAAATATTTTTGAAAAAAGCTTGTATTTGAAATACAAGATATCTTGTATTTCAAATACAAGCTATTATATTTGTATGATTTACAATGAGTTGAATGATATCTATAGACCTACTTGCCCAAGTAATTGCGGAGCAAAACGAAAATTTCCTCCAAAAACAGCTTATCTCGAGGGAAATGGCTATCCCCATACCCTCCAATCAAATCTTAGTTGTAAGTGGTGTGCGGCGCTGTGGAAAAAGTGTGTTGATCCGAAAAAGCCTGCCCAATGATGCCCCTGGGCTCTACCTGAATTTTGAAGATCCACGGCTTGTGGATTTTGAGGCGGCAGATTTTCCCAAACTAGCGCAGCTGCGTGATGAACTGGGCAAAACCTCCATTCTCCTGGATGAAGTTCAGACGGTGGTGGGTTGGGAAATATTTGCCCGCTCCCTTCACGAAAAAGGGGAGAAACTCTATATCACGGGGTCGAATGCGAGCATGCTTAGCCGGGAATTAGGCACACGACTCACTGGGCGATACAAGCAAGTGGAACTTTTCCCTTTCAGCTACACCGAATTTTTGCTTTTCAAGCAGCTTTCTCCCGGCGAGGAGAGCTTTGAAACTTACTTTCAGTCGGGTGGCTTTCCTGAGTATTTGCAAAATCAAGACCCAGACTACCTGCGGACACTTCTGCGGGATATCCTTACGCGCGACGTGGCAGTACGAAGAAACATCAGCAACGAAACAGCCCTTATCCGGCTGGGCGTATTCCTTTCTTCCAACGTCGCCAAACCCTTCAGCTACGCTCGAATCGGGAGTTTGCTTGAGATCAAATCCGTACGCACAGTCATCGACTACTGCGATTACCTAGCTGAGAGCTACCTATTTGATCTGATCCCCATGTACTCGCCTTCGATCCGCAAGCAGCTGGCCAATCCCAAAAAGGCCTTTTGCGTGGATCCTGCATTGGCTTCCGCCAATTCCCTCTCCTTCAGCAAAGACCAGGGAAGAAAGCTGGAAAATTACGTCTACCTCCACCTTCGGAGGTCATTTAAAGAAATCCAGTATTTCCAGACCAAGGATTCGGAATGTGACTTTGTGATCAAGTGGAACGAAGACATCATCGGAGCGGTTCAAGTTTGCTGGGATCTGAATTCAGATACCTTGCAGCGCGAACTGAAAGGATTGAGTGCAGCCTTGGACGAAACTCAGGCATCCCAAGGAGTTTTGCTGACTTGGAATCAGGAAGATGAACTGGATGGAATAAGGGTGATGCCAGTGTGGAAATGGATGATGCAGCCGGCAAGCCAGTTTTTTAAACTCGGCTAATCGGCAATTAAAACACCCTTTTAGGCATTTAAAAAGAGAGTTTTTAAAACAGAACAAGGGTTGCATACTTTTCTAGACTATGGGGTTTCCTGAAATTGAATTCCTCTCGCCCTGAAGTGCCAATTGTCCTAAAGTATCTGTATTTGATGGAGTTATTACTGTTGCCCAATATATCAACGGTGTTTTTATACTGCTTTTAAGAAGTACATAACCTTGTTTTAAAGGTTCAACACAAACAAAAATTGAATCATCAAATTGTCTTCTCCAATACCCAATATTTACATGGCGGTTATCAATAATTGTTGTCAAATCACCTAAATCACCTCTAAAATCAGGTTCACTCCAAAAATGCCCCTCTGCAAAGAAATAATAATTTTTTTCTTCCCAATAGTAATATGGGGCATTATCTCTATTGAATTTAAGTTCTAATTCTCCTAACGCTTGGCCTATTGCAGTGAACATTTTATTTTGAATATTTCAATTAAACAGAATTCAGTAGGAAATTAAATCTTTTTTTTAATTCTTTTGAATACTCATAGCAAAGTAGTTTCAGCATTTTTTTGTGTGTCCTCTTGACTATTAATCTTTTGAACCTTCAATAAAAAAGTCTTAGCCAGTTTTTTAAACTCGGCTAATCGGCAGTCAAGGGAGTCTTCCTACAAATACCTAACCTTGATTCCGAAAACACCCTGAACGG
>Ga0209400_1000490_pt1 | contig 34580 bp, 19 predicted proteins | sample M_130807_EF_Meta_FD_187313 | JGI IMG/M metagenome (GOLD analysis project Ga0209400, IMG submission 187313) | Freshwater microbial communities from Lake Montjoie, Canada to study carbon cycling - M_130807_EF_MetaG (SPAdes) (version 2) | ecosystem: Environmental > Aquatic > Freshwater > Lake... | reverse complement strand
CCCTGAAAGAGCCATTGGGACGGACCGGAGGGCGAGGAAATGGGGGTTGCGGGGGAAAAGGGGACGGAAGAGGTGTTTCGGTGCTTCGGGTAACGGTGTTTGCTGCTAGGAATTTGCTTTCTGGCTGCTAGGAATTTGCTTTCTGCGGGAGGCCCCTGAAAGAGCCATTGGGACGGACCGGAGGGCGAGGAAATGGCTGCTAGGAATTTGCTTTCTGGCTGCTAGGAATTTGCTTTCTGCGGGAGGCCCCTGAAAGAGCCATTGGGACGGACCGGAGGGCGAGGAAATGGGGGTTGCGGGGGAAAAGGGGACGGAAGAGGTGTTTCGGTGCTTCGGGTAACGGTGTTTCGGTAAGAAAAAGTCTAAGTCCACACCGGTAATCGGAGGACTCGGGAGATTTCACGGCGGTTTTCATTCGCCGCGAGCGTAGCCTTCCAAACCGCTGTGCCAAGATTTTTTTTTGGCGACGGTTTTTTGGATTGGAAAACAGGCGGGACGCCCGTGCCCCTTTCTTAGGTGGATTCGAGAACCAGGGTGCTGCCGTCGTCGAGTTGGATTTCCTCGGGTTCCCATGTGGGCCTTTGGTCGAATCCGTCGGGATCGGGATTTGAAGGATTCCGGGGACAGTTGAACCAATCGAGATCAGGCTCTTCGTCGGGGATCCATTCCTTGATCGCCTGCCAAGGTGGTTCGATGGGCTCCATGGTGTGCAAAATCATAAGAGACAGAAATAATCAATCGCTGGGGTCAGTCCCCGCAGTGACACAAAAATATTTACGTTTGAACAGAATGGAGTTGTGTTGGGGCATGGCAAGACAACGACGTTTTCAATATCTGGGGGCGGTTTACCATATCATGGCCCGTGGTGACGGCGGGAAAACCGTGTTTGAGACGCGTGCCGCAAGGCTGCTCGCTGTGCTTCCAAATCCCGACGACGACAGCCGTTTCTGCCTCGGAGTAGGTTGCCTTGGAACCTCGTCTTCTAGCTTTTTGACCAAGGCAGACCTTGCCGTTGAGGGCCTTGATCGCGAGCTTGCGATTCCAGCCCAGTACGTCGCAGACTTCGTCAATCATCGCGCTTCGTCCTGCTCGATTTCGGTTCGGATACCGCGCTCGGCAGCTCTCTAAATATTTGGTTTTAGTCTTTTGACTCATGATTCCAGATATCGTTTGCATCTGGGTGTCATTCTTTCTGGCGCAACGACCGACTAAAGCCGATTTTTCATCCCCTCCCCGGTGTCATTCTACTTAGCGCGATGCGGGTAGTTTAAGAAGGTCGGTTAATGTGCGTGGCCCTCAAGTAATTGACGCTCATTATCCTGCCAACAATGGTGGGCATTTCGACCGCCCTCATTGGACCACGGCCAGATATTCAAACCTTGGATACCGCGACGGCCGGTTTTCCGGCTTTGCACAAGGCCCCCCCGTTACTACCTTCCTGCGGACCTGCTTCTGACAGGCAATTCATCATCAGCAACCCGGCAACATTCCAACTCGAACCAACATGAAATACATTCCATCCAAACAGCAGGCGGCGCGGCGCGGGTATTGCGGCGGCTTGGCTGCGCTCGTCTGCGCCGTCATGACCGCCGCCACGGTAAGCGTCAGCCGTGCGGCAGGGAACGCGGAGTTGATCAGTGTGGACTTCGTGGTGGGTGGCAGCGGCGGCGACGGGTCGGGCCGCACGGCACCCTGCGCCGGCGACACCGTGCTGACCGGCACCACCATGAACAACTCTGTCGGCAACCTGTATTCCGGCCAGGTCGGCGCGTGGAACCAATTGAATATCGGCACCTACAGTCAAAGCACCGCCAGCAGCGGGTTTCTCACCAATGGCAGCGGTGTCGTGACCACCGCCAAAATGGTGCTGGGACAAGCCACCGGGCTCAACAGCACCCTGGCGGGCGGCTGGCGCTGCTCGCCCAATGAGGGTGTCTCCGGATCCACCCAACAACTGCGGGCGGAAGCCGCGTATCTCTACAACGGCGTGATCACCGGCGATCACTTCGCCTGGGCTTTCACCGGCCTGATTCCCAACAGCACCTACAAGCTGACCTTGTTCGGCGGTGGCGATGCCCCGGGCATCTCCAATGTCGCCGGCGGCGTGGCAGGCACCAAAGACAGCGAGGGCGACTGGAACTGGGCCACCCTTACCGCCGACAGCAGCGGCACGATCCTCGGGACCTTCACGGCAACCTCATCCACGCCGGGACTTCACGGCGCGCAATTGGAACACCTGCCGCGGACCCAGCCTCCACAGTCCGCGCCGAGCACGCCGCAACCGGCGAATGGCACCACCCAAGTGCCAACCTTCACCTCGCTGGGCTGGGCCACCAGCGTGGGCGCGGAAACCTATGACGTGTACCTATGGCCATCGTCCGCAGCACAACCCTCGCAGCCAAACGCCACCGTGACAACGGGCCAGTTCACGCCGCCGGACTTCCTGTCGGCGCTGACCAGTTATAGTTGGCGGGTGGTCGCCCGCAATCCGGTCGGCGTGATGAACGGACCGGTCTGGACCTTTGCCACCGACGACGGCCGCCCGCTGGCACCCACCACCCCTTCGCCGGCGAACAGCGCAACCAATGTGCTGGTGGAAACGATGTTGGACTGGGGTGACAGCCTGAGGGCCGACAGCTATCAGGTCTTTGTCTGGCCCGCCAGCGGAAGCAAGCCCGCCACCCCGACCGCCACCGTCAACACCAGCAGTTACCTGTTGGCGCAGCCACTGCTTGGCAACACGCCCTACCGCTGGCAGGTCGCGGCCATCAATGCCAATGGCGCCACCAACGGCCCCGAGTGGTCCTTCACCACCGGCGACCGCTATCCCGGTTATCTGATTCCCTGGCCCAAGACGGTGACGATGGGATCGGGCGACTTCTCCGTGACCGGCAGCACGCGCATCGTTGCCGAGCATGCCAGCCTGCTGCCGCTGGCGCAGGTGATGGCCAGGGACTTTTTCATGGCCACCGGTTTGACTCTAACGACGCTGCAAGGCACGGCGCAGGCGGGCGACATTGCCTTGCGCATCAACGGCACACTCACGGGGGAGGCTTACACACTCGATGTAAATGGCACGAACATCGTCCTGTCCGGCGGCAATTACCAGGCGGCGGCCTGGGCCTCGGTAACCTTGCTGCAGGCCCTCAACACCACCGGCACGCCAGTAAAAGTGCCGCAGATGCTCATCGCGGACCAACCGGCGGCGCCGCTGCGCTCCGTGATGTGGGACATCGGGCGGTTTTACCATCCGCTGGAAACTCTCTACGAATTTGTGGACCTGCACCGCATGTACAAGGTCACCCACATGCATTTGTTCATGAGCGCCGACAGCTTGTTCACATTCGGCACGGAGATACCGGCGCTCGCGGCGCTGAAAAAGACCAGCAACGGCAATAGTTCGGCGGGTTTCTATCTGCCACCGGCGGGCTCCCGCCTTTATTACACCAAGGCTGAACTGTCGGCCCTCGTCGAATATGCCAAAAACCGCGGAGTGGTCATTGTGCCGGAGATCGACACGCCGGCGTGGGCGGCATTCATGACTCAAACGCTCCCCTCTGTTTTCTCATCGGTTGGCGGCACCACGGTCACGCACGACATCAACATCAACTACAACACCGCCGTCACCGCGGTGGAGGATCTCATCGGTGAGCTGGCAGCGGTCTTCCACACCTCTCCCTACATCCATATCGGTGCTGACGAGGTCCCGGCTTCGGATTACGAATCCTATCCCTACTATGCCACCAGCAAAGTCACCAACAATTATGCGTCCGGCGGCGAGGCTTTGGTCTGGTACCTGCGACGCCTGGATGCCAAGCTCGAGTCGCTCGGCAAGAGTTCGTGGGCGTGGAGCGCGCCGGGGGCGGTCGGCAAGGGTTACGACATGCGGACCAACCTGGTTTACACCGCCTGGGGGTATGACGACGGGCAGAACGCCAGCCAGGGCGGCTACTCTGTGATGCGCGCGGCGGGCGGCCATGTCGCGGGCTACGGCCAGCAAAGCAACGCCGCTCCTTACAACCGATGCCTGCTCTATCGGCCCGCGCAAGGGATCTACAACCGGCTGACACCGCTGCTGCGCTTCATCGGCGCACCGGATAACAGCTACACCGACCTGACCCCCACGTTCCTGCCGCTCACCGGTCGCGAGAACAAGATCCTCGGCGCCCACATCATGTCATGGGAAACGCCGTGGGAGGTCGAGGTGCCTGCCTTCCGACTCTCGATGCCCGCTCTGGGCGAGCCGACCTGGAATCAGGAGAGTTCGCCGCGCCGCAATTGGGACAATTTCCTGATGCGCCAGAAACAGACCGATGCTCTCTACCAGCGCGTCATGCGCCCGGTGAGCCTGAGTGTGACCACCCAGGTGGATCCCAAAGACTCCTGCTTTACCGCGGGCGGCATGGTGACGATGACCTCCCCCGTGGCGGGCACCATTCGTTACACGGTGGGAACCAACTATAACAACAGTTGGTATAATTTCCCGACGAGTACCTCCACTGCCTACACCGGTCCGTTTGCCATCACCCAGTCCTCGGTGATCAGCGCGCGCCTGTTTGACGCTGCCGGCAATCCGCTTGGCAACCCGGTGACCCGCGGCTTTTTTCTGATCACGCCCAAAACCCACTACCAATACTTCTTTACCGGCGCATCTCCGGCTGCCGGCTTCGAGAAAGGCACCCCGATCGTCAGCAGCGTGATGGGCCGGATGGATGGCAACGCCCCACACGAGGATGTCCGCTTCGGCGACAACGAGCATCGCACGATCTACTCGGGAACGCTCCAGATCGTTACCGCCGGTGCTTACACCTTCAGCGCAAATTATGGCGGCGCGATCACCATCGACCGGGTGCCGCTGGCCGATGGCACCCCTGTGACCCTCACGGCAGGCGAACATCTCGTGAAAATCGTGACCCCGGCTTCGGGTCTCGGCACGCCTTACACCTACAGCGGCCCCGGTGCCAACGCCGGTAGTGATATCAACAACCTGCTCAAGCCCCTGAACACCAGCTCACAGGTTTTTCCCGCCACTTGTGGGTTCGGCACCCGGAGCCTCAACCTGGGCGCCAGTGACAGCAAGGAGATCACCATCATCAACCACAGCGTGTCCGCCGCTCTGGCGATCACCAGTGTCCAACTGGCCGGCACCCATCCCGGGGAGTTCGTCATCAGCGGGGATTCCGGCGAGACCGTGCTGGCCCCGGGTTCCGAACGCATCGTCGTCGTGCGCTTCAATCCCGCCACTGTCGGCAGCAAGACCGCCACGCTCCGCGTCGTGGCCGCCAACCTGCCCGGCGGTGCCACCGAGGTGACCCTCACCGGCACCGCGGTGGCTGGCACGCTGCCTGCGGTTCCCGCCACCCCGTCTCCTGCCAACACCACCTCGGGTGTGTCGGTGTATCCGACGCTTGATTGGGCGGATGCCGCCGGCGCCACGAGTTATCAGGTGTATCTCTGGCTGGCATCCGTCAGCAAACCCGCCACGGCGACCGCCACGGTCACCTCGAGCCAGTGGACGCCGCCGTCCAATCTAACGAACGGTTCGACCTACAACTGGCAGGTGGTGGCCATCAATACCTACGGTTCGACCATCGGACCCCAGTGGGCGTTCCAGGCGGGCACCGCGTCGGTGAGGTTCTCCAACCTCACTAACGGGCAGGTCTTTCGCTACTCGATGGTGCTGGTGGACGGCACCTTTGACGGCGGATCCACCCTGACCATCACGGCTGCGCCCGCCACCGCGGGGCTTTCGTTCACCAAAAATGGCTCGCGTTTCCGCTGCCTGGTGGACCTGAAACCCGGAACCAACACGCTGACCATCACCGACAGCCAAGGGCCCGTCGCACTCAATTTGGTCTTCACGCCGCCTACGGCCACCGACTATCGTTTCAAGGTCTGGTATGTGGTGCCATCCGATGAGGCCAATTCGCCGGTGGACCCGGACTATGTCACGCATTTCAGCCTGCAGGCCAAGCTGATGCAAAGCTGGATGGCCGAGGACCAACTGCGCGCCGGCAACGGGCGGCTGACATTCTATCCAGAACTGGATGCCACCGGCAATGTCAGCGTCGGCAAGCTGGTGGTGAGCCAGACCCGCGCCCAGGCCACGGCACTCGGCACTGCCATGTACGGCCAGGTGTGGAACCAGTTGCCCGCCGCGTACAAGGACGGCCTTCACAAGAATCTGGTCTTCTCGTCGGTGGCCTTCAACGCCCTTGGCAGCGGCGACCTGTGCTACGTCGGGGCCTACACCAACTTCCATCCCGGCAACGCCACGGAGATGATGAGCAAGCTGCTGTCAACCCAGTTGGGCAACGACAACGCGCTTACCTACGCGACCTACAACGGGGTGACGCTCCACGAAATGATCCACTGCCTTCACAACATCTGGCATGACACCTCCGACTACAACATCATGGGCGGCGGCGGTTATGACATCTCGCAGTATTTCACCCTCACCTACAGCGCGTCCAACCCCGCTCCGCACAACGAGTCGAGCGCCGGCACGCTCGGGAATCAGCGGGATCTGGCCGCGTGGAACCGCTATCTGATGAGTGCGGACCCGCGTGTCTATCAAAATACCACCGTGGGCCTCAGCGCGGGACCGGAATATCTAACCGCCACTTCGGCCTATCCGCTGGCCGTGTTTCACTACTATGTGCCCGATGCCGCGGCCAACCGTCACACGCTGCTGGCCGCATCCAATGTCACCACCTACATCAAGCACGCCGGCCAGGCGCGGCTGGATCTGGGCTCCCATCCATTCAATATCATGGCGGTGGATACCGAAGGCAACATGAGCTACGCCACCTTCGCCGGCACCGTGCCTGTGGTGCCGGTGGCCGACAGTTATTCCGTGACTGGTGGCGCGTTGGCCGTCGCCGCACCCGGTGTGCTCGGCAACGACATCAACCCGAGCGCCAGCACGCTCACTGCGGCGGTAGCCACCAATGTCCAACACGGCACCCTGGTGCTCAACGCCAACGGAGGCTTCAGCTACACGCCCACGGCGGGCTATGCGGGCACCGACACTTTTGCTTACACTGTCAGCGATGGTGTTTCCAGTGACCAGCAGGCGCTGGTGACCCTGAACGTCACCGCGCCATTATTGCCACCGCCCATCAATCCAGTGCCCGCCATCGGCGCCACTGCCGTGCCCGTCAATTCGGCGCTTGACTGGGCGGACAGTGCTGGTGCCACCGGTTATCAGGTGTACCTGTGGCCGTCCGCGCAAGCCAAGCCCGCCACGCCCACGGCGACTGTCACGGTCAGCAATTATGTGCCGCCAGTCAACCTGACCGCCGCCACCCAGTACAGCTGGCAGGTGGTGGCAACCCGTCTGACCGACTCGTCCGCCGGGGCGACTTGGTCGTTTACCACCGCAGCGGGAGCACAGGTCGTTGTGTCTCTCCGAGCGGACCTCAACGGCAACCGCGGTACTGCCAATACCGGGCCGGTTCAGTCCGGTTGGACAGGAATCTCGGGAACCAATACGTCCGGCCCATGGACGAATACCTATACCATCAATGGCATCACCATCGCTTTGACGACAGGGAGCGGCAATGCGGGTTGGCGGAATGACCGCACCCAATTGACCGTCCCCAATGTCGGTCAGCTCGCTCCCATGTACAATTCCAGCGCGTTCGCGGCTGGCGGCTTCGATGTGAAAATGACCGGACTCACGGCGGGAACAACGTACAATTTCATCCTCTACGCATCGGACACCGGCAACAATGTCGGCGATGTCCGCTGGAACTACAGCCTTGCCGGCAACAAGTCCAACCCGGTCGACGCCGGTTGGGTGAATCAACCCGGCTCCACCGCATTTACTCCCACTGCCAACACGGGCATCACCCAGGCCACCAAGGGTATCGCCATGCTATCGACCACTTTCACCGCGACAGGTACGGCGGTGGATTTCTTTTCTCTTCCGGGCACGGTTGCCGTCCTCAACGGCTTTGAACTCGCTTCGGTGCCGACCGCAGCCTTGGCCGCTGCTGCGGGACCGGACAAGACAATCAGCCCGGGCGCGCCCTCGGTCGCAATCGGTGCCAACCCGGTCGCCAGCGGCGGCACCGGACCCTACACTTACAGTTGGTCGCCCGCCACCGGCCTCAGCAGCAGCACCGTCGCCAATCCCACCGCCTCGCCGACCGGCACCACCGTTTACACCGTCACAGTAACCGACTCGCTGAGCGCGACCGCGACCGACTCGGTGACCGTCAGCTATCCCTTGGCCGCAGATGCCGGTGCGGACAAGCTCTGCACCCCGAGTTCTCCTTCGGTCACGATTGGTGCCACCCCGACGGCCAACGGCGGCACGGGTCCCTATACCTACCTTTGGTCTCCAAGCACCGGCCTGAGCAGCGCCACGGTCGCCAATCCGATCGCCTCGCCCAACACCACCACGACCTACACCCTGACCGTGACCGACTCGTTGAGCGCAACTTCCTCTGATGCGGTGCTCGTCACCTACGCGGTTCCGAATCCCAATCTGGTCAGCGTTGACTTCATGCAGGGGAGCGGGACCACTTGTGCAGGCAACACCACCATGACCGGCACCACCATGAAGAACGCCGTGGGCAATGTGTTCAGCGGACAGGTCGGCAACTGGAACGCGATGAACATTGGAACCTACAATCAGAATACCGCGATCAGCGGTTTCCTCAACAACGGCGCCGGCACCGCGACCACGATCAAACTGGCTCTGGGACGGGCCACCGGGCTGGACAACACCGCAGCGGGCGGCTGGCGCTGCTCGCCGAATGAAGGCGCGCTCGGCGGCCCCGATCAATTGCGCTCGGAAAACGCTTATCTCTATTTTCCTACTTTGACGGTCGATCGTTATGCCTGGGCACTGACCGGCCTGACCCCGAATGCCAACTACCGGCTGACTCTGTTCGGCAGCGGCACGAACACCTTCACCAACATCGCGAACAGTGTGGCAGGTGTGGCGGATGCGGAAGGCGACTGGAACTGGGCCAGCATCCAAGCCAGCGCCGGCGGTGTGATTGCAGGCACCTTGTTGACAACCGGCAACAACCAGACCTCTGGCTTGTATGGCCTGCAGATTGAATCGATCGGATCGGCCTACGACACCTGGTCAGCCACCTATGCCGGTGGCGGGACGGCGGGAGAAGATTACAACAAAGACGGAGTGCAAAACGGCATCGCCTATTTCATGGGCGTGAACGGCCTTGCCACCAATCCGGGCGTTGTGGGCGGCACCGTCACCTGGCCTCGCGACCCGGCCGCCTCCATCACCTCCTTCCGGGTGCAAGTCTCTGACAATCTCGCCGCATGGACCGACATCGTACCGCCGCACGCGAGCATCGACACCTCCGCCCCTAACCGGGTGACCTACACGCTGCCGGTCGGCGCGGCGAAGAAATTCTGCCGTCTGGTGGTCGTCCCGTAAGCAAACACAAAGCCGGAGCCCGGATAGCGCATACCCTCCCATCGGATTCTTGAGCCGCCCAGCACCGTCCCACGCGCGGCCCAGCCAAAAGCAAACCCTTCACAGTCAGCAACCCCTTTTCCCGCCCCCGAACCTCACATGAGCTTTCTCAACAGACTTCACCAAAAAAATTCTTTCGCAGCAGTCGTAAAATCCCTGCGCTTCGCCGTGCTGTTTCTCGCGATCTGCCGAACATCCGCCCCGGCCCAAGAGGCGCCGCCGTTGCCCGCAAGCCTTATGGCCGCCAACGGCCTGATCCGGCGCGTGCTGCCACAACAGGCTGACCGTTTTTCGGTCGAGTTGACGCCCGCCACGGAAGGCCTGGATGTGTTCGAAATCGAGGCAAAGGCCGACCGCATCGTACTGCGCGGCAACAGCGGCCTCAGCATTGCGATGGCCTTCAATTGGTATCTGCGCTACGAGGCAAAGGCAAACTTCGACTGGCAGGCCGCGGGCCCGCTTGAATTCAAGGGTCCGCTGCCGCAACCCAGGGAAAAGATCCGCCGGGAATGCGCCGCCAAGGAACGGTTCTTCCTCAACTATTGCACTTATGGCTATACCATGCCGTGGTGGCAATGGGACCAATGGCAGCGCTTCATCGACTGGATGGCCATGAACGGCATCAACCGCCCGCTCCTGCAATGCGGCCAGGAAGCCGTCTGGCTCGAGGTCTGGAAATCCTACGGCCTCACCGAAGAACAGGTTTGCGCCTATTTCTCCGCGCCGGCCCACCTGCCGTGGCACCGCATGGCCAACCTCGACAAATGGGGCGGCCCGTTGCCCATGTCGTACATCGAAGGCCAGAAAACCCTCCAACAGAAAATCCTCACGCAGGCCCGCGCCCTTGGCATGAAACCCATCCTCGGCGGCTTCGCCGGGCATGTGCCCGAAGCGCTCAAGTCGGTGAAACCCGATGCCAGGATCACCGGCATCGCCCCGGGATGGGGCGAAATGGAAGCACGCTACGCCACCTGGTTCATCGATCCCACCGACCCGCTGTTCCAGGAAATCCAAGTCCGTTTCCTCAACAAGCAGACCGAACTTTATGGTTCCGACCACCTGTATGGCGCCGATCCGTTCAATGAGATCACGCCCCCGAGTTGGGAACCCGCATACCTCGCCAGCGTTGCCAAGTCGATTTATGCCGGCATGGCAGCCGCCGATCCCGAGGCCGTTTGGTATCAGATGTCATGGACCTTCTATTATGATGAGAAATGGACTCCGCCGCGCCTCGCCGCCATGACCCGCGCCGTCCCACAGGGCAAACTCGTCTATCTGGATTACGCCTGCGAGGAAGCCGAGTTCTTCCGCCGCTCCGATAACTTCTACGGCGCCCCGTTCCTTTGGTGCTATCTGGCCAACTTCGGCGGCAGCACCCACCTCGTCGCCCCGATCCGCAAACTCTCATCCCGCCTCAACCAGGCGCTCACCGTGCCCAACTGCCGCGGTGTCGGCTCCACCCTCGAAGGCATCACCGTCAATCCGATCGCCTATGACTTGTTGTTAGAGCAACCCTGGCACCCGCAGGCCGCCGTCAACCTCAACGACTGGGTGGCGGATTATGCCACCCGCCGCGCCGGCCGCGCCGACCCCGCGGTGAAACAAGCCTGGCAAACGCTCGCGGAAAAAGTCCTGCTCGATCAAGCCATCGGCATCTGGGGCCACGGCACGATCTATCACGGCCTGCCGCATGACGACCACCAGTCCGGCCCCAGCAACCGCTGGAGCGACCATTCCTATCCCTATCAGCAGAAGGACCTCGTCGACGCGATCTATCAAATGGACCGGGCCGATCCCGCGTGCCGACTGGCCGACGGCTACCGCTTTGACATGGTCAACCTGACCCGCCAGGCGCTCAGCAACCAGGCCGCCATCGTCAACGCCCGGATGATGCTCGCCGCCGAAAGCAAGGATATCAACGCTTTCCGTCGCGAGTCCGCGCTGTTTCTCGCCATCGGCCATGATATTGACACCCTGCTGGCCACCCGCCACGAATTCCTGTTAGGCCGCTGGCTCGCCGATGCCCGGTCGTGGGGTGCCACCGAAGCCGAGCAGGCATACTACGAGTTCGACGCCCGCCAGATCATCACCACCTGGCACAAGGCGGGCACCTGCCTCGACGACTATGCCAACCGTCAGTGGAACGGACTGATGGGAAGATACTATCTCGAACGCTGGACGGAATATGTCAAACGCATGGACGCCGCCCTTACCACCGGCGTGCCCTTGGACAAGGCCGCCTACACCGCCTGGCGCATCGCCTTCGAAGACCGCTGGGTGGCGGCCACCGGTGAAAAATTTATCACTACCCCGCAAGGCGACGCTTGCGAAACCGCCAGCCGGCTGCTGGAGAAATACCGCGCCGAACTAGCTCCTCGTTAGGCATACCACCGCCATGAACGGCAAACAGCACATCGAATCCTCACTCCGCGGCGAACCGTCCGACCGCATTCGGGTCATGCACGACACCGACAGCGAAGACTGAATTGATGTCCGCCGCCACACCCATGATCGCCAGCCTCATTCGCCAACTCATGAAACACCCGCTCCGTTCCCTGCTGTTGGCCCCGGTGCTCGCGCTGGTCGCGCACGCCGCTCCTGCCACGACCCCGCCCCCCTTGAAAACCGAGACCCTCAAGGGGAGGCATGTCAGCGCGCGTTTCCGTCCCGACGATTGGAAGATTCTGAAATCCCCCAAAGAGTTTATAGGCTTCCTCGACGAGGTTTATGAAACCATGGCCGAGTTGACCGCCAACCACCCGCCGATGGAATTGCGCGGCTATGAAAATCTCGGCGCCTGGGGCACCGCCGGCATGGATGGCATCAACATCGACTGGACCTGCATACCGCCCTTCATGAACGATTTCAACTCCGGCAAGATCGAGTTCGGCTTCGCTCATGAAATGGGACATGTCTTCGATGCCCGCGACTTCCCCCGCTGGTACATCACCCCCGGTTGCGGCGGCGAAACCTTCGCCAACATCAAACTCTCCTACGCCCTTGAACGCCTGCTGCTCAAGGACAACCGCTACCGCATCGAATTCGGCCCCGGCGGCCTGCAAACCGGCTATGACTTCAATAACAGTTTCTATCTGAACGCCGGCAAGAATTACCTGGCCGGCGACACCCCCTGGGACAAAATGGGCGTGGACGACCTGCATTCGTTCCATCTCACTCTGATCCGCAAATACGGCTGGGATGTTTACAAGAAGTGGTTCCGCGCCTATGCCATTATTGAGGCCCAGAAGGACGGCCGCGCACCACCCAGCGTCAGCGACCCGGTGCGCATCAACCTGATCTGCGCTTTGCTCTCGATGTTTTCCGGCGAATATTTGGTGACGGATTTCCAACAGTGGCGTTTCCCTGTGACCGACAAGAGCGTGCTGGAGGTGGCCACACGCTACGACCTCAAACGCGTCTGCGCTGCCACCGACGACCAGTTCGCCAAGGAATATGCCGACGGTAAAGTCCACCTCGACCCGCTGAGCTTGCAAGTACGCGTCAGCAAGGCGGCCGACGGCAAGGCCCAGGCCACCATTTTCTCGATCCTCCGCAGCTACCCAGGTGTGGTTGTGCGCTACACATTGGACAACTCGCCGGTCACCGCTGCGTCCAAGATCGACGCGGGAACCCCATTCCCGCTCCCCGCCAGAGCCACTGTCAAGGCAGCGATGTTCACCCCCGGCAATGCGCTACCTGTCCTCACCGCAACTTCGAAGGTTGCGCCAAACTGATAGATGACTACCGCATGAAGAACGAAAATAACAAGACCGAAGACCGCTGCGCTGCAAGACCTAAGACAAAAGATCAGAGAAGAGACGAAACCCGCCCGAACGGCCCGCACTTTGTTTCTGTCTCTTGTCTTCTGTCTACCGCCTCTTCTGTCCTCTGTCTTCTCCCTTGCCAGGCTCCAGCCGACCCTGCAGATTCATCCATGGGCATGTATTTCCACAAAAAAACCTATGTCGAGCAGCCGCTGCCGTCCTTTGATGAGGCCAGGCCGCTGCTGCCCGAACCTGTGCTGCCATCCAAACCGGAGTGGGGCGCGATGTACTGGAAGTGCTGGCAGCTCGCCTTCGCGCACCTGCGCCAGCCGCCCCAGGGGTCGCCGCTGGTATCCAACTGGCTGGATGAGGCGTTCTCGCCCAATATTTTCCAGTGGGACACCTGCTTCATGATGATGTTCGCACGCTACGGGCACTATCAGTTCCCCGCCATCCAGTCGCTCGACAACTTCTACTGCCTCCAACGCCCCAGCGGCTTCATCTGCCGGGAATACCGCGAGGCGGACGGCGTGCCCGTGCACTACGATTTCGATGGCGGGCTGTTCTCGCCCAAGGGCTGGAAAAACGCGGTCAACCCGCCGATCTTGTCCTGGGCGGAGTGCGAATCCTATAAAGTCACCGGCGACAAGTCGCGCTTCGCCGAAATCCTTCCGGTGTTGGAGAAATACGTCGCCTGGCTCAACCGCGACGGCGATCCCGGTGCCGCGGACTGGGAAACCAACGGCCGCCGTTCCCATGGCACTCCCCACGGCCTGTATTGGAACACCTCGCTCGGCTCCGGTCTGGACAACACCCCCAAACCCACCGACCCTGGTTGCGGCTGGGTCGACATGTCCTGCCAGATGGTCATGCAATATGACAACCTGGCCACCATCTATCAGGAATTGGGCAGCCCCGACAAGGCCCGGGCCGCGCGCGACGAGGCGCGCGCCATCAGCGAACGCATCAACCGCTGGTGCTGGGACGAAACCGACGGGTTTTATTACGACGTCAGCGCCGACGGCACGAAGTTCCGCAAGAAAACCTCCTGCGGCTTCTGGCCGCTGCTCGCGGGCGTGGCCTCGAAAACCCAAGCCGCCCGGATGGTGGCCCATCTCAAGGATCCCAGGGAATTCTGGCGGCCGATGGTGTTTCCGGCACTGGCCGCCGATGAAAAGGAATACCAAGCCGACGGCGGCTATTGGCTCGGCGGCGTATGGGCACCCACCAACTATGCGATCATCAAGGGCCTCGAGCGCGCCGGCTTTGAGCCTTTCGCCGCCGAAGCCAGCGAACGTTACCTCCACGGCATGGCCGCGGTGTTCCAACAAACCGGCACGGTCTGGGAAAATTACGCACCGGAATCCATGGCACCTGGCAATCCCTCCAAGAAGGACTTCGTCGGCTGGAGCGGCTGCGGCCCCATCGCCCTGCTGATCGAAAACGTGTTAGGTTTCCGGCCCGACGGCGCGCGCCAGGCGCTGCATTGGAACCTGCGCCTCGCCGAACCCCACGGCATCCGCCGCCTGCGCTTCGGCGCGGTCACCGCCGACCTGCTCTATGACGGCAAATCCGCCGTCACGGTTCACTCCAACGCTCCCTTCGATCTCACGATCAATGCCCGCCACATCGCCATCAGGGAAGGCGACAACGCGATCGAGGACGTTGCCGTTCCTCAAGAGTAAAACACGCCGTGAAAATCTTCGGCCTGTCAGCCATCGCCCTCGCCATGCCCGCCCTGTTCGGCCAGGTGGAATGAGCCGCCAAACCCGCCGCCCCTCGCAGTGCGGCCAGGAAGCCACCTGGCTGAAAGTCTGGAAATTCTATGGTATCCCGCCGCAACAAGTGCGGGAGTTCTTCGCAGGCCCAAGCAACCAGAATCCGGCGATCCTACTTGCCGGCTTCGAAGACCCGCAGCTCCACCAAGTGAACGGCGGGGTTGGCGCTGTTCTTTAGCATCGTGATGCGCACGAAGCGGGCATCGGTGGGCGCGAACTGGTGCATTTCACCGGTCACGGAGGCGGGCTTGGTGTTGGCGCTCATGTCCACGACCTGTTGCCACTGCTTTTCATCGGTGGAAAGTTCAACCTTGTATTGATAGAAACGGCCGCCGCCCCAATAGGGGAAGACCTGCGCGCGGTCGAGCTTGGTGACCTTGCCAAGGTCCACCTTGAGCCACTGCGGCGAGGGTCCGGCCCACCACGCCTTGTTGAGGTCCACGGTTCCGTCCACTGCGTTTTCGCCGACGTAGCCGCCTTCGGTGCCAGAAACGGTGACCGGGCGGCCGGTGGTGAGGTTGGGCGCGTAATCGACCCAGTTGTAGGTGGACTTCCAGAGCCCGCCGAGTTTTTTTCCGTCAACGAACAAGGCGGCCTTGATGGTCGCGGTCTTTTTGGCGAATTCGAACGGCCCGGTGTATTCGATGGAGTCGGCGGCGGGCTCCTTGTCGTCGAGAGTGTAGCGGATGCTGCCCGGCATGGTGGACTTGAGGGTGACGGTGAGCGGATCCTTGTAACGGTTGTCCGCCACGGGCAGCAACTCGCCCGCGACGCTGCCGAAGACAGGCATGAGGTGGTATTCGCGGGTCCAGACGGCTCCCACAGGCTTGTCGGCGGCATCATAGAGCCGGGCCTTGAGGGTGACCTTGTCCGCCTTGGCAGTGATGAGTTGAATCGGACTGGTGTAGAGGGTGGAATCCGCGGCGGGCGTCTTGCCGTCGAGCGTGTAACGGATCTTGCATGCGGGGAGGTAACTTCCCAAGGCGACGGTTGACTTGTCGTCAAACGAGAATTTGGGGAGAATGCCGGAACCCTCGTCGCCCTGTCCGCCGTCCTTGAGCCATGAGTTGAGATTCTGCACGAGGGCCTTTTCCTCAACGACGATGCCGCACATCAGGCGGTCGAGCATGCCGTCGGTGGCTTCCAAACGGCGGGCCAGATCCTCATAAGGCAGCTTGGCATAGGGGTTCCAGACGCGATCATTGCGCGGGGAGACCTTGTAGCGCAAGAACGGCACAGCCGACGCGCCCGACAATTCCCACAATACCAGTTGGGCGCCGAGCATAAGATTCGGGTCCATTTCCTTGGTCCAAGCGTTCCAAAGATAGACATCCTTGACGGGCTGATAGACGCAGGGTGTCCAGGTGACCTGAATGACAGGGCGGCCTTGCTTGAGGTAGTCCATGGTGGCGCCGTTGTTGCCGTCGATATGCCATAACATGATGGCAACATCCTTGGGCACGCGTTCGGTGATCGGGGCGTCCTGCCAGACGATCATCTTCTTGCCGTGCTTTTTGACGATATCGTTCATCTTTGCAATGTGCCAGGCGAACATGTCATTGCCATCCTTGAGGCCGTTGGCGGCGCGGAAAGCCTTCGAGTTTTCATCGCGGCTGATCGGCTCGATGTTGCACTCGTCGCAGCCCACATGGATGTAGGGCGAGGATTTGAAGATTTCGGCGGCTTCGCCGATGATCGTGTCGAGCGCCGGATAGAGTTTGGGATTGGTCATGTTCATGACCGCGACATCGGGACCGAAGACTTCGGGCAGGTCGCGGCGGGCGGCGCCGCTGTGGCCGGGGGTTTCAATTTCGGGCACGATGGTTACGCCGCGCTCGTCGGCATAGCGGACCATTTCCTTCCAGTCCGCCACGCTGTTGACCTTCGGCACAGGTCCGCCACGGGTGGAGGTGTTGGACTTGCCCAACTGCGGATAGGCGGTGGAGGGGAAGGTCCACGCTTGGTCGTCGGTCATGTGCAACTGAAGAAAGCGCAGCCGGTAGTGGCGCATCATGTCCACCACGCCCCTGAGTTCTTCCAGCGAGTTGTCCTGGCGGGCGAGATCGACCATGCAGCCGTAATACTGCGAGTACGGTTGGTCCTGAACAGAGATCTTCGGGATGCCGACCCCGGTCTTCGTGCGGGTGATGGCTTGGAGCAACAGGCTGGTGCCATGGGCCGCCCCGATGTAGCCACCGCCCGTGACGGTGACCCGGTCGGTAACGGTCAGGGTATAGGCGGCCTCGTTCTTGAGTGCCGGATCGATGACCACGACGATGTCGCCGGCCTGGCCCGCGCCTGTTACGACGGCCGGTTTGATGCCGGTGAGCATCTGGATTTCGCCCGACAGCACTTTGGCCAGTGGTGCCAGTGACGGGACCGTGGTGACGATTTTGGAGGCGGGGCCAAGGGTCAATTCGCCCGGGGCCTCGACTTTGAGCGACTGCGGCCAGGGGAGGAAATTGAAGGGTTTGCCTGCTGGGGGAATATCGGCGGCGGTGGCGACGGTTGCCACCAGCTGTGCTAACAAAACAGGAAGCAACTGATGCTTGAGTAGGTTCATGGGATGGTGTCTTCGGATTGATTTACAATTTGAGCGAGGAATGCGGGAGTCGGGGCAAGCAGTTGGTGACATTGATCACTTGTCGAGCGGGGATGGATTGTCGTGCTTGGTCGTGCGAGCGTGGTGCGTGCGACGTGATCCGCAAAGGCGGAAAACCTTCACGCCGGATGTCCAATGTCTGTATATCATGGCCGATTTTTCAGACCGGGGAGGGCACGCTGGATCGACCACCCGTGGTGCTCGAGAGCCTCCGCAGCGGTTTCGCGCGCGACACCGGTCAAGTCCTGAACAATGCGGATGGCGCGGTCCCGCAATTTCGCATTGGTGGGATGGACATCGATCATCAGGTTTTCGACCACCTTGCCGAGTTGCACCATGGCCAGGGTAGTGAAGATATTGAGCAGGAGTTTGGTGGCGGTGCCGGCTTTCAGTCGGGTGGACCCGGTTAGGACTTCCGGGCCGATGGCTGGAGCAATGACCAGGTCGGGCCGGTTGCCGCGATCAAAGACGAGGCTGGGGTTGAAGCAGACCAGAATGGTGGTGGCACCGAGGTCCCGCGCCGCGTGCAGCGCACCCCACACGAATGGAGTGCGTCCGCTGGCGGCGATGCCCACCACCACATCCTTGTTGGAAACGCCGCGATCGCGCAACGCGCGCGCGCCGCCGGCCAGATCATCTTCGGCATCCTCCTGTGCGCCATGCATCGCCTGTTCACCGCCGGCCACGATGGCCTGGGTCATTTCCGGCGGGACGCTGAAGGTGGGCGGACATTCATACGCATCGAGAGCCCCGAGACGGCCGCTGGTGCCGGCTCCGACATAGATCAACCGGCCGCCGCCCTGATAGGCGCGCACGATGAGTTGCACCGCCTGACAAATTTTCCGATGCTCGCGCAGGAGTGCCGCCGGAATGGTGGCATCTTCGGCGAGCATGAGCCGGATGGCCGCAGCGATTGACATCCGATCCAGCTTTCGCGAGAGCGGATTGCGCTGTTCAGTGGGGGCGAGTCCCCGGGACCGGGGAATCAAATCGTCGGCGGCCGGCGTGCCGAGCGCAGGCTGTCGTACTGTTAGAACGAGCGCGACTTTCGCCGCTGGCCGGGGTGGTTTGTCGTACTGTTGTCGCGCCAGGCACACCGCGCCCCAGGCACCCTCGCGAGCGAGCACCTTCACCTCCGCTCCGAGCCAGTCCGCCTTGAGGTGGCGGCCGACTTCGCGGGCGAAAGCAGGCTGCTTTTGCAGGACACTGCCGGTGAGCACAAATTCGACCCCACTCGCTTTGCGTGCCAAGCGACGGGCGCAGGCAATGGCATTGCCTGCAATCAACTCCGCCGACTCGGCCAGGATTGCGCGGGCGATCTTGTCGCGAGCTGCAGCGGCCGCAAACAATTCGACTGTCAGGGCGGCGATCGCGGCTTTGTCCGCACAGCCGGCCCAGGCTATCAGATCGGCGGGCGATTCCAGTTGCAGCACGCGCAGAAAGCGCCGACCCAGCGGGGGCCACTTGCCGGTCTGGTCCAACGTCCGGAACACCGCCCGCATCGAGCGCAGGGCGATATCGTAGCCGCTGCCGCCGTCGCCCAGCAGGTGCCCCCAGCCGCCGGTCAGAACTTTCGCGCCGCTTGCCGTTTGGCCGTAGCACGAGGCGCCGGTGCCGCTGATGACGATGACGCGCATGCTGTTCGCAGCACTCGTTTTGTCATCGGCTGCCGCGAGCGCCGTTTCCAGATCATTGCCAGCCCAGCACGGAATCCCGGGCCAGATGCGGGCGGCGGCCGCGAGAATGCGAATGCGGTCCGATTCGTCGAGCACCCCCGCCATGCCGATGCCCAGCGCCGCCGGTGGGGGCATCCGCCCGGCGATGTGTTGCAGCCAGCCTGACAATTCGGCATCGCCGAGCAAGCGAAGGTTGGCCGGGTCCGAGCCTTCGAGCCGTTGCAGGCAAGTGCCGGTGGCATCCGCCAAAATCGCCACACTGCGGGTTGCTCCCGCTTCGATTCCGAGAAACAACGGCGGCATGTGAGGGGGCGATGAAGGTTTCATGCGGGATGTATGGTGGCAATTGATTCTACACGGTATCTGGTTTGCATGACCGAAACAGGATTCTCGCAGGCCGCAGTCGGCTACGGAGCTGCGGGAGGAGTGTTCCAGGCAGGGGTCACCGTGGACATCACGTCCTTCACGGTCAGCCCGTCCCGCTTCCAATTGACCTTGCCCAGGGCGGTGCGGGTGCCTTCGGTCAGCGGCAGTTTCCACTCGCCGCAGAACAGCGGGCTGAGATCCTTCTGCGCCGCCACACTGGCAGCCAACATCCAATTCCAACCTTGGGCCAATGCTCCCTCCTTGTTGGCTGGGGACGAGACCGGGCAGGTGGCCAGTTCATGGAAGAACCGTTTCACCCAAGCATCGCCGCCGTTTTCGCGCCGCAGCCGCAACATCGCGGAGGCGTAGCGCACCGGCTGGTCCGAAGGGCTGATCATCTCTCCTCTCGCGTCCTTGATGCGGTTATCTTTCTCGCCGGTTCCGCCGCTGGTGGTGAAGAGGTCGATGAAGCCCAGGCCGCTCGCGGCAAGCAATGGCTCGACTCCCTCGATCACCTTCCGCGTGCTTGCGTCGGGGTCCTCATACTTCAGCGCGTCCATGCAGACATAGCGCATGAAGACCGCGAAGCCGGTGATGAAGCAGGAATGGCGGTCGCCGAAAGTGTAGAAGTTGCGGCCCATCTCGTAGAAGACGTAATGCGGCATCGCCTTGGGTCGGGCCTTGAGTTCGGGATAATTCTGGTCGTAGAACATCGCCAACTCGATCCCGGTGGCACCGATGTATCCGCACCCCGCCCCGCATGTCAGGTCGCCGCTGGGCACCGCAGCGATGAGCGCCTTGCCCTCGAAATGCTTGAATGGGCTCGGAGTCCGGCCTGTTAGATCCGCATAGACCTGCCAACCGTCATCGAGGCGGGATACCCAGGTCGCCATCAGGGCCGGATCCAGGGTGTCGTCGATGGTCAGGAAGATCACTTTCTTGCCGCTCCACGGAATCAACTGCAGGCTGAGGCCGAGTTTTTCCCACGACTTCGGCTGGAAGGCAAACTTCGAGTAATCGAACGGCTTGCCGGGCTTCAGGGGGGCGGCTTCAACGGCCTGCAACGGGGTTGCGAGCAAAACGAACGAGAGCGTCAGGAATTGGCGGAAGATTGTCATGATGTAATCCCGCGGGGAATTCCAGGGCGGGGAAATTATACTTGTTGGAGGCATGGTCTATTTCACCTTAAAAATCGAATCAGAATCTCGATCCATCATCCAGGTACCTTACGCTATTCAGGCTTTGAACGATTTTCTCTTTTGGATCACAACAGCACTGCTCCCGACCGGCCTACTTTTTCCGGTCCACGATGAGTTCGACGATATGGACGGATGGGTTGGCGCTGTTCTTGAGCATGTTGACGCGGACATAGCGGGCTTGCGTTTCCGGGAACTTTCCCGAGTATCCGGCGGCGGTGGCGGGCGCTTTGTCGTCGGTGAAATCGAGCACCTTTTTCCATATCTTGCCGTCTTCGGAAACTTCGGCTGTCAGCTCGTAATAGCGACCGCCGTCCCAGTAGGTGATGACATTGATGAAATTGACAGGCTGGACTTTGCCCAGATCCACCTGGAGCCACTGCGGGGCGGTTCCTCCATCCCAATAACTCTCCGCATTGTCGGCCTTGCCATCCACGGCAATCATGGGAGCTTTGCCGTCCCCAGGCTCCGGCTTGGGGCCAACGGTAACAGGCCGGCCGGTGGCGAGGTTGGGTTTGATCACCATCTTGCGGTTGAACCAGCTTCCGACGAGATGACCTTGCTGCGCACCCTTGGCATCAAACAGCCCGGCGCGCAGATGGACAGTCTGGTCGGCGGTGATCGGACCGGTGTAGGTCAGCCACTTTTCGTTAGGCATGCTGTTGTCCAGGGTGTATTTGAGGGTCAGTCCCGCGACTCTGGGCACCAGGGTGATGGTCAACGTGTCGGTGAAGGAATTCTCGTCCCCGGTAAAGGTCCCCTTCGTTTCGATCGATATGGGATGGACCAACTTGTCGAGAATTTGATCGGTGTGTGCCAGACGCGCCTTGAACTCCGCCAGCGTGCCGCCGGTCCCGGGGTTCCAAGCTTTTTCCGCGACCAGCGCGAGGCGGTCCCGCATGCTTTGGATCTCGATGTTCTCCGGGTTTTCCCATGAACACAGTTGCGTGCCGAGGATGTTCGCGGTGTCGGTCAGGGTGGTGAACGAGTCGTTGCCGAGGTGGCCCTGGCCGAACATCGGAACCTTCCAATTGAAAAGGAAATCCAGCGGTCGCTTGTCGCCGCGAACGATATAGAGCGGCGTCCACGACGCGTTGATCACTTGATATCCGCTCTTGACAATCTCGGCGGGGTTGCGTCCGTGGGTCCAGGACATGACAATCGCATCCTTGGGCAGAGGGTAGGCGCCGTCCGGGTTCCAGGCTTCCTCCCAGACGATGGATTTTTTTCCACGTTTGGTGACGACGGCGTGGAGATCGACGATGAACTTGCAGTAGAGGTCGTGGGTGCTCTTGATGCCGAATTGGGCCACTGCGGCTTTGTATTCCGCGGTTTGCTCGAGTCCGCCGAGGCCGACCTCGTCCGCGCCCAGGTGGATGTAGGGCGTGCTTTGGAACACATCCATGACCTCGTTCATAAGCACCGTAAGCGCCTCGAAGGTCTTGGGATTGGCGATGTTGACCGTGGAGCCGTTGCCGGGAAAGCCGAAGATTTCCGGCGCATCGGCGATGAGCCGGCCGGAGTGGCCCGGCAAGTCGAGTTCCGGCACCAGATAGACGCCGCGCTCTTTGGCATATTGTTCCAAGCCCTTGAGTTCATCGAGCGTGTAGGGGGCGATTTTTGGCATTGAGGCCGGTTCGAAACGGGCAAACTCCCGGTTGCTTTTGCCGAGCTGCGGGAACTTGGTGGAAGGAAACATGAACAACTGGTCATCCGTCAGATGCATGTGCAAGTAACGGATCTTGTAGAGGCGGCAAAGTTGGATCACCTGCTCGATGCCCCCCGGCGAATGGTACTTGCGTGCAGGGTCGATGAGCGCCCCGCGGTAGGGATAGACCGGTTCATCAGTGATTTTCAAGCGCGGTATGCCCGGCACACCGTTGGCGACGCGCAAGCTCTGCAGCAGTGTCACCGTGCCCGAGGCGACACTCTGATAGGTGCCTCCTTTCACGACGGCGGTGTCCGCCACTTCGAGCGTGTAGGTCTCACCCTTGAGGGCCGGGTCGAGCTGCAGAACGATATCGGCGGGACCTTTGTAGTTGAAGGGCCGGGCTCCAGCACCGTCGGGGGTCCGCGCCGCGGAGGAGAACTCCACCCCGGTGGCAAGAAGGATCTCCGCCGCCAGCACCTTGGCCAGGGGTTCCAGTTCCTTGTTGCTTGCCAGAATCCGGGATTCCTTCGTCAGGGGCATCGCGCCTTGTCCCTCGACCAGCGATTTGGGCAGCGGTATGAGCTGCGAGGAGACACCCTGCGCCAGCGCGGAAACGAGCAAGCAAGGCAACAGCGGCACGAGGTAAATGCGGATATTCAAGATGGTTTTCATAGGAATGTCAGAATGACGGGCATTTCGGGGCAGTACGGGCTCGGGCAATTTCTTGCGCACCGGTTCCCCGGCCAAGGCCCATGCTTGGAAAAGCCGGTGTTTGTTTGTCTTTAACTTTCTGTTCGAAGAAGGACAGAGATCCGCGCCGGGGGAGGGGAGGTGAAAAACCGCATGGTGCAGTGTTCAGTGATTGCATATCCAGGCTGGCCGGACGGGGCAACCCCACCGGGTGCCCGTCACCTGTGGGGTTGGCTGTGAGATGAACCAGGCTTACGGCGTGACGACCAGCCTGCAGAATTTCTTCGGGGCACCGCTTGGCAGTGTGTAGACCACCTGGTTCGGGTTGGATTCATTGATGCTTGCGTTGGGCGGCACGATGTCCGTCCAACTCGATAGATTATCGGACTCCTGCACCATGAACGAGGCGATCACTGCGGCTGGGTCGCGCGGCCAAGTGACGGTGCTAACACCAGCGGTGGTCACCAGCGGGGGATTTGCGGTGAAAGTGGAACCGGTGGCCCCCATGAAATACTCGACTCCGTTGGGTACGCCGTCGCCGTCGAAATCCAGGTCGGCGGCTTGGGCGCCGGCGTTGGTGGCGGCCCAGTCATCATAGCCGCCTGTGGCTGCGACCGGGTAGAGTTGGAAGCCGGAAATTTCCATGTAGTCCGAATGAGCCGCGCCGTTGAAGCCCACCACCACGGTGATTTTGCCGGTGCCATCGGCCACTTCATTGGTGTAGAAGATGGTGGGGACCGCGGTATGGGGCGTGCCGCCGTTGATGGTGAGGCTCCCCTGGGGAGGGCCGGAATTAAAAATCACCAGGCCGTAAGTCGCGCCGGAAGTCAGGCCGCTGAACGCGAAGGTCCGCGTGCCATCACCGGTCACCCATAGCCGCTCGGGATCGTTGGCTGCCAAGACCACGCCCGAGGCACCGCTCCCGCTGATCTGGAAGCCGGAGGGATCACTCTTGGAAACAATCGAGAAGCTCACTCCGGCCGCGGTTGCGCCCGCGCCGTTTGTCAGGGTGGACAGCGTTTGCGGTTCGGTACCGCCGTTCAGGCGGTTCCAGAGGCCGGTCTGGCCGGTGACGGGACTTCCGGTGATGTCGCCGCTGACGGCGGTGCTATCGGTTCTGACCACGTCAATGCTGATGACATCCGGACTGTTCACCGTCAACAAAGGCGGCACAAAGGACCAAGTGAGCAGGATGTTGCTGGCCGCGTCAGCCGGGGGATTCGGGTAGCCGCCAGCCTGGATGAAATAGGTGGTGCCGGCGGTGACTGGCAGGCTGCAGGATTCGTCCAAGCCGGTATCCTGGGACACCAGCGGGGCGTTCAAGGTGGCGAGTGTCGCGCCCGTGTAAACGCAAATTGCCGCATCCCATTCACTGCTGCCGATATTGATCGAGCCGGTGGTGCTGAGGTTGAGCGTGCCGGATTGGCTGGCGGTCCATTTGAACCAGACCGTGTTGTCAGTTCCTGGATAGACACAATCGGGTTCACCGGATTCCAAGGTGGCATCAACGTTGCCGGTGCCGGTCTGGGTTCCGCTGTTGCCTGCCAGATTGATGGCATTGGCAAAGTCATCATTCACGGGGGCCGCAAGACCCATGGTTGCACTGCCCAGCAAGGCGCTGGCGATCCGGATTAAAGAGTGATGAGTTGTCATGATGTATGGAGTGGAGACTGATTTTTTTTGTTTTCGCTTGTATCTGCCAAGGTGCCCGACGATACCGGGCCTGGGGGAGGGCACAAGTCAGGATATGCCCTTTCCGGATGTTCAACGTATGGACATTCCGGCGCGACGCTTTGAGCCTGCTCGGGCGGGATGGTGCAAACCGGTATGCACGGCGTCGTGCGGGTTCTGCGCAACTGCGGGAGCGGCGAACGCTTCCTCAGACTCTGGATCTCGCGATTTAACGAGCAAGGAATCGCCGGGCTCATCGATCAACCCCTCTGCGGAAGTTCAAGCAAGCTCATCTCCGCCTCCGCGACTGCAACCTCAGCCTGAGCGAGGGCAAGTCAGGATCGGCAAGCAAGTCAGGAGGCTACGAAAGGCAGTCACAACAAAGCAATTCGACATGGAAGCGGTCACGGCACCTCGGATAGATTCCGCACCCGGGGGGTGCCGGTCACGGGGTCGGGATGCACCAGCACGAAAGAGCGAGCGGTGGGGTCGAGCGGCCAATAGGTGGAATTGAACGGAACCCACGCGGCATCCACCCGTCGCAACATTTCGACTTCGATCCGCTGATCCTTGGGGGCGGGTTGCGGGGCGCGCAAATAGGCGGAATGGCCGGGCTTCAGGGTCGAGCGCTGGGTGCCGAAGCGGACCGCGATTTCCTCCCCGGTCGCATTGAGCAGAAACCGGTCGCCTGGGCCGATCTTGGTGATGTCGTCGGGAATCGGGAAAATCGCGCAGCCGCCGTCATTTTTCGGCAGAATCAAGAGCAGAAACCGGCCGCTGGCGGGGTCGGGCAGGGTGAACTCGGCCGCGGTCTTGAATTCTTTGGAACTCGCCACATAGCGGCCCGGCGCCAGTTTGACCGGGGTGGAGAACTGGTTTTTGCCAGCCTCCAACTGCAACTTGGCCGCGCTGCCGGGTGGGCTGTCAACCGCCCTGATGTCGAAGGTGACCGCGGTCGCGGGTAGATCGAAAGCGAGCGTGCGGACGGTAGCCGCCGCGGCGGGAATCACTGTCAGTACGCTGGCGAGGATGGGAATCAGGAAGAGGTGCTGCATGGCAAAGGGGTCGGGGTGGCGGCGGTGAGTCGCTTCAATCACGGGGTCCGCTGAGCCAGCGAAACGAGACCAACTGGTAGCGGCGACCGAACCGAACATTGAGAGGCTTTACGGGACCTTTGACATCGGCGGTTTCGCTGCCGTCCAGATAGCCGGGCACCCGCTGGACCACCGCCTCGCACCAGGAGCGGGCAACGTCGGTGCCCTGTGCGGCGCGGGATTCACCGTATCCGCGAATGCGGAAAGTGTCGCCTCGGACGACGATTGCCGGGCCCAGAGGGTCCAGGACGTCGGCCTGCATCAGCCAACCGGGGCTGCCGGCGGCGGTGTTGAGAGAACTGGCTTTGGGAAACGCCATGGTCACTCCGCCCGGAGCGCTCGCACCCGGCATGCCACCGGCGGCGGCTGCCTCGTTCAAACCGCTGGCATCGATGGCTGTTTGAAGGGCGCCGGAAAGGGCGAGTTCGGGGTCCGTGCTCAGCCGCCGGTTGAGAAACTCGGACAGATTGAGAAACGGGCCGCGCTTGCGGACTTGCTCGACGATCGCCTTGGCGAGTTCGCCCAGTTTCTTGTCGGAGACGTCGCGAAAGCCGCAATAGCCGCTGTCCGGCCCGCTGGCCGCGGAGTCCGTCGCCTCCGCGAGAACGGTTTCGGTGCGCGAGAACACGCTGCCAGTGCCCACGATCTCTTTACTTGTGCCTCCGGTTTTCGAGAGTTTGTTAATGGATCTGCCTCGAGTGGAGGCCAGCATTGCCTGCCAGGCCTCGACCGATGTGGAATTCACGTTGAATCCGCCATCCAGCAACAGGTTGGCGGCGATGCGCTTGTAGGCATCCACTTTCATGCTGCTGTCCTGCTGCGAAGCAAAAGAACGGCGCAGGAGGGTGGAGGGGAGTTCCCCGCCCAACCACGGCTTGAAACGGGAATTGAGGAGTGGCTTCCGGCCTTCGAGAAACGCTTGCCAGGACTGTGCCATCGATTGCTCGGTGCCGAATCTTGCCGCTCTCTGGGGTGCCAGTGACGAGAGGAAGTATTTGTCCCACAACGCCTCGTTGCCCAGATACCGATGATCGAGATAGGTGCCTCTGGTAGTGGCGTTGGGCGGCACCAGCGGATGAGCGTAAGAATTGCCGATCGACTGATCGGCATACGGGGCGTTCGGCGTGCTGTTGAAGCCCCAGTAGGTGGCCCGCAAGGTGCTGGCACCATCGCCCACGCCGGCATGGCGGAACTGCGCCAGCGAGGTGGGGGGCACCGTCGGAATCGCGCTAAACAGAAAATGCGTCTGGCCGTTCGCCGGGCCGCGGCCGGACCCGATGTAGCCGTGATTGGGCCCGGACGGGTTGTTCGGCAAGGTCACTTGAATGAGGTCGCTATCGAAACCGGTCACGGCTTGGACCTTGTATTCCAGGCGCTCGTTGGCAAATTCGGCGAGATTGGAGGTGAGTTTTGACGACAGCCGGGTGGTGCCGGAATTGAGTAAGGCAGGAATCGGAACCACGGAGTCCATCGCGGTTTTGGTCTCCATGATGAAGGCTCCAAACGGCTGCTTGCGGCCGACCACGCTGGACAGCGAGACGGATGGCACTTCGGTCGCGCCGATCGCCTTCATCTGCTTGAGAAAGGGCGCTCCGGCCCGCGAGAGAATTTCTCCCCGATGCTCATACCACGGCCACCCTTTGACGGAGTCCCTGATCCAAAAATCGATATACTGGGAGTTGGCTTCAGCATCGGCCCCTCCCGCATTGGACGGTTCGGCCGGCTTGAGTCCCACGCTGATTCTCTCCGTGCCTGTGCCCGTGATCCCTGCGACATCATTGGTCACTCCATCGAAAAACGCGCCAGGCCAAAACTGCTGGGTGCCGGTCTGTTGCTCGTTTTTCAGGGAGAAAACCAAGGTTTCCCCAGGACCCATCGAGAACTGCCGATTGTCGTACGGGTTGTTGAAATACTTCTGGAACCAGCCGGTGCCGTTGATGTCGCCCGGGCCAAGGGCGGCCACTGACGCACCGTTGACGCGCCAGTCGAACTGCATGGGCAGCACAAAGCTGAATTTTGCGAAGAACTTGGCGTTCACCGGAAAATGGATCCGCACGTCGAAGGGATTCCACAAGGTGACGAATACGTCGGTGGCAAGCTGGAGCTTGAAGGGTTTCTGCGGGTTGGCCGGAGTTGGGTTTCGCGCCGCGGTGTAAGAAAAAACATAAATGATCTTCGCCATGCGCGGATAGCGGAAGCCCCCCGCCTCGTCGCCGAAATCCTTGAATTGATCCGCCAGGTGCCAGTCAATCAGATTGGATTTCGGTTCCACACGGGGCTCGCCACCGACGAAAGTGACATCCTTGTAAAGGTTGTAGTAGGCATACAGGTGATTCCAGCGGGCACCCATGGCGACGGCGGCGGCTCCGTAGAGATAGACCTTGGCGTCGGTCTCGCTGCCCTGTCCCGTCCATTGCCCGAACCCGGTGATCCGATCGGGGGTTTGTTCGAACAGGGAACTCAAGTCCTGTTTCAACCCGCCACTCCGGACGTCGGCCAGAACCGAGCGCGAATCGGTGGTGAAATGCGCGCCCTGCCGGTCCGGCCACTTCTCCGCCCCCAGCGCTAGTTGTGCGGCGCTCACCATGGCGGCCGTGTTTCCGGCGCTCGGCTTGAAGCCGACGATCTCCGGCAATGTCTCCGGGGCGGCCCGGGACGCGGCGTGCGCCGCCACCGCGGCATCTCCTTTGGTCAACGGCACGGTGAGTGGCAAATTGGCGCGGGCCTTGAGGGATTCGTCATCCGTCCACCAGCCGAGCCCACCGCGGCCAGGGCTGGCGATCAGAGGCACCCGCACCTCCGGCTGGCCCTCCGTTTGCCGGACCACGGCGGACTCTCCACGGATCTTAGTGCGAGCGGCGTCGATGCCGAGCGGCTGGGCCCCGGCAGTGACCAGCCAATCGACGAAAAAGTCGGATCGCGCGGGTTGATAGGATTGGGGAGTGCTCGGGTTGGAGCGCCACACACCGCGCCATGCGGGGTTGGCGAGCGTGTCAGTACCCGTTGGTGCGAGAAAGTCGGCTGGCGCGGTGATCCGGGTGTCAATCCCGGTCTGCTTTTGGAGTTGCGCCATGGCCAAGAAGATCGCCAGCCGCGCGTTCGCCCGCGCACGGGCCTGTGCCAGCCCTGCCTCCGTGCTGCGCAAGCTCACCGCCGATAGCGACAACAGACCGACCGCGAGAATCGCCAACAGGACCATGAGCATCAGGCTGATGACCAACGAAAAGCCACTGTGATGAGCGCGTCGGGGAGGCTGTGGAGATCGGCTCATGGGGCGTTGGACAACAAATTCGCGGGAAAGGTTCCGCCATGGCCGGTGGGCAGGCAAGCCCTGTGATGTTCCAGCCAGATGTTCAATAATTAGACATGAGTAAAGATGATGGAGGCCAGCCCCGCCACTCCTGGTGTCCTGGAATCCGCGGATACGCGCTATTTCAAGCGCCTATCATCATCGGCGGTGTAGCTGTGATTGGCATGCCCCGGTCCGCAAAGCCGAATTTCGGACTTGCAGAATGTGCAAGGCTTGGACATCTTTGCGGCGACGACCTATTATGCCCAAGCGTTCTACAAACATTCCTTCTTTGCCCGTCCGGGTGACGCTCGCCGAACAAGCCGCGGAGTGCATCCGCCAGGGCCTGCGCGTCAACCGGTGGCAGGGGATTCTTTCATCGGAAAGCGAATTGTGCCGCGAGCTGGGAGTGTCCCGCGGTACGCTCCGCACCGCGCTTGCCGCGCTGTTCGCGGAGAATTTGCTCAGCCCGGGCGGGCGGGGCGGGCGGCACACCATCGTCGCCAAAACCGGCGGACGCAAACCCCGGTTTCCCGTGCTCGCCGGCAATCTGGTGCGGGTGCTCAGCCCGCAGCCACGGTTCGTCGTCGCCGGGCAGACCCAGATCATCTTCCAAACGATCAGCGAAACCCTGGGCCGCGCGGGCCTCCATTTCGAGTTCGAACATCACCCCGGCCTGTGGGACCTGCGCCACCCCGATTCCGCGCTGCGCAAGATCACGTCCCAGCCGAACACGGTCGGATGGGTTCTCTACCGCTCGACGCAACCGGTGCAGGAATGGTTTGCCTCCTCGGGAATTCCGGCGGTGGTGCTCGGTGGCATGTTTCCGGGAATCGCCTTATCTCATGCGGAGTTTGATCTCGTCGCGGCCTGCCGCCATGCCGCCGGAGTCTTCGCCTCGCGCGGGCATCGACGGATGGTCTTCCTTACGGTGGAAAAGGCCACCGCCGGCGACATCGCCTGCGCCCGCGAATTCGTCGCCGCCGCCTCCTCCGGGGGGCATGCCGAAGTTGTGGTTTACGACGACACCGTGCCCGACCTGTGCCGCAAGCTCGACAGCCTGCTACTCGCCCAGCCCGTGCCGACCGCCTTTCTGGTCGCCGTAGCCAATCATGTGCCCGCCACCATCGGTCACCTCACCCGCCGCGGGTTTCCGGTACCCAGGGCTGCCGCTGTGATTTCCCGGATGGATGCGCGACTCCTGGTGGAGAGTATCCCTTCGATCGCCCGTTATCAGGTGGATCCGGAACGCCTGGGGCGGGGCTTGGCCCGGTTGATTCTAAAAGCCCTCAATCCCGCCACCAAAACCACCGTCGGGCAATGCATTATCATGCCCGACTTTGTGGACGGCGAGACGGCGGGCGGCCGCGCGGACCCGTAGGGGTTCGCTGTTTGTCCTGTCATTGAACATCGCCAAATGGATTGCTGCCGCTTCCCTTCGTTCCCGCAATAGCGCAAGATGGATTTCCAGCCGCCATGCCGCACCTTGCTAACCATCCCAGCCAACCCGTCGCGGACGGGACCTCGACACTCAGTGGAAACCCGGATCCGACGCATGCGAAGGATCCGGTGCCGCAGGGACTACCACCGGGCGATGACACCGCGGAGGTGTCTGCGGCTGTCTCCGACCAAGCCCGAATGCTGGATTGTCTTGAGCGCCTGCGGCCGAGCGTGATCAAGCCGGCCAATGAGTTCATCAAACATCCTTACTGCATCCCCGGCGGTTTTTATGACCAGCAGTGGGATTGGGATGGCTTCTTCATCGCCAGTCATTTGGCGGCGCGGACCCCTCCGCAGCCGCAATACCTCAAATGGTGGGCCTTGAATGTCCTGGCATCCGGTCTTCCGGACGGCGATATCGCGGCCTGCATCAGTCCCGAGGGGCCGCGGTCGGCTCATCCCTCATTGCGCTTGAAACCGTTTCTCGCCCAAGGCGCGGAACTCGCGGCCCGCTTGCTCGACGACTACGGGTGGATCGAGGAGAACTATGACGAAATCGTCAGGATCTCGACCCGCCGGGAGGCCACCCATTTCATCAAATCCTGCGGCCTCTATGCCTGGGACGACGCCATGCAATCCGGGGCGGACAACAATCCGGCCATCGGCAACGACCCTGCCGCAGCCAGAACGGTGGCGGCGTGCGACATGAACGCGCTGCTCTACCGCGAATACCTCGCGCTTGCGCGCCTGGCCGAGCGTCTCGGTCGGCCCGACGAACAGGCGGGATTCGCGGCCAAGGCCGCCGCCTTGCTCCATGCGGTGAACGAACACCTCTGGGATGCCACAGCCGAATCCTACTGGAATCTGAACGCCGTCACCGGCCAATGGTGCCAGCGGGTTTCCTATTCCAACTTTGTTCCGCTCTGGGCCGGCATGGTGCCGGCCGGACGGGCGCAGGCAATGATCCGCCGCTACCTTTGGAGCGACGCCCACCTGCTGACCCCCTTCGGCATCCGCTCGCTCTCGCGGCAGGATCCGGACTACAACAACCTCAATATGATCATCCCTTTCTCGAACTGGCAGGGGCCGGTCTGGCCGATCGCCAACTACTTCTATTTCGTCGCCATGATGAACTATGGCTTTTGCGACGAAGCCGCCGAACTGGTCCGACGGCTGACAAAACTATATCTCACCGACATCGGGTTCTGCGGCTCGTTGCATGAGAACTACTGTGCCGAAACCGGCCAACCGCTGGCCCCGTCGGCCGCCCAGTCCAAGCATGGCCAGGAAGGCGGCTTCCTCGGCTGGAACCTGCTGCTCCAGGACATGACCGAGATGCTCGATGGCCGCCCGAACTTGCTGGAACTACGGGCCTGAGCCTCCAGACCGCTGTCAGGGTCGCCACTGGGATGAACCATCTTTGAACTCGGTTCCGACTTCGGAGACCGCAATCAATGGAATGCCCCAGGTGTGTGACATGGGAACTCCTCAAACAGCCCCGAGGAGGCAAGCCCTCAACGGGGCAGCCTTCACCATCACCGAAATCCTAGTTACGATGATCCGCCAGTCGTGGAGCGTAAGCTTGCGACAAGCTGTGTCACCCGAAAAACCCGGCAAAATTACGTCGATCAAAATGCCGCAGAATTACGCGTGTTTCCGCCGTAACCCACAGAGAATCAGACCTTGGAACACCCTGTAAATCCGCTGCATCACGCCTGCGTTGGTTCGAATTCATCTCTGCCCACCATTTCAGTGCCAACGATCAGGGAACCTCCGGGCTCCCATTTTTCGTTAGGGGAAAATCGCAGCGAGTCTCAGACCATGGACGGCTCTCTTGCGGGGCGCAAAAAACCTGCCAGTTCAGGACGGTGTCGGCTGTTGGCGTTTCCTGTCATACGAGACGCTGCATCAATACGTCGGCGCACCGTAGGGGTCGGAGGTGCCGCCGCCGCTACCCGAGCCTTGAATCTTTTGCTGGGTCCAGATGACTCCTTGTTTGGCATCCCGATAAACGCCAATGCAGGTGTTGCAGGAACTGAAGACTAGCGCGAGAGCCAGAAGGACGATGTATTTCATGCCTTTTTTTAGCACGGCAAGGAAGAATTGCAACTTGAAATTTAGGAAAAGTTGATAATCAAGGATGTCGGTCGGACGCACAGCTTGGGAATCAAGAAACCGTTGAAAAATCTTTTGTACGCGCTAGGCTCGGCGAAGTGATTTCAGGGGATTTTAGCATCGTACCGCAGGAGATTTGGCCAGAGCACATGGAGCGGCATCGGCAGCGGGCGCAGTTCTGGACGCTGCCGGCCCTGGACCGGCGTTCGCGGGGGATCGTCCACCCGGTGGAGGATTTTTTGTTCACCTACTATCCCTATGCCTTGGGCAAACTGGAGCAATGGCATCCCGGATACGGTCGGGCTCTGCAAGTTACGGAAGATGCCCGTCCGTGCTGGCTAACGAAGTACTATCGCTGCGAGGGCGGCATGATGTTCTGCGATGCGGATTTGATGTCCTACAAAGAAATGGCCCGGCTGCTGTGGATTCGCGAATTGTTGATCAACACATCGCGGCAAGCGGGAAACTTCGGCTGTTTCGGCATGCACGAGTGGGCGATGGTTTATCGGAGTGAGGAAATCCGTCACGGCAGGGTGACCGGATTGCGCATGGAGGCCGGGGAGTTGAACCGTTTTGTCGAGTCGCGGCCGATCCGCTGTTCGCACTACGATGCCTTTCGTTTCTTCACTCCCTCGGCTGTGCCATTGAACCAGTTGCAGCCGGACTTGGACGGTCGACTGGTCAACGAGCAACCTGGCTGCATCCATGCGAACATGGATTTGTACAAATGGGCCAGCAAGTGCCAGGTCTGGCTGCCGGGGGAGTTGTTGCTCGATTGTTTCGCGCTGGCGATGGAACTGCGCAGTCTCGACATGCGGGCCAGTCCCTACGATTTGGAAAAATTCGGCTACGAAGCGGTGAGGATCGAAACCGTGGAGGGCCGCAGGCAGTATGAGGAACAACAACGCGACCTCGCGGACAAAGCCGCCGTGCTGCGGGAGCGGATGATTGCAGTGCTGGATCGGGTGGTCGCAGGGCGCTCAGGGTGAGTGTGTTGGAAAAGTGCGAAGTCAGAAGTGATCAGTGAAAGCAATGCAGTTGAAGACACCAGGAATGAGTCATCAAGTGGCTTCGTTATGCAATATGTCATTTTTGACAGAATTTCAGAATTTTCAGGATGGAAAAAAATTCGGTTCGATGAGTGGTGAACGCGCGGTAGGTATGGCATCATGTTTTTTCACGGTTTGATTGTCCTGACAGGGCAATGATCGCATTTGCATGGACGAAGCAAGCTTCCTGCGTTATGCAACGTGTGTCATGGCAAAGAAACCAGTAGTATTGATCATTCGCGACGGTTGGGGAGTCAATCCGGGGGGGCGGGCCACTGCGGAACGCGACGGCGATGCCACGTTGTTGGCAAAAACTCCTTTCCACGATTTCCTGTATGAGAACTACCCTCAATCCCGTCTCTCCGCCAGCGGACTTGACGTGGGATTGCCCGATGGTCAAATGGGCAATAGTGAAGTCGGACATCTCAATCTCGGTGCCGGTCGCATCGTCTGGCAGGACCTCACCCGCATCAACAAATCGATCGCCGACGGTGAACTCGAAAAAATCCCGAATCTGCAAAATGCCTTTGCCCGGGCAAAAAACAGCAGGCTTCATCTGATCGGACTGGTCAGCGATGGCGGTGTTCATTCCCATCAGGATCATCTCATCGCGATTGCCCACATGGCGGCGCGGGCGGGAGTGACCGATACTTTGGTGCATGCGATCTCGGACGGACGCGACACGTCACCGACGAGTGGCGCAGGTTTTTTGGATGATGTCGAAAAACGCCTGCAAGGTTCC
>Ga0209400_1000489_pt1 | contig 34609 bp, 31 predicted proteins | sample M_130807_EF_Meta_FD_187313 | JGI IMG/M metagenome (GOLD analysis project Ga0209400, IMG submission 187313) | Freshwater microbial communities from Lake Montjoie, Canada to study carbon cycling - M_130807_EF_MetaG (SPAdes) (version 2) | ecosystem: Environmental > Aquatic > Freshwater > Lake... | reverse complement strand
TAATAGGAAAAATCTTCATTAGTTTTTGAGATTAACAAACCTAAGAACACTAATAAGGAAATCTTAAATAAATTAACAATAAAGTTTCTATCTAAAACTTTTTTTTTAACAAAAATAAAAAATAAAATAATACCAATAATATGAATAATAAAATTATGAAAAAAACCATGTTTAATAAAAAATATGGAAATGTAAGAAAATAAAGTAATAATAAAAAAACCTAAAAAACATATTAAACCTTTGTTTACAGATTTATATCTAACACTGATTATACTGGAAAAACCAAAAGAGTATCCAACAAAAGATATTAAGAAAAAATAAAAATAAAATACAAAAATAAAAATATTCATTTATAAAAAATTAAGAATATTCGTAAAAATATTATTATGTATAACTAATTGATAGTGCGTATTAATTTTTTTTAACATTTTTAAATAGCAAATAATATATAAATAGATAAATAAAAATATTAAATAAGATAATCATCAATTGAAATTTAGTGGAATAAATATTTTGAGAGGCAAGTAAAAAAATAAAAAAATTGTAAAAATTAATTAACATTCCTGTAATTGTACTTAATTTATTTTTAGTTAAATTAATTTTATTTGAAAGAAATACAAATATCTTATGATGTAAATGAGTATTATCAGGTAAATAGCTTTTTCTTTTAAAAAATAATCTTTTAAGTATTGAAAATAAATTTTCGAAAGCAGGATACCATAGTAAAACTACAATAAAATAGGGAGAAATTAGATTATTTCTTGAAAAAAATAACAATAAATTAAATCCTAAAAATGCACTTATTAAATACGCTCCAGAATCCCCTAAAAAACTTTTATTTAAGAAATTAAATATAAAAAAAACTAACAAAAATAATATAAAATATTTAATAAAAATTTGATCTAAAATTAGAAAATTTTTATAGGAAACGTAAATTAAAAATAATAAAACTGACAAAATATATCCGCATAACAATGTGTTAACACCATCAATAAAATTTGATCCGTTTATTAAAATTAAAATGCAAAAAACTGTAAATATTATTGAAATCGATTGATAATTTAATAAATGATCAAAGCTAGGTATACGAATATCCCTGATGCCGATTCCGCTATATAATACTAAAGCAAGAATTATAAAAATTTGAAAAAAAATTCTTACTTTTGCAGAAGTTATAAAATGAGAATCAGATAAAAATCCAACTAAATAAATTAAAAAAAATAAAAAAAATAATATTGGGTCTGAAAATAATGTTAAAAAACTTAACGCAATTAAAAAAAAAAATCCTCCTGACAATGGAACTTTATTGTTTATAACATTAACCAATTTTTTATGGGAATCGAGATAATTGATGCTTCTATCAATTAAAATTTTATTTTTTAAAAATAAATAATTTATCAAGCCCAAAGTTACTATTAATAGAAAAAAAATAATTATCATCGTAATTTTTTAAAAAATCTGTAAATCATATAATATAAGATTAAAAACCCGTCTTTAATTTCGTTAACTTTTTTTTTACCAAACAATCTCTTTTTTTCAAATGAACTATAAGAATTATAAATAAATCCAAGCTCTTTTATATTAATTGGAAATTCGACACAAATTCTGAAATCACTACAATTTAAATTACATAATTTAAAACTGCTAGTTTTTCCCAAAACATAGGTATAAAGAATATCTTTTAAATTAAGATGAAATAAAAAATTTCCTAAAAAACTAAATATTTTATTTCCAATATAAGTAATAAAACTGTCATCTTCGCTCCCAGAATTTTTTCCCGAATATCGTGATGCAAAAATAAAATCTAAATTTTCACTAAGTACTAAGGAATACATTTTTTCTAAATCTTTGTGATCAAAAGAACCGTCAGCATTAAAGATGCACAAATATTCCGTTTTAATAAAATTAATTCCCTCAATAAGTGCATTTCCGTAACCAGATTTTTTCTGCAACAAAACATCGCATTTAAATTCTTTGATAGAATCTATAGTTTCCAAATCATCACTAGACATTACGATAAGTTTTTTACAATTAAAATTTTCAATACTTTTTAAAACGATGGGCAGAGATTCTTTTTCGTATTTAGCTGGAATCAATAAAGTTAATTTTTCGAGATTCATTTTGTATCCTAGAATTTTTTTAACATCTTTACCTAAAAATATTATTTTTAATATTTAGAATAAATAATTTTATTTAACATTATTAAAGTTATTATTAATAAGGTACATATTAATATAAAATGTTATACAAATATTAATGCATCGTAATTTCTTCACAACAGAGAAAAAATGAAGTTAAATTTTAAAGAAGTATTATGGTGTTTTTTATTCAAAATTAAACCAATTCGTCTACTAATTTTTTATAATAACAAAAGATATAAAAATAAACTTAATTTACTAAATAATTTAAACTTAAATAAAAATAGCATAGTAATGGATATTGGAGCGAATAATGGTGTGGTTTCACATTATTTGTTTGATAAATATTCTTGTTACATTCATAGTTTCGAACCCAATCCTTATTGCTATGAAATTTTAAAGAATATCTTTAAAAATAATCCTAAAATAAAAATTTATAATAAAGCAATTTCTAATACATCAAAGAAACAAAATCTTTATTTTAGCAAGAAACTTAATCATATTAAAAATATGAGCTTATCCGAAATCTCTTCTCTAGAAAAAAAAAAACTAATATATCTTTAAGTAAATTTATTAAAGTTCAATGTCTTTGTATTGGTGAACTAATTAATAAATTTAATTATATAGATTTCATCAAAATTGATATAGAAGGTCATGAATATAAAATAATTCCTTCTCTAATAAAAAATATTAATAAAATCGGAAAAATTTTTTGTGAAATGCATGGTAGCACGCACAGGGAAGAGTTTAAAAAAGATTTTCAATATTGGGATATAAAATTAAAGAGCTTAAAAAATAAAAAATTCATTTACTGGTAGCTTAAAGACAAGAATTTTTTATTATTAAAATTCTTTAACAATACTCTTAACCTGTTTATCCAGGGAACATTTTTTTTTGAATTCAAATCTTATTCCTGCTCTTTTAGATGCAAGATAATCGCTTTTGCTATCACCAATCATAAAAGCACTATCTTTTTTAATTTTAAATTCTTTTAAAGCTTTTAGAATCATACCGGGTTTAGGCTTTCTATCAAAACTATCTTTTTTATATTTTAAAATTTTTCCTTTTTTATAAAATGGACAAAAATATATTTTATTTACGTAAGCTTTGCGTTTATTGAGCTTATATATAAAATTATCATGAAATTCTCTTAATTGTTTAATAGAAAAATAGCCTCTAGCTACTCCTGATTGATTAGTAATAATTATAACTTTTATTTTTTTTTTATTTAAAAATCTAATCGCATTTATTGCGCCATTTAACCATTTAATCTTATTATAATTAATTAAATATCCATAATTTTTAATTAAGACACCGTCTCTATCAAAAAAAAATACTTTTTTTTCTTTCACATTACTACAGTTAAAAATTATGCATTGGTTGCGGGGCTTGGATTTGAACCAAGGACCTTCAGGTTATGAGCCTGACGAGCTACCAGACTGCTCCACCCCGCGATAAAGTAAATTTTACTAGCTCAACAATTAACCTAAAAAATCTAGAATAGATAGTATAAATTAGGAAAATAAATTTAGAATTTATTTTTTCTAATATTTGAAAAAGAAATTAATAAAGAAATAGCGGTCCAAAAGATAATAGCATTCCAATTAGTAAAAAAGCTTCCCCTTGGTAGCATAGGAAAATAAAAAAGCGATGAACAAATAATAAGACCTAATAAAAAATTATTTTTATTTCTAAAAAAAGAAATAACATTAGTAAATAATAAATAAATAAAGAAGAGCAAGAATAATAAAGCCCCAACAATCCCGAGTTCACTTAAAAATTCTAAAATTACATTATGAGGATGTGTGGTACATCTATTTTTGATCCAAGGTATATTATAATTCTCATATTTTTTATCCTCACACACAACTCTAAAAGTCTTAATTCCGGAACCTATAAATGGATAGTCTTTAAATATTTGATAAGCTGTTATATAATGAGCTCCATACTGGCTTTGCAATATAGATTCTTTAAAATTTAGTTTCTTAGAATAAACAATATCTTTAGTCTGATCTACAAATCTTATTTTTAATTTTGCATCAAATTTCAATAAAAGTAGAATAGAAATTAATAAAAATACTAATGATACAATTTTATATTTGACTTTAAAATCTGAAAAAAAAATAAAAAACAACGAACATAGACAGAATATAATAAAATTACTTCTTTCCCCAGTTAAAAATATTGTTGTCAAGGATAGTAAGTAAAATGATAAAATTAATAATTTATTATAAAAACTTTTTTTAAATATTGTATCTGCAAAATAACTAAAAATAATAAATGAAAAAACCAATAAGTATCCACCGATTTTATATTCCTTGTCTAAAAAACTACTTAATCGAACTTGACCACCCATAGTTAAAGCTGGATAACCTAAAATATTTTTCCCATATTGATATTGTATTAAGGTATCTACTAAAACGATAATAATAATTATAATCCAAAATCTAATTATCAAATTAATCTTGGAAAAATCTTTTAAAAAAAAATACTTAACAGACATTATAAATAAAGGAAATCTTATAAACCCAAATGCTCTACCTAAAGATTCTTCTCTTGATTGAGAAAAGTAAAAATTTATTAGAAGATAAATATAGAAAATTAAAAGCAAGATAAAATATCTATCTTTTATCCAATAAAAATTGGAATATTTTATAGAATAAATCAAAAAAAAAATAACAGATAAAACTACTACGAAATCGGCAGCCCCTGAACTAATTAGTAGCAATATAGGTAAGATGATTAAGGGTAATAATTTTAAATTGGATAACATTAATAATATTTTTTAAACCAATTAACAAATTTTTCCACGCCATCACCTAAGCTAATTTCTGGACTCCATTTTAATAATTTTTTAATTTTATGATTATTAGAATAGGTCTTCTTGATATCTCCTTTGGGTATAAAATTTTTGTAACTGATATTAAATTTATTTTTCAAGTTACCTTGTAACGCATTAACTAAATCTATCAATTTATCAGGCTTTCCTTTACCTACATTAAGAACATGATGCCCATTTGGTAAATCTTTTTTATCCATGATTTTAATAATAGCTGCTATTACATCATCAATATAAGTAAAATCTCTAAGCATTTTTGCGTTATTATATAAATCAATTTTTTTATTTCTTAGATTTTTTAATGCAAAATTGTAATAAGCCATATCAGGTCTTCCATATGGACCATAAACTGTAAAAAATCTTAGTCCAAAACAATTTAAGTTAAAATTTTTTGAATAAACATCCGCTACAATTTCATTGGATAATTTAGAAGCCCCATATACTGAGATAGGTCTGATAGAATAATCATCTTCCGTAAAAGGGAATTTTTTCACCTCCCCATATACCGAACTAGAAGATGCATAAATAAATTTCTTTACTTTTTTTAATCTTGCAATTTCTATAACATTATTGAACGAGTTTAAGTTGTTATAAAGTGTTTGGTTTGGTTTATTTAATGAATATCTTACACCTGGTTGAGCGGCTAAATGAATTATGATTTTAAATTTATATTTTCTTGTTAATTTATAAATATCTACAAATTTAGTTACGTCCTTATTAAAAAATTTAAAATTTTGATAACACTTTAAATTTATTAATCTTTGTATTTTAAGTTTACGATCATAATATGAATTTAAATTATCAATACCAATTATTTTTTTATTTTTTTTTAATAAAAAATTGCAAAGATGATACCCAATAAATCCCGAACAGCCTGTAATCAATATCATAAGTAGTTTTAATAATTAAAGTTCTTTAAATAAATCTTTTTTTTAAAGCATTAATGTAAAGTCTTGTAATGCAAAAGAAAATAAAAAAAAGGTTAAAACCATAATATTTTTTGTAAATTTTAAATGCATTAATTATTTTGCTTAAATGAAATGAAGAGAGGCTACCTTTTCTTATTCTATAAAAAGTTAAATATTCATTTAGACCAAAAAAATTAATTTTTTTTTTTGTTATTCTTAACCATAATTCATAATCTTCTTTATTCGTATAATTTTTAAATTTAAATTTATTCAGTATTTTTTTTTTTATTAAAACTGATGAGCAGCAGATTGGGCACTCTTTCGAAAAATTATAATAATTCATAAACAATGGTGTTGCGGGTCTATAAATAATTTTATTGTGATAGAAAGCTGAATAACCCGTGTAACAAATATCAACATTTTTTTTTTTTAAAAAAATAATTTGTTTCTCTATTTTATTTTTATGCCAGTAGTCATCACTGTCTAAAAAGGCTACAAATTTCCCTTTGGATTTTTTAATACCAAGATTTCTTGCTTGAGCGACACCAACATTAGATTTCGTAGAAAAAATTTTAATATTTTTATTTTTCCCTTTAATTTTATTTAATAAGCTTTCTGAACTTTTTGAATTTTCATCATCTATTATGATTAATTCCCAATTTTTATATGTTTGATTAATTACAGAATTAACTGATTGAAAAATATAATCTTTGCATTGATAATAGGGAACAACAATACTAACTAGCATTAAAAGATACTTTTACAGCAAGAGCTGCATGAAATACATACAATATTATTCAATCCAATGAACAAAATAAAGAAAATCATTTTTTTTATACCCAATGTAGAACGAGGTGGAATAGAGAAAAATTTTCTCATATTAACAAAATATTTTTCAAATAAAAATTATAAGGTTGAAGTTCTTTATTCTTCAATCTCCAAGAATATTTTATCGCAAATTGATAAAAAAATTACTTTAAGAAAATCTAAAAATTATTTCAAAATATTTAGTTTTCTTTTTTCGAAAAGAATTTCTAATAGTATAAATTGTTTTTTTTATTTTATTTTAAAGCTTGAAAAAGATGAAAATAGCGTTTTATTTTCAATGCAAGATCATCCATTTTCTATAATGTTAGCAAAAATTAAAAAAATCAGCTGTATATTAAGAATAGCTAATCATCCCGAAGGTTCTCTTAAATTTTTTAATAATAAAATATTTTTTTTTATTAAGTTATTTATAAAATTATTTTTTTATAAATTTGCAAATGGCATTATATGCAATTCGAGAAGCTCTGCTGTATTTCTGAAAAATAAAATTAATAATAATATTATTACTATTTACAACCCTCTAGTTCTTAAAAAAAATAAAAATAAAATAAGAAAAAATTTTTTATTGAGCGTTGGAAGGTTAGAAAAACAAAAAAATTTTATCGGGTTAATTGATGCATTTAGCATTGTTTTGCAAAAATTTCCCAAATTTAAATTAATTATAATTGGAAGCGGTAGTGAAAAAAAAATATTATTTGAAAAGTTAAATAAACTTAAAATAAAAGAAAAAGTTATATTCAAAAATTTTGTTAAACCTGATCATTATTTTTTAACAAGTAAAATATTTATTTTAAACTCGTTTTTTGAGGGAATGCCTAATGTTATATTAGAAGCTTTATCCTATAAATGTCCTGTAATTTCATCAAACTGTGAAAGTGGCCCTAAAGAAATATTAAAAAATGGAAAATACGGTTACTTGGTTCCAGTGAATAAACACAAGTTATTAGCAAAAAAAATAGAATTTGCACTTAATAATTATCAGATAATAAAAAAGAAAACTGATAAAGCATTTTTAAATCTAAAAGAATTTTTTTACGAAAACCAATGTAAAAAATACGAAGATTTTATTAATAAATTTTATATTAATTAAATACTTACAAATTTATTACTTTGTCAAAAAATTTTTTTTCACTATTTTTATGAGAGGTTACTATAATTATCCTATCTTTTTTATAATTTCGTAAAAAATTAAAAATTTTCTGAGCATTTTTTGGGTCTAAAGAAGATACCGGCTCATCAAGGATTAATAGGTCAGGATTATTAATAATAGATCTTATAAAAGATATACGTTGTTTTTCTCCTCCTGACATATTTTTAATAGACTGGATGCTACTGTCACCAATAAATTTGTACTTTAAAAATCTTCTCAAATTAAATTTATTTAAGTAAAATTTAATTTTATTTATATCTTCTATTGTATTGGAGAATCGTAATGTAGAATTTATAATTATATTTTCATCTAAAATTGTAGGATTCTGAGATAAAAAACTAATATTATATTTAGTGCTAATCTTATTGTGTATTTGCAGCTGATTATTATAATAAATTTTACCTTTTTGAGGTTTTATAAATCCTACCAAAATATTAAGGAGAGAGGTTTTTCCCGACCCACTTAGGCCGTAAATACCATAAATATTATTTTTTTTTAAAGATAAATTAAAATTATTTAATATTACAAAAGGACTTGAACTATTTTTAGAATAATAACTTAAAGAAACATTCTTTAATTGTATATTGTTAATAGATTTATACTCAATTTTTTTCTTATCTAAATTAAAATTTCTATTTAAGTCATCTTTAATAAAATCAATAGAATTTATGTTGTAAAAAATATTAGTTATATAATAAGATAATCTAGCAAAAGAAGGTATTAATCGTAACATTGCTAACGCTAGTACTGAAAATTTTAAGAAAAATTGATTAATATCTAACTTTGATTCTTTATATAACAAAAAAAATAACACAATTGCAAAAAACTCCAAAATAAACTTTGGACTTATGTTAATTAATCCGGAATATATTTTTGACTTGTAATAACTGTTAAGAAAACTTTTATACCTTTCTATAAACTGTTTTGACTGATTATTTAATTTTAATTCTCTAAAAATACTTAAAGTATCACTTAAAGTTTTAAAAATTTTTATTTCATTAAATGATCTTAACTTTCCCAGGTTGTCAGATTTTTTAAATAAATAAATGATAAAGAATAAAAAGATAATACACAAAATAACAATCTCGACATTAATATTAAAAATAAGTAAATGATTTAGATAAAATAATAATATGATAATATAAGTAATTTCTCCAAAAAAAGAAATTACAAGACCAAAAATTCCTAAAAAAACAGCCTCAACATCTCTTAAAATTTGCTTAATATAAATAGACAATTCTTTTTTATTAAAAGATTCAAAATCTAAACTAAAATAAACACTTAAAAGTTTGGAAGACTTATTTAATGATATATTATGTATAAAATTTGCGTAAAAATAATTTTGAAAAAAATTTAAAATATTCTTAAAAATTAAAAAAAATATTAAAAGTAAAAGATAAGCTTTAGTTAAATCATAATCCAATAAATATTTTTTATTCAAAAAATTTAATTTATCAAAAAATATATTAATAAATTTAGAATCTGTCTGTTTGTTTAGTAATAAATAAAAAATTCCTAAAAAAATAACATCAGACAAGGTTATAAACAAAACTAAAAAATAATTAAATATAACATAAATCCAATTCTTTCTTTCAATTTGGCTAAATAGAAATTTAATAGTATTGAATAATCTCATTTTTGTGCCGAAAAAAAATAACCCACTGGATAAATTTCTTTATTTTTTTTAGAAAAGATAAAAACTATTTTGTCTAAAAATTTTAAAAAAAATAATAAAATATTATTAAAAAGTGGAATCTTTTGAGTTATAATTGAAAGAGAGTTGTAAAAGCAAATAAAGATACCACCATCCAATACAGAGATCTTTATATTTATAAAACCGGCAGACTCCAGACTCCTCCTTAGAGACTGTTCTGTAAATCGAAAAAAATCATTGGGTGATGAATGAATTCTAAACATAAATGGAGTTGATCCAAAAAAATTTCCACCCTTTCTCAAAAAAGAATAACAATTATTTAAACAATTATTAAAATTATATATATGCTCTAATACATTTATCAAAAAGACATTATCGAATTGATAATCTGGTCTTGGATTTAATTTTTCTAGATCTACTTTTAAATCTCTTTTGTCATCTGAAAACTTATCTAAATAAATAACATTATTTTGATATAAAATGTAATTTGTTACATTATTACTAGTACGTCTTCCACCAACATCTAAAATACTGCCCTGGATTGACAATTTTCGTACTTCTAATATTTGAAGAACTCTTAAAATTGAAAATTTATTAAATATTAATTTATTTATATAAAAAAAATTTTTAAACAACATGAGCATATAAATTAATTTATTAAATTAAAATATTTTAAATAGTTAGATATTATTTTCAAATGAAACTAAACTATTATTTTTAATAATTTTTTACAAAATCTAAACTGAGTATAATTTGCAACAACTTTTTTAAAATTTATAGTCATATTTTTTTTTGACTTAACATCCAGCGTATTAAATATTTTTATTTTATGTAATAAATCGCTAGTGCTTCCTAACTGATATTTTAAACCGTTGAAGCCATCTATAATTATTTCATGTGGACCATTGGGACAATTACTAGTTAATATTGGTACATTCAAATAACCAGCTTCAATTAAGGTGTGTCCGGGTTCTTCCCATAAGGAAGTTGATATATATAAATCTGATCTTTGCAAATATCTATAGGGATTGCTTTTAAAACCTAATAAATAAAAATTATCCAGATTATTTTTTTTTATATAAGTGGCAAGATCATTTTTGAGTTCTCCTTCACCAAGAATAATAAGATTAAAATCTTTATCTACTTCTTGAGAATATTTTTTAAGACCATCTAAAAGCTCAAAAAAATTTTTTTGAAAAGTTAACCTTCCTATTGCGCAATAAACTTTTTTTTTAAAAATAAATTTTTCATTCAAGTCAATCTCTTTTAATGATAGTCGTCTAATGTCTCTATTAATAATTGGATTTTCGACTACTGATATTTTATATGGTTCTATTTTAATTTTATTTTCAATTATTTGCTTTGTTGTATTTGTCATCGTTAATAAATGATCTGATTTGCTATAAAAAAATTTCCAAATTAATAAACGAAGCAGATTAAATCTTGGATATCCTTGAATACTATTGATAATAATTAATTTTTTAAAAAAAAATTTTAATAAAAGAGGAATAAAACCAACTAAGCCAGTTATAATATATTTAGGTTTGTAAATAATTACTTTCCTTATCAAAAAAGGTATCGCCATAATTGAGAAAAGCAGGATTAAAAATTTGGACAACTTTCCTGTTTTTGGAAGAATATTATCAATTTTACCAAAGGATAAAAAATTTAATTCTTTAATATTATGAAAATTTCTGAACTCGCCAAGAATATCTAAGACATATATTTTATAACCAGAATATCTACTTAAAGACTTTGCCATACCTATTATTGCATTTATAGTTCCGACGTTACTAAGCATCGGTGACCAAAAAAAAATAATATCTTTAGAGTTAGATTTCATCAAAAATTGCTAAATTAACATACCCTCAAATAATTCAGAGTTATTTTTAATAAAAGAATCTGAAATATTACCAGTATTCTTTAATCCTAGCGTATTAGGAATATTCTTTTTAAAATTAACTTGATTTTGTGTAATTTCTTTTATCACTCCATAATTTACAGCAATAAACTCTATCGTAGCATCCAAAATTTCATTTGGTGAATTTTCAATAATCTTAAATTTATTTTTTTCTATAACATGTATGTTCGTCTCATCTCTTTGTAAAATTTTTAAATCAAAAATTTCTTTATAAGATAATGTCTTACCATCAAAATTTAATACTTTTTTAGGTACATAAAGGTCTGTATCTTTAAAACCTGGATTGTAATAACTAAAAAAATTAAGTGTTAACATAGGAACATTAAATAACGTCCCGATCCATGCAGGTCCTGAAATGGATGTTAAAAAACCTTTGCAGTTTGCTATTAGATAAAACTGAAACAATTTATTAAAATCCAGATCAATATTCAACTCGCTATAATTCTGCGAAAAAGAAAGTTTGGTACTTTTAGAATGTACAAGCCTAATTACACAGTAATTATTGTCTAATAAAAATCTAATAGTGGGTATGTAATTTTTTTCGTTTGCGTTTCTAATATAAGAACTCGAATAATAATTATTATCTCTTATATGTAAAATAAATGTTTTTTTTATATCATAATTTAATAAATTTTTCGAAAAATGCTCAGACATTTTTTGGTTATAACAGGATTTAAATTTATAATAATCTTTATAAACTGAAATTAATTCAAACTCTTTTTTTATTCTAAAAAAACTATCATTTTCAAAAAGTAAATCGTCGATGTTAACATCAGAAGAAATGATTTTGCTATTTATTAAAGGTAAAATAAAAATGTTAATTATTATACTATCTATAATAATTAAGTTTTTAAAAATATTTTTTATATAAGATCTTTCTACACTTTTGGGTATGCATATGATTGGTATTTTTTTATTTAATAAATAATATTTTATTTGACGATCGAGATCTAAAGCTAAAGTGCCGATCTGAAAATAATTTATTCGAACAAATCTTAATTTTGTAAAATATATTACTATAATTAACGGAAGGTAAAGAATTTTTAAAATATCTAATGTAAATTTAAAAATAATTCTATATAAAAATATTAAAAATATTTTTATATTTAGTTTATAAAGAAAAAAAAAGAGACTTGAAAATAAATTAAAATAATTTGGACGCGCAGGTTTTTGCAAATTTCCAACAAAAATATAATCTCTGCTTGAAAAAAAAATATTATTAATAAGCTTATAAAAAATAGACATTATTGTTATAATATTACAAAAGACTTAAAAAATAATCTTACTAATTTTTTCAAATTTTAAAAATTTTTGTTTGAGATATTGAGTTATTATATGCATTATAATCTGTGAACAATCTTCTGAAATACCGTAATTATTAATAGGTATATGAATGTAATTTCTAGAATTTTTTTTTAAATATCCGCCCTGGAATCCAACAATTGCAAGTGTCGAAATATTTTTTTTATTACAAAAATTTATAAGGTTAATCAAATTTTTTGAATTTCCGGATGATGAGATTAGAATAACAATATCTTTATTTGTAATAATATTTCTTGCTTGCCTTGTAAGAATCTCGTCATAAGAAATATCATTTGATATAGCTGAGATTAATTCTTGATTACTAACCAAACTAAAAACTTTAGGATAAATTTTTGTCTTTTCAGATAAAGACTTGGAAAAATCGCATAGCATATGGTTTGCAATTGCTAGTGAACCGCCATTACCGCAAACAAAAATAGAATTATTTTTTATTATTATTTTTTCTATTAACTCTGCCGCTTTGATAATTTTATCTAAATCTATACTATTTAAAACTTGATTGACTTGCTTAGAATAATCTAAAAAAAAACTATCAATTGATTTATATTTTTTTATAGGAAAATTATTTAATGACATTCTCAATATTACTATCAAATAACTTGATCAATTAACATTATATATTGACTTTAATTGCTTTCCTTAAAAAAATTAATAAAATTTATTTAATATATTAATCTTGCATTTTTATTAAGAAATCAAATAAATTGCCTCGAATAACTTTACCAATAATCAATATTCTAGTAATGGAAAGTGATTATTAATTAACTAACTATGAACAATTTTATAAAAAAAATACAGGAGCTAAAAAATAAAAATAAAAAAATTGGTATGGTGCATGGAGTGTTCGACGTTGTTCATGCTGGTCATATAATTCATTTTACTGAGGCAAAAAAAAAAGTTGATTATTTGATTGCGTCTGTAACATCTGATAAATATGTAAATAAGGCTCCTGGAAAACCCATATTTTCAATCCAGAACAGAATTAAAGTTTTAGAAAATCTAAAACTAATAGACCTTGTTGTAGAAAGCAACTCAAGTAATGCCTTAAAAAATATATCGCTTATTAAACCGAACTTTTATTTCAAGGGTGCTGAATATAAAGACAATAAAGATGTAACAAATAATATTAAATTAGAAAAAAGATACGTTCAAAAATTTGGTGGAAAAATTATTTTTACAGGAGGGCAAGTCTACTCTTCTAGTAAAATTATAAATGAAAAATTTCATTTTCTTTCAGAAGATGCAAATAATTTTATTAAAAAACTTAATCTAAAAAAATTTAAAGAAAATTTATTTAATTTTAAGGAAATAAATAAAAAGATATTAATTATAGGTGATCCTATAATCGATATATATAAAATGGTTGAAAGTACTGGAAAATCTAACAAAGCATCAATAATTTCTTCTCAATATATAAACGAAAAAAGCTTTGGAGGCGGTACAGTATTAATTGCTAATTTCTTAAGTAAATTTTGCAAAAATGTTTCTATTCTTTACTCATCTAATAAACAAAACAATAAAATCATTAACAAATTTTTAGATTCACGAATAAATAAAGTTCACTTTAAAAGTAAAGTAAATTTTGTAGAAAAAATAAGATTTATTGAACATTATTCAAAAACTAAACTATTTCAAAATACATTGAATGAAAATAAAAGACTAGACAAATTTGAGGTTAAAAAATTAAGAAAATTTCTAGTAAATAAAATAAAAAATTATGACAAAATATTTATTTTTGATTTTGGATATCATTCTTTCCCAAAAGAATTAATTGATATTATAAATCTTAACCCAAAAAAATTTATAATAAATTGTCAAAGCAATTCATATAATTTTGGCTACAATATTCCAACTAAATTTTCAAATGGATCAATAATATGCATGGACGAAATAGAATATAGACTCTGCGTTCAAGATAAAAACCTTCCTATTAATGATCTAATTAAAAAAAATTTAAATAAATTTAGTAAATTCGATCAATTAATTATAACAAGAGGAAAATTTGGCTGCCACATAGTACAAAATAAAAAAATTTATTTTGTTCCTAGTTTTTTTAATGAATTAAAAGACTCGACAGGATGTGGGGATATATTTTTGGCAGCATATGGACTGTCTAATATTGCTAACAATTTTAATCTAGAAGAATGCGCAACAATTTCTCATATAGCCGCCGGAATACACGGATCATATTTTGGAAATAGCAACATGGTAGATTACAAAAGTCTAATAAAAGTCTCTGATAATATACTTAAATGACTATGAAATCTTGTCTTGTAATTGGAAGTAATTCATTCTCAGGATCTAATTTTATAAATTTTTTATTAAATAAAAAAATTAAAGTTTTTGGTATTTCGAGATCCGACGAAATTGATTCTGTATTTTTGCCATATAAAAAAAACTATAAAATTAATAATTATAAATTTTATAAAATAAATATAAAAAAAAATGTTAATAAAATTATTAAAATAATAAAAAAAAATAAAATTCAATATATAATTAATTTCGCCAGTCAAGGAATGGTTGCTGAAAGTTGGACCAGTCCCTTAGATTGGTATGAAACAAATACTGTGGCTCAAATAAAATTATTTGAAGGTCTAAAAAAAATTAAATTTAAAAAATATATGCATGTCAGCACTCCTGAAGTATATGGTGACAGTTATAAAAAAATTACGGAAGGTTACTTTCATAATCCATCAACACCTTATGCAATTTCAAGATCAGCCACTGACCTTCATTTGATGGGACTTAATAAGTTTTTTAACTTTCCAGTTGTATTTTCTAGAGCCGCAAATGTTTACGGTCCGGGGCAGCAACTTTATAGAATTGTTCCAAAAACAATTATGTGTGTTAAGAAAAATTTAAAAATTAATGTACATGGTGGAGGTTCCTCTAAAAGATCGTTTATACATATCAATGACGCAACTAAAGCCTATTTTGATATATTGAAAAAAGGTAAAATTGGATCTATTTACCATGTATCAAACAAGAAATTTTTAACTATTAAAAACTTAGTAAAAATAATTATTAAGACTTTAAATAAAAACCCTAAAAAATTTATAAATCTAGAAAAAAAAGATAGAACAGGAAAAGACAGGGCATACTTTTTAGACTCCCAAAAAATTATTCGTGAATTGAAATTTAAACCCGAAATAAATTTAATAACAGGAATTAAAGATACAATTAATTGGGTTGAACAAAATTTTTCAAAATTAAAGAAATATAATTTAGAATATAAACATAAAAAATGAAAATTTTAATTACAGGAGGATGCGGCTACGTAGGAAACGCATTAATTAATCAACTTTTAAAAAAAAATATCAAAATAACAAATATCGATAATCAATGGTTTGGTTGTAATTTGTTAAAAAATAAAAATTTGAATAACATAAAAGGAGACATAAGAAATATACCTGATACTTTATTTAAATCTGTATATGCTGTCATACATCTAGCAAATATCGCGAACGATCCTGCAGTTGATCTATCGCCAAATCTATCTTGGGATGTAAATGTTTTAGCAAGTAAAAAAATCATTGAACAGTCAATAAAATATAAAGTTAAAAAATTCATATATGCCAGTTCAGGAAGCGTTTACGGTGTAAAAAAGGAAAAAAAAGTTACTGAAAATTTAGAATTAATTCCAATCTCAATTTACAACAAAACAAAAATGGTCTCAGAAAGAGTTTTGATGAGCTATTCTGATAAAATAATTGTTAATTGCATTCGTCCAGCAACAATATGTGGGTTATCACCCAGAATGAGATTTGATCTCAGTGTTAACATGCTAACATTGCAAGCTCTTAAATATAATCAAATTAATGTATTTGGTGGCAACCAGATCAGGCCTAATATTCATATAAAGGATATGATTGCAGTGTATGAATTTTTTTTAGAACAAAATTTAAAATCAGGATTTTATAATGCTGGATTTGAAAATCTTAAAATTATTAATATTGCTAAAATAATACAAAAAAAAACAAAAGCAAAAATTAAAATATCAAAATCTAATGACCCAAGATCTTACCGACAAGATTCTTCTAAATTATTAAAACTTGGATTTAAGAAAAAATTTTCTGTCGAAAATGCTATTAATGAAATAATTGATGCTTATAAAAATTTCAATTTAAGGGATAAACCTATAAACTATACAGTTAAATGGATGCAAAAATTAAAAATAAAATAAAAAAAGTTAAAGAACTTTGTAAGAATATTAGAACTGATATTCTTAGAATGTCTTATAAAGCAAAAACAGCGCATTTAGCATCTTCATTGTCTTGTGTAGAGATTATAGCAACTATATTCGACCTGTTTTTAAATATAAAAAAAAATTATATAAACGATGAAAATAGAAATAGATTTATCTTAAGCAAAGGTCACGCGGCCTCCACTTTATACTCTGTCTTATATAGAAAAAAAATTTTATCTAAAAATAAATTAAATTCTTTTTGTAAAACTGGATCATTATTAGAGGAGCATCCTTCCCCAAAAATCAAAGGTATAGAATGCGCAACAGGATCTCTTGGGCACGGTATGTCAATAGGATGCGGCATGGCACTTGGTTATAAAATTAAAAATAATAATTCAAAAGTATATGTAGTAATTAGCGACGGCGAATGTAATGAAGGATGTGTCTGGGAATCTGCTCTGTTTGCTTCTGCAAAAAAATTATCTAACCTAACGGTAATTATCGATTATAATAAGTGGCAAGCCACTGAACGAAGTGAAAAAGTGCTATCTATATATCCTCTTGACAAGAAGTTTTTTCATTTTGGATGGGAGGTTATAGTACTGGACGGCCACAACATAAAAAGTCTAATTAATGCATTAAGAAAAAAAACAAAAAATAATAAACCTAAATTAATATTAGCTCATACCATTAAAGGAAAAGGTGTTAAATTTATGGAAGATGATAACAATTGGCACTACAAATCTCCAAACCAAAATGAATTAAATAAAGCAATGATTGACATAAATTCTATATGAGAAATGCTTTTGCAAAAAAAATTACAGAGCTAGCAAAAAAAAATAAAAAAATTATTCTATTATCGGGAGACATAGGAAATAAACTTTTTGATGATTTTAAAAAAAATTGCAAAAATCAATTTTATAATTGTGGGGTTGCTGAAAATAATATGGTCGGTGTTGCTGCTGGATTGTCTAAACTAGGTTTTATTCCATTTGTTTACACCATAACTCCCTTTTTAGTATCTAGATCATTTGAACAAATAAAACTTGATATTTGTTATCCAAATTTACCAGTAAATATTGTTGGAACTGGAGCCGGATTATCTTATTCGAGGCTAGGCGCAACTCATCATTCGCTTGATGATATTTCTTTAATGAAATCAATACCAAATATGAGAGTATTGTGTCCTGGAGACTCTATTGAGGTGGAGCAATTAGTCAGTGGGGTTATAAAATCTAAAAAACCTACATATATTAGACTTGGAAAAAAAGGAGAGCCCACAGTCAATCCTATTAATAAATTAATAAAAATTGACAAAATTAATGTCATCAAAGAAGGCGGAAAAATACTAATTGTTTCAATTGGTAATATGCTGGGAGTTGCGAGTGAGATAAATCAAACATTAGAAAAGCAAAGAAAACTGTCAACTCTAATAAGCTTTCATACATTTGAAAAGGGTTCTTTAAAAGAATTTAAAAATCTAATTAATAAATTTGAAATAATAATTTTTCTTGAAGAGCATTTTTATGAAGGCAGCATATCGAATTATTTAATAAATACATTTGGGTCAGAATTAAAAAATAAAAAAATAATACATACTAATATCAAAAAAGATTTTTATTGTGGGCTAGGAGAGCAAGATCAGGCAAGAAAAAAGTTAGAAATTTCTGCCAGTCAAATAATAAAAAAAATATAAATGTTACAAAAAATAGGCTTAGACCTTGATAACACAATCATATCTTATGATAAATTAATTTTTGAACTTGCAAAAAAAAAATATTCAATATCAAAAAGATTTATCAACAAAGACAAGGATTTTTTAAAAAAGGAAATTATAAAAAAGAAAGGAAATAAAGAATGGACTGCTTTTCAGGGATTAGTATATGGGAAGTATATTCTAAGAGCGAAATTAAGTAATAATTTTTACAATGCTATTTCTAAAATTAAAAATTTTTACGATTTATATATTATAAGCCATAAAACTAAATGGTCAAAGAAAGGGATTAAAATAAATTTAAGAAATGCCGCAAAAAAATTTTTAAAAAAAAATAAAATTTCATACTGTAAAAATTCATTAATACAAAATAAAAATATTTTTTTTGAAAATACAGTAGAAGAAAAAATTAAAAAAATTAAAAATTTAAAATTAAACTATTTTATTGATGATTTAATAAAAGTTTTGTTAAGGTTACCAAAAAGAATTAATAAAATTAACTTCAGCCCAAATAAAAGAAAAAACTTTTTAACAATCAATGATTGGCAGGACCTAGAGACAATAATTTTTAGAATTAAATATAAAAAAATCTATTTAGTTTTAAAAAGTTTTTTTAACATAAATCAATTTTATACAAGAAAAATCAACGAAGGAACAAATAACCTTACTTATATTATAGAAATAAAAAAGAAAAGATTCTTCTTAAAAATTTTTGAATATAAAAATTATAAAAGTTTTAAAAGAGAGATATTATTTTATCAGAAAACTCAAAAATTAAATCTCGAGACTACAAATATAATTTTAATAAATAACAATTATCGTTTCATAATTTATAATTACTTAGAGGGTAAAAAGATCCAAAACCCGTGCAATAGTGATGTAAGACAATGTGCCGAATTTATTATAAAATTACAAAAAGCTAATAAATTTGATAAAAACTCCAAGTTTAATAATTTATCTTACGCAACTGATTATTTATCATCCATAGATAATTATAAAAAAAATTTAGAATGTAGAATTAGGAATATTATTAAAAATTGTGACTCAAAATATAAAAAAAAAATTAATAATTTTTTAATTAAATTTAATATAACTAAAAAAAAAATATATAAATTTGAAAATTATAACTTCAAAAAAAGTGAATTTATATTTTCACCATCTGATTTTACATTTAAAAACATAATTAAATTAAAAAAAAAACTTTATTTCTTTGATTTCGAATATTCAGGATTTGATCATCCTTATAAATTAATAAGTGACTTTATATCTCAACCCAATATAGAACTTAATAAAACACAATCACAGTTATTTGTAAAAATTTTAGAAGATAAAATAAATATAAATGTTAAACAGGATCTATTTTTTAAAGTTTTATTTATAACGAAATTAAAATGGATTCTCATTATGTTAAACTGCTATAAAAAAAATAAAAAAAATATTCTCGAAAATTTAATTTTAAGAAATAAAAATCTTCAATTAGTGAATAAAAAATTAGAAATCCTAGGGCGAGAATATAAAAATTTATAACTAAAATTTAATTATCGCTTTTCCAGTTAATCTTTTATTCTTCATAAGCTTAAATATCTTATTAATTTGACTAAATTTAAATATATTTAATTTATAATTATACTTGTTGAATATTTTTGAATTTACGATCTTTGTAAAAGTTTTTAGATCTCTATTCACGTTAAATTGGCCACCTTTACTACCTAATATTTTTTTTCCTAAATTTATATCTAATGTATTAAATTTTGCTCTATTTTTAAAAAAAGGAACACCAATTAAAATTAGAGTTCCTTGAGAATTTAATTGTTCAAATGCAGAAGTAATTATAGATGTGTTTCCAGTGCATTCAAAAATAAAATCTAAATTACTAACATCTGATATATAATTTTTTTTATTTTTATAAATCTTTGTGGCACCATATTTTTTTGCTAATAGTATTTTTTTTTGATCAATATCTATTGCGTAAATTTCTTTAATTTTAATAAATTTTAAATATTTAATTATTGCTAAGCCTATTGGACCGCAGCCTACAACTAATACTTTATTTTCAATTTTTATCTTACATAAATTCTTAACAGAACCAATTGCTGTGCTCATAGTACAACCAAAAAGAGATGTTAGCGGATTTGTCGTTTTGCTATTTATTTTTGTTAATCTATTTTCTGCAACTACAGCATGTTCATTAAAAGTAGTTAAGCATCCGGCATTTAAAACTTTGTCTCTCCAATAATACTTTGGGGGTGCCGCATTAAATCCTGATCCCTTCATCCAATGTAATAATACTAAATTATTTTTTTTTACTTTTTTTACTTTGGGGCCAATCTGCAAAACTCTACCAATTCCTTCATGTCCTAATAGGTGAGGCAGAAATTTATCAGGACCTTTGATTCCTTGAATTTCACCTAGCTGAGAACCGCACACTCCTGAATAAATCATTTTAACCAACACTTGACCTTCTAATAAATTCTCTGGCATTAAAATATTATCAATAACTAAGTCTTGATTTAATTTAGAAAGTATAGCTGCTCTAGTTTTTTTAATAACTATTCTCATTCAAAGTATATAAATGAATAATCTCCTGTATAGGAAGCTTTTTTAAAAAACCATTTCCACTCATCCGGGGTAAAAAAACTTTCGCAAGTAACTTGCCAGTATAATAGATTCATTTTTTCGTATTCATTTCTATAAGACTCAACGCAGATATATTTGTTTTTTTTTGATACTCTTTCAATCTCAGTTAAAGAGCTCATTAAATCAAAACAGTAAAGGTTATGAAGTGTATTTAAAGAAATAACTAAATTAAAATAATTATCATCGAAAGGAAGTTTATTTGCATTTCCAACTCTTAAAAAACTCTTAACTTCTGTTTTAGAATTTTTTATCGCATAGTCGGAGATATCGATGCCTGCAACTTCCACTTCAGGTAAAATTTTTTTAAATTCATATAATAAAAAACCTTTTCCACAACCAACATCTAAAATTTTTGAATTATTATTAAGATGATAATAATCAATCATTCTTTTAGCAATTGGCTCCCATCTCCCATCATAATAATAACCTCCATAATTTATATCTCTTGATCCGTCCCAATAATCATAATCCCATTTTTTTGCTTTTATCGCAGCTTCTGCTTTGTTGATTTTAGAAACTCTTTCAAGATAATTTCTACTAGTTTTTTTATGATTGGTATTGATAAAATCAATTTCCATTATTTTATATTAGTACAAACAGCAAATAGATAACAAGCCATTTTCTGAAAACCTGTATGGACGACCTCATCGTTCATAGAAAAAATAAAAACATTATCAAAATAATTAGATAATAATTTTTTTAATTGCTCTCCTGTCTTGCAATTAATGTGCCCTGAAATCTTTTTTGGTCTACTATATTTTTGAAACTCCAAAGAAGGCAATCCGATAACAACTACTCCGCTTTTTTTTAATGATAAGCAGATATTTTTTAAGAAATACTTTTCTTTAAAAATTGAAATATGTTCCAGCACATCCAAGGCGTAAACTGCGTCGTATTTTTTTTTTGTTGGGCTTAATATAAAATTATGTTTAAAAATACTATAATTCCATTTATTATTTTTGATCTCAATTGCATTCTTTAAAAGATGATCGTCAATGTCACAAATAGATAAATTGTTCACTTCCTGAAGCACTATTCTTGAATTAAATCCATCTGAACAACCAACTTCAAGAACTTCATTTTTACCGCCTAATATTTTAGAAACAAATTTATACCTTGATTGAGAAATAAAAAATTGTCTTGGGTCCATATGCCACTTAAGTACAGCATTTGTGCCAAATTTTTCTGCTGTGGAACCATCGTATTTTTTTAACAAGTATTCTAAACTTTTAAAAAATATTTTTTTTTTTATTTTCATTTCTTTTTTTTAAAATTTTTAAATTGTACTAAATCGTGTAGAGTACTTACTTTACTTTTTAATAAAAATATTTTCTATCATAAAATTATAAGTTCTATCTATATTTCGCTCTTATTTTATATAGTATTTAAGGAGTATATAAAATTCTGTAAAAATTATTAAAAAAAATTAATTAAAGGACAAACTAATAAGTATTAATATATCTATATCATGATAATTAAAATGAGCTTTTTAAAATTTTAATTTTATGCTTTTATTTCCTATGCTACCGTGACTAAATAAATCTAAAATTAATCTGTGCAAATAAATGATAAAAAATTTGATTTTTAATTATTTTAAATTTTTTATTTATAGTTTTTATTCTAAGTTAATTTTAATAGAAATACGACTGAGAGAATTATTTTTCTCGAAAGAAAAATTAATATATACAAAATCTTTTGGATTTGGAGATTTTGTTGCGCTATCTCTTAATTTAATAGGCAAACTAAGTAACAAAAAAAAATTATTATGTTACAGTTATAATCAATTAAATATTGCAAATTTTTATTTTAATGAAAATAGAATAATAAAAACATTTTTTAAATTACCAAGATATTTAAGTGAGACATACCTAGGTAATAATTTTCTAGTAAAATCCAAATATTTTAAACCATCTGTTGTAGACAATTTCATAAATAAAAAAATTGGGATATCCGATTTATATTATGGAAATAAAAAATTTATAAAATATATTAATAAAAGACTAAAAAAAAAAAAAATTAGCGATTGTCTTAAACAAATTTTTAATAAAGAAACTTTTTCTATTTATATAAAACATTTTAATAATAATAAAAAAATTACTAATTTTGGAAGAAGACAAACTACAGATATAAGAAAAATATATAAACTTATAGATTTTTTAATAAAAAAAAATTTTAATATACTGATACTTGGAACAAAACTAGATAAGTTTATAAATATATGTAAATTAAAATATAAAAAAAAAAATAATAATATTTTTTTTCTTCAAGACATATCAAAAAAGTATTCTATTCACGATCAAGTCTACGTTGCTCTAAAATCAAAAGGTTACATTGGTTCAATTTCTGGCGCTTGTTCTTTTTTCTTTATATTAAATAAAAAAATTTTGTTTATTGATTCTACCAGCTATTATTCTGATAAAATGTGGAAAAAAAATGTTACTTTTCTATATAAGAAAATAAAAATTTCCAATCAATATCAGAAAATAAGACTTGAAAAAATTTATAGTTTAAAAAGAAAAATAAAGATAATAGAAAATTCTTATAATGAAATTTTAAAAAAAATTTTAATATTTTTTAAAATAAAAAAATAATATATTAACAGGTAGTTTGAAACTAACTAGTTTTATAATTAAAACTATTATATAAGTTTTTTTTATAAACACATATTAATAGAATGGTTAAAAAAAAAAATTGGTTAGATAACTATTCTAATTTTATCGAAGTTTTTTTTATTTTAATAAGTCTTGTTATAATTTTTATTTCTATTTCGCACTCATCAAATATTCCATATTTTTGGCATGATTTTACATTTGCGAAACAAGCTCATAATGAAAACTTATCAAAAATATTTCTGGAAATTTTACCGAATTCTAGAAATATTCATGGTATAACGATTTGGCCCCTTGAACCATCGCTTAATTTTTTATCTAAACTTAACTACGATATTACAAATAAATATGAATATTTCAAATACTTAAGTATTTTTAGAGTTTTGGAGTTGATAACTTTAATTTTTTTTTTACAATCTTTTAATGAAAAATTAAATACTAGAAATATACTAATTATATTTTTTTTATATTTAATTTTATTGGTAAATTTTAATCGTTACGATCATGAATCATACATTAATTTTTCTATAATAATATTTTCTTTATTTCATATAGCTAGTATTAAAATAAAAAATAATTTTTTTTTTTTTCTTCTTATCTTTTTAGGAAATTTATGGTCATTTTTAATTAATCCTATTTATTTTTTTGTAATTTGTTTTGGACCACTTATTTTTTTTTACACATACTATTTATATCATAAAAAATTCAAAAAATTTTTTTTAGTTTTATTGGGAAACATTCCATTTACGATTTTATTTGTAATGCTTTCGTTAGGAACTAGTAGAGTTGCTTTATCAGATTTATATTTGGGATACGATTCTATTCATCGTAATTTTGCAATATATACAAGTGAAAACTTTATTTTGGTTTCAATATTATTTTCAACTCTAATATTAAAAATTTTATTAAAAAATAATAATTTTTATTGCTGGTTTTTTATACTATTTATTATTTTTTCTGCTGTTATTGGCGGAATATTTAGAGCCGATCCACAAAATTTCAAAATGCCACCTCCATATCAATTTGAGTATGGATTTCAATACTTTTTAATTTTCTCTATGTACCAGATTATTAAGAGTTCAGAAAAAGACTTTTTATTTAATTTTATTATAAGCATTCTTGCAGTCCTTCTTTTGTACCGATCCATTTTTTTTTCTAAACAATTTCTTAAACTAGAGATTTTCGCAAAAAATAATCAACAAATTGAAATTGATGCTAATTTTCCGAAAACTAATTTGTGGTTTAAAGATAATGATAATTTTTTTTTAAAAAATGATTTAAAAAATAAAAAAGTTTTTATAAACATACCTAATACAAATTCAAATTTTTATAAAAGTTTAATTAAATCAGATTTAGAAAGCATTGAAGATTTATATTGGAAAATATTTAATTATAATAAAAATTTTAACGGATCTTTACAAAATCATTTTTTATGGAAAAATGAAATTACAACTTCAGGGGGTTATTCACATATTTTGGACATAAATGTAACTTTAGCTAATTATTTTAACCCTTCCGTTGGTGAATATACTAATGTTAAAGAAAAGATTAAAAAACGTATAAATTTTACTGACAATAAAATTTACAGATACCAAACAGTCCCTGAATTTAATTACAAAAATCCATTATTAAATCTATATAATTTTGATTATATACTTTCAGATGTAGTTTTAGGTCATGAAATTAATAAAACTTATAAAATAGATAAAATTTATAAATTTGAACAATTTAATTTATATCTTTACAAAAATATAAAGTTAAAAAAAAGTACAAAAATTTCTCAAACAAAAATTATAACTGATCTTAAAAATTATTCTGATGATATAAACAAATTTGATAAAGAATTATTTGTAGAAAAAATTAATTTAGACAGCGTTAATAATTTAAAAAAATTCTGCATAGTAGAAAGCACTCATAAAAATGGTAAGATAGTTTACAGCATAAAAAAAAGTGATTCAGAAGATTGTTTAGCAGTTTTTCCTATACCGTTTTCACATAATAATTTATTTATAAAAAAAAATTTTTATGACAATCACAATTATAAATGTGAAACTTTTAGAGTTCAATATTATTTTCATGGCTGCATCATAAAAGCTGATGGTGAATACATTTTAAAAAAAAATAATTTATTCTTATATGCGATAGGTTCTTTTAAAGATTTTTTTGATTACAAATTTAAAAAATATTGATTTTATATTTCTTATTTTTTAAATTATTTTGTATAAACAAGAAATATTCTAATTTTCAATCTAATTAGAAAAATATTTATGAATAACTTATTTGATAATTAATCTGCATGAATAATCAATTCTATGCATAAATACTTTGTCATTTTTAAAATATTCATCCACTGCTTTTCTTGCTCCCTTCCAATGTCCATAATCGTCTATTATTAACACCCCTCCCCTAGTCAACAGTGGATATAATATCTCTAGTTCAGTTTTTGTGCTTTTGTACCAATCCGTATCTAATCTCAACAATGCAATTTTTTTGGGTATTTGAGATTTTTTTAATAATGTATCTTCAACTTTACCTTCGATAAGTTTGATATTATTATTTGAAGATAAGGCAGATAAAATGTTTTTTTTGACAGAATTTATTCCTGAATAGCACCAATTGACATGTTTTTTTCTCTTTCTTTTTTTCCATACTTTTAAACTACTATACCTGCCATGATATGGTTTATCAATAACGCTAGGCATTGTAAGACCAGTGAAGGTATCGTAGCCGTAAATTTTTGTTTTTTTAATTTTTAATCCGTTTAGCATTTTTTGCATAAGAATTAAATTCCCCCCTCTCCATACTCCACACTCTACAAAATCACCTTTAATTTTTTTTTTAACTAAATATTCTATAGATTTTATTAAACACCATATACTCTCAACAGGTGTCATTGAAAATTTTTTTGTAATGTTAATTAACTCTTCTTCTTTTTTGGTTAACTCTGGAATTTTATTTTTTAACTTTGATATCATTTAAAATAAAAAGTAAACTAATTAGCTATAAATATAAAGAAAAAAATATGTGCGGTATAGCAGGAATAATTAAAAAAGATCGAATTACTGATCAAGATAAAAAAAAATTTACTTCTATGCTAAATGAAATAAAACATAGAGGTCCGGACTCTCGCGGTTCTTACCTTCAAAATAAATTTATCATTGGAATGAATCGATTATCTATTATTGATATTAAGCATGGACAACAGCCAATTGAAGATTGCCACAATTACATAGTTTTTAATGGAGAAATATATAACTTTCACGAATTAAAAAAAAAATACTTACCAAATGAAAAATTTAAAACTAATACTGATACTGAGGTTCTTTTAAAAGGATATAATAAATTTGGATTACCTTTCTTTAAAAAATGTAATGGGATCTTTGCATTTTGTATCGTTGATAACAAAAAAAAAAAAATAATATTATGTAGAGATCCTGTCGGTGTTAAGCCACTTTATCTACACATAAATGAAAATACTATTTATTTTTCTTCAGAATTAAAATCTTTTTTTAAATTTAAAAATATAAAATTAGATAAAAATTCTATTAAACAATACTTGACATCATTTTACACTTTCTCACCAAACTCTGCTTTGGAAAAAGTATTTTGCCTAGAGCCAGGAAGCATATTGTCGATTGATAAAAACATGAAAATTAAAAAAAATAAATTTTTAGATATAAAAAATATAATTTTCGTGAAAAATAAAAAATTAAAAATAAATATAAAAAAAGAATTAACCAATTCGATTAATAGACAACTAATTTCAGATGCTCCTCTCGGATTGCTTTTGTCTTCAGGTTTGGACTCAATGTGCATTCTGTCTAGTCTTAAGAATCTTAATAAATTGGATAATATAAAAACTTATACAGCAACATACGATGATCAGAATATATCTGAAGAAAAATTAGTATCCAAATTGTCAAAAAAATGGAGCTTTAAACCAAATTTCATTAAAATAGATTCAAAAGCAATAATAGAAAATTTTGATGATTATATTAAATGCTATGATGATCTTGAGTTTATGCCAAATAGTTTTGCAATGTACTACCTGTGCAAAAATATTAAAAATACTAAAGTTTTATTAAGCGGAGTTGGTGGCGATGAAATTTTCTTAGGTTATAAAACTCACATAGCATCAAATATAAAGTCTTATTTCCCAAAAAAAAATTACATATGTGACATACTTTATAGAATAAAATTTTTAAAATTATACAATGAAAATATTGAAAGATTTCTTTATGGCTGTTCGCACAATTATCTCGATTCCTTTTTTTTATGGAGAAATATTCATAAGGCTTATGAGGTAAATAAAAATTTTATTCCTTTTCATAATTTAAATTATGATGAAGTATTTAAAAATTATAAAAAAAAACTATCTAATAAATTTAATAATTTTTCAAAAAAAAAATTTTTTTCCTATGTAGACATGAGTACATGGCTTGTTGATCATAGCTTGAAACTTTGGGATAAAGCAGGGATGTATTCATCAATAGAAATAAGAGTTCCATATTTAGATTTAGATTTTTTAAAAAAAATTTTTAGCACTGATGATAATAATAGAAACAAAAAAATTGGTTTCAAAAATAATTTGATTGATGCGTACAAAGATGATTTACCGGAAGAAATTATTAACAATCCTAAAAAAGGATTTTCAGTTCCTTTAATAATGTGGCTGAAAGATAAAAAATTGCAGCATTTATTTATAGATATAATTAATTCAGATAAATCAATTTTAACTAACGATTATAAAGATTATTTAAAAAAAAACATCTTAAAAACTAAAGATAATCAACAAGCATTCAAAATATGGAATATAGTTTGTTTGTGCCGATGGATACAAATTAATAAATTAGCAATTTAAAGATTTTAATTTATTTCAAAATAAATCTAGTATATAAAAATTAGGCAATATAATTGCCTACATTATATAAATAATTTTAGCCTCACACATGAACTTATTCATTCAAATTCCATGTTTTAATGAACAAAAAACTATATCTAAGGTCATCGAGTCCTTACCAAAAAGAATAAAGGGAATAAAAAAAATAGAAGTTATTTTATTAGATGATGGCTCGACAGATAATACGGTTTCTATCGTAAAAAAAAATTTTCCTAAAGTAAAAATTATCTCAAATTTTAGAAACTTGGGCTTGGCTGAAACTTTTAAAAAAGGAATAAATTTTGCACTTTCTATGAAGGCCGACATAATAGTAAATACTGATGGAGATAATCAATACAAAGGTTCAGATATTGTTAGATTAATTAAACCTATAATTATAAAAAAAAAAAAAACGGCAGAAGGTGCAGACTATGTAATAGGTGAAAGAAGATTTAATAAAGTTAAATCATTTTCAGTTATGAAAAAATTTCTTCAATATTTTGGAAATTTTATTATGCAAAAAATAATTAATATTGAAACAAATGATGTCACTTCAGGTTTTAGGGCTTATAATAGAGAAGCGGCTTCTAAAATTTTTTATACAAATAATTTTACTTATACAATTGAGTCTCTAATCCATATAACGGATTCTAAATTAGTATTTAAGGGAATAGATATCGATACGAATAGAGTCGAAAGAAAATCTAGATTATTTAAAAGTAACTACGAATATATAGCAAAGACGGCTTTAATAGTTTTAAAAACACTTGCAGTTAAAAAACCATTGCAAATTTTTTCAGCTATTTCGGCATTATTTTTTTTAATTAGTTTATTTTTTTTTAGAGAATATTTCATGATATCAATGATTTTTAAAAATGAACATCCTGTAACAGCAAATTTATTATTTGGCACGACGTTTTTAATTGTATCTTTGCAAGCATTAACTATTGGAATTATAAGTTTTTTTAGCTCAAAAATTCTATATATAAATCTTGAAATTTTAAGTAAAATTAAATTACAAAAAAAAGCTTAAAATGTTTAAATATAAAAGCAACTCACGCTAAGAAGTCTTTAAAATTTAACAAATTCTCATTCTTTATTGTTATTTGAATCAATTTTCTTATGATATTTAAATCTTAAAAAACGTTTTATTTTCTATCGTAATTTATGAAGTACATACTAATAGGAGCAAGTGGAAAAATAGGGAGATATTTTTTAGAAAAAAAAAATGTTATATTTACATATAATAATAAAAAAATAAATAATGGTATAAAATTTGATCTTTTAAAAAATGACTTTGAAAAAATTATTAAAAAAAACAATTTTTCAAGTGCGGTAATTCTATCTGCATATTCTGACCCTGACTTTTGCAAAAAATATTTAAAAAAATCAAGACTCGTAAATGTAATTAAGACAAAAAAACTTATTGATGTTTTAATCAAGAACAATATCTACTTTATTTTCTTTTCAACGGAATTTATATTTGATGGCAAAAGAGGCAATTATAAAGAAAATTCTGTTGCGAAACCAATAAATGTATACGGAAAACAAAAATTAGAAATTGAAAAATATATACAAAAGAAAACACAAAATTATTGTATTTTTAGAATCGCAAGAACGTATGGTGACAAGCTTTGGGGTAATACTATAATTAATGATTTTTTAAAAAAATCAAAAAAAAAAATAACATCTTATGCTGCTTCTGACCAAATATTTTCTCCTATTTACGTTAGAGATTTAATTAAGATTACTGATTTTTTCGTTAGAGAAAAGGTTAAAGGAATTTATAATGTTGGTGGTAATCAAAGTATAAGTAGATATAAACTTTACAAAAAATTTAATTTTTTACTAAAAAATAATAAAAATTACCGTCCAGTTAAAATAGTTAAAAAAAAAATGATTGACTTTAAATTCTTTGCTAAAAGACCCAACAATGTTAGTTTTAATACAGAAAAACTTAAAAGAATACTTAATTTTAAATTATTAAATATTGAAAAAATTTTTACTAAAATCGTAAAATGAAAAACTTAATTGAAGATAAAAAAGCAAAATCAAAATCATTTTTCTTAAATAATGAAGAACATCATTTTTCTCAAAAACATGTAAATTTTTTAGTTAACTTCTATAAAAAAAATAAAACCAATATAAGAATATGTCTACACAAGAACAAGGACTCTAGACATCATGATATGATAATTTTGCTACAAAATAAAAATTTATACGAGCCTCACAAACATTTAAAAAAAGGAGAAACATATCACATTATAAAAGGTTCAATGATTTATGTAGGTTTTAGTAATAAAGGAGATATAAATAAAGTTGTTCACTTAAAAAAGGGGGATGTTTTTAGATCACCAGTTAACAAGTATCACACCATGTTCCCTTATTATAAATTTGTTATTTTCCATGAGAGTAAAATGGGTCCTTTTATTTCAAAAAATGAAAGTATTTTTCCTTACTGGAGAAAAAAATTCACACATAAGTCAAAAAATACTTTGATTAATAATATTTTAATGAAAAATAAACTAACAACAAAAAAATAAATTCATTTTACAATATCTGTTATAAAAAAATTTATTTAAATATAAAATAAATGATTTTTATTAATTTGATTTATAAGTTGATATTATTACCTCATTAAAAACTCTTAATTCATGTATAATTTTATATTCATTATCAATAATTCTATCAATGCGCCAAAATTCATAATAATTATTAATTAAATAATCAGGCCTACCAAGACATGAAATTTTAATTCTATTTTGGTCAATTTTTCTTAAAGACCTCATGTTTAATGACATGGTGCTCATAGGGCACACAGAGATTAGATTTCTTTTATCTTCGGATAGTATATTCTTTAAAACAATATCATTGCCTAACCCCCAATAATCTAAATCAAATTTGTTCTTCCAATCATTTCCGACCATAAAATTAAAATATACATTTTGAATAGGATGAGCTTTAATTATCCAATTTATTTGATGAAGAACATATGTTGTAAAAAAAATAACTGAAAAAAAATTTTTAAAAGTAATGAGGTTTATGTATTTATAAATAATAGATAAGCCATATAATGATATTATTAATATTGATGGGTAAATAAAATATAAATGTCTCCATCCATTATAAATAGGAGAATTCAAAAAAATTACAGTTAAAATCGGAGCTATGACAACTATACAATTTAATAATAATAAAAAATATTTTTTATCATAATTAAATGAAAAATTAATTCTAAAATTTAATAAAACAGAAACAATACCAAAAAAAAATAGAATGATTACCAATGGTGGAGTAGTAATTACTATCCAACTTGGCAAGTAGTTCCATGGAAGATTCTTTAGACTAATATATTGTCCAAAAAAAAGTGTTGTAGCATCTTGAGCTACTGGAAAGTTTGACATTACTTTAAGAGCTTCTATAAAATTTATAATAGGGTTTTTCCATAAATAAGGAAAAAAAAGAATAATTAAAAACAAAGCAACTAAAAAATATAATAATAATAATAAAATAAATTCTCTAACTTTTCTTATTTTATAAAATAACGAAAGTGTTACTAAAGGGAAAAAAAAAATTCCTAGAATACGAATATTTACTGCTAAAGCTGTAATTAAAGAAAGTAAAAGAATATTTTTTATACTAGGCTTATTTATAAATTTAGTTAAAGTAAGCATTCCTAAAGAAAAAATACTCATCAAAACTATATCTTTAGAATTATAAAATGCTTCAGCAAAAAAACGAGGCGAAAGTATAATAAAAATTAAACTTAATAAGCCAAGAAGTTCAGACGAAAATATTCTTGTAACGTTATTCTTTAGCGCCAAGACGCCTAAAAAATAAACTAAAAATGTTAAAAAATGCCTAAGTTGATAAATTTTTTCAGTATCATCGGTGATACCTAAAAAAAAAAATTCAATTAATACGGCTGGTAAGTCGAATGCTACTCCATAATATGCTTGCAGATTTTTTTCATTTATCCAATTATCTAACGAATTAATATTTTCTAGCTTTACTGAAGCGTTATTAAAAAAAAATGAAAAAATATTCGAAATAAAATTATCATAAATGTATTTTGCGTTTACAGCACCTCCAGAACGCTGAAACATTTCATCCCAGGAAACTCCATAATCTTTATAAATCAGAAAACTTATAAAAAGATAAGAAATTAAAATTAATTTTGATAAGTTTTTTAAATTAATAATATTTTTACTATAATTAAGTTTATTAAGTAATATCATCGTAATTTAAGTATAATAAAAGTGCTGTTAATACAATTTTATTGAATGAAATACTTTTAATCTTTATTTTTATCTAAATGGAGAATTTGATTATCATACTAAGCATCTTTAAATAATATAAAAATATGAAAATTAATAATAACATAAGTATTGTAACAGCATGTTACAACGAAGAAAATAAAATTAAAAAAACAATTAATAGTTGGCTCAAATATTTTAAAAAAAAATTAATTTTTAAAAAGTTTGAAATTGTAATTACTGATGATGGTTCTACTGATAAAACATTTGAAGTTTTAAGTAATCTTAAAAAAAAAAATAAACAAATTAAAGTTTACAAATTTAAAAAAAATATGGGCGCATCTTTTGCCTTTAATAATTCAATTAAAAAGAGCAAGTATGAATTCATATTAGTAAATGACTCTGACAATCAGTTTCCAATAAATAATACCTCTTATTTATGGAAAGAAATGAAAAAAAGGCGATCTGATGTTATCATTGGATCAAGAAATAGATTAAAAGAATTAACTTTTTTATCAATAGGTTCATTTATTTCAAGTAAAATTATGAATGTGATTTATGGATCAAAAATTGATGATTTTAATTGCGCATTAAGACTTTCAAAATCAAATATTTTAAAAAAAATAAAACTAAATGCTTTTGGATTAAATTATTCTACAGAAATGACTGCGAAAATGATTGAAATGAATTCAAAGATATACTCAATTAAAATTTTTCATAATAAAAATGATAAAAAAAAAACTTTAATGCATATTTTTAAAGATTCAATAAATAGAATATTATTTGTTAATTACCTTTTTTTGAGAAAAATTTTATCTAAATAAAAATAATTAAAGTTTAAAATGAAAATAAATAAAGTTACTCTTTTTTGTGGTGGATCAGGTAGTGAGTCGATTATAAAATATTTTTTAAATCAAAAAAACGTAGAATTAACATTATTAATAAACGCTTATGATGATGGAAAATCTACTGGAGCCCTAAGGAAAAACATTCCAGGACTTTTAGGTCCATCTGATTTTAGAAAAAATTTCTCCTACTTAATTAATCTTTTTTCTGATGAGCAAAGAAATTTAAAAAAAGTTTTTGAATTTAGATTTAAAAAAAAAATCGTACTGAATAATTTTTATTTTGATATTAAAAATTCAAAAAATTTAAAAAAGTATATACCTGAAGAGATTAATCTTTTAGAAAATGAAGTTAAAAAAAAACTACTTAATTATTTGTTAATCAGTATTGAATATTTAAAATCCACTAGAATAAATTTATTTGATTTTAGTTTAGGAAATTTAATTTTCGCTGGAATTTTTTTAAATGAAAGAAATAATTTTAACTTAACTGTAAAAAAATTTACTAATTTTATTAGTACAAATACTAAAATTATTAACATTTCAAATAACCAAAATCGTTGGCTTGTAGCAATTAATAAAAATAATAAAATAATTCATGATGAACCAAATTTAGTTGAAAAAAAACAGTTTGTACCAATCAAAGAAATTTATTTAATTAAAAAAAAAAAAAACCTAAGTTTTCTTAAAAAAAAAAATGCATTAAAATATTTAAAAAAAAT
>Ga0209400_1000488_pt1 | contig 34610 bp, 47 predicted proteins | sample M_130807_EF_Meta_FD_187313 | JGI IMG/M metagenome (GOLD analysis project Ga0209400, IMG submission 187313) | Freshwater microbial communities from Lake Montjoie, Canada to study carbon cycling - M_130807_EF_MetaG (SPAdes) (version 2) | ecosystem: Environmental > Aquatic > Freshwater > Lake... | reverse complement strand
CTGGTATGGGAGACCCTACTCTTGCACAAGATGCTGCAACTAAAGCATATGTAGATTTACAAAGAGATAATCTTATTAACTCAGCCCCTGGTATTTATGATACTTTAGGTGAGATTGCAACTGCAATCCAATCTGGTGGAACATTCTATGACTCTCTAGTACTTAAGTCTGGTAGCACAATGACAGGTGCTTTAACCTTGTCAGGTGCTCCTACTGTAGATTTACACGCTGCTACTAAACTCTATGTAGATGGTGTTGCTGGTTCTGCTACTGCTGCTGCAGCAAGTGCTGCCGCTGCTGCTGCCTCATATGATTCATTTGATGATAGATACTTAGGTTCTAAGTCATCTGCTCCAACTTTAGACAATGATGGCAACTCTTTAGTTACTGGTGCTCTATATTGGAACTCAGTATCTTCAACTATGTTTGCTTGGACAGGTTCCGCTTGGGGTTCTATATCTTCATCCGCTGCAATCTATCGTTACAAATTTATTGCTGCAGGTGGAGAAACATCTGTATCAGGTGCTGATGCATCTTCTCAGACCCTTGCATACATTGCTGGTTATGAGCAGGTATACTTAAACGGTGTACTACTTGTTCGTGGCACAGATTATACAGCAACTAACGGCACAAGCATTACTGCCCTTTCAGCCCTTGTCTTAAATGACATTGTAGAGATTATTACCTTTACCGCACTTAGTGTAGTAACTGATATACCTCAGTCTATAGTAGATGCTAAGGGTGATTTAATTGTAGGTACTGCCGCTGACACAGTAGGCAGACTTGCAGTAGGAACTAATGGGTATTATTTATCAGCAGATTCCTCAGCAGGCACAGGTCTTGCTTGGGCAGCAATAACAATACCATCAGCAGACAATGACCAACCAATACTAGCCTCACAAATATTCGGATAAGGAAAACAAAATGGCAACTTTTTCAAAAGTACTACTTAGTGGTTCAACAAATGGCAAGGCAGTTAAGGTTGCTGCTACCGCTACAGCAGGAACAACTATTCATACAGCACACGCAACAGCTCTTGATGAGATTTGGCTATATGCACATAACTCATCAGCATCAGCAGTAAAACTTACCCTTGAATGGGGAGAGGCTACTGCTCCAGATGGCAACATTGAAATTAATATTGGTGCAGAAGGTACAGGATTAGTCCTTGTATCTCCTGGAATATTACTAACAAGTTCACTTGTAGTCAAAGCATTTGCTGCAACCGCAAACGTGATTACTCTTACAGGTTATGTGAACAGGATTGCTTAATGTCAAGATATGGACAAAAAAGTAGACTAACTGGCGGTACTGGAGCCAACACTATTAACTATTGGTTTGGTGGAGGATTTGCTACATTACCCACTCCAATTACTGTTGGTTATTTAGTAGTTGCTGGTGGCGGTGGAGGTGGTAATGGTGGAGGTCCTTACAAAGAAGGCGGTGGCGGTGGAGGTGCTGGAGGTTTACGAAGCACAGTAACCGCAACAGGCGGTGGTGGAAGTTTAGAAAGTGCTTTAACTTTAAATACATTAAATAATTACACAGTAACAGTTGGTGCTGGTGGTGCAGGTGCACTTGCGGCAAATGGTGGTGCTGGTAATCAATCAGGTACAAGTGGTTCTAATAGCGTATTTTCTACTATTACTTCTACTGCTGGTGGCGCTGGTGCTCCCGCTGACGTTGCTGGAACAAGTGGAGGTTCAGGCGGTGGCGCAGGTCCACAAAATACAACACAAGGAACTGGTACTGCTAATCAAGGTAGAGATGGTGGCGATGGTTATGTAGGTTCACAAGCAGGTGGAGGTGGAGGTGGTGGAGCCAGTACAGCAGGTTCTAATGGAACAGCAAGTTCAGTTGGTGGTGCTGGTGGTGCTGGAGTAGCAGTTTCTATTACTGGTTCATCAGTTACTTATGCTGGTGGTGGCGGAGGCGGTGGATATGTAGCAGGTGGTGCAGGAGGTTCAGGCGGTGGTGGTGCTGGTGGGCGTTCAGGTGGCGGTGCTGGTATTTTAGTGGGCACTTCTGGCACTGCAAATCTTGGTGCAGGCGGCGGCGGCGGTGGTCCCGAACTGGCTTCAGGCAGCGGTGGCTCAGGAGTTGTAATACTTAGATATTTAACTTCTGAAGGAACAATAACAATTGGTGCTGGATTAACAGGAACAACTGCAACAGATGGCTCATACAAAGTAACTACAATTACAGCAGGCACAGGAAATGTGAGTTGGGCATAATGGCACATTACGCGTTCTTAGACGATAACAATGTAGTAACTGAGGTTATTACAGGTATACACGAAAGCGAAACCATTGAAGGATTAAGTACTGAAACTTGGTATGGAAACTTTAGAGGTCAGGTATGTAAGAGAACTTCTTACAGTGGAAATATTCGTGGCAAGTATGCTGCCATAGGTGATATTTATGATGCAATAAATGATGTTTTTACAAGTCCAATAGTGGAGGTTCCAAATGAGTAAAGCAAGAGACCTAGCTAACGCAGGTACCGCACTAGGTGCTGTATCAGCAACTGAACTAGGATATGTAGATGGTGTTACCTCTGCTATCCAAACACAGATTGATACTAAGGCACCATCATCAACTGCAGTAACCCTTACTGGTACACAGACTCTTACTAATAAGACTTTGACTAACCCAGTAATTGCTTCAGTTATTAACAATACTTTAACTACAACTACTGGCGATATGATTTATGCCTCTGCTGCTAATACCCCTGCAAGACTTGCTATTGGTTCAACAGACCAAGTACTTAAAGTGACTGGTGGAATTCCCGCTTGGTCAACACCTGCTAGTGGTGTAACTACATTTACTTATCGTCAAACCATTGGTGGAAGTACTAATCAAATTGCATACAATGGTTCAAATCTTTATGTAGCAGTTGGCAATGGTGGAAGAATTTATAGTTCACCAGATGCAATTACTTGGACATCAAGAACATCTGGAGTTTCAACTGCCCTCTATTCAGTTGCATTTGGAAACAGTATTTGGGTTGCAGTTGGTGCATCAGGAGTTATATTAAGTTCAACGGATGGAACTACCTGGACATCAAGAACATCTGGAGTTTCAACAAACACATTATATACTGTTATTTATGCTAACTCATTATTTGTTGCAGTAGGCGCAGGAGCAAATGGTGGCACTGGTGGTATTACAACCTCATCAAATGGAACTACTTGGACAAAACAAACTACTCCAACTTCTTCAGCAACTAGTCTTTATGATATTTCTTACGGTGGAGGATACTATGTAGCCGTTGGCAATTGTCCTGCAACTAATAATGGATATTACTCAACGAATGGAACTAGTTGGACAGTAGTAGATGCGTCAGCAGGGCAAAGTCAAGCTGCAAATACTGTTAATTATGTTAATGGTGTTTGGGTTACAACAAAAAATGATTTAAATGGCAGTGCTACTTATAATGCCAGCACTCCAAATACAGCCTGGACTAATGGATGGGCTCAAATGATTCATCAGTATTCTGGAAAAACAAATGCAAATGTTTACAATAATACTCTTTATGGAATTAATCCTTCTTTAGATACCACTGCAGGATTACAAATTGGAGCAACTACACAACAATTTATTGTTGGTGTTAAAAATCCAGGAACAACAGATGGTAGTGCAATTAATTCAATAAATTTACCATTTTCAGGTGGTGGCTCAGTGATACAAACTTTATTTATAAACCCATCAAACGGACAACTTATAGTTGCAGATGGTAGTGGTAGAGTTTATACTTCATTCTAATCAATCTTTAATTAAGGAGCACTGTGGTCAGTCGTGATATAACCGAAGGTCGTGGTAGTTCAACTGTTGGTACTGGTTATGCCATTGCTGTTGATATTGGTATTAACTCTAATAGCTCTGTCTGGACAAACACAGATATAGCTTATGATGTAGCCATAGGTGGCATGCCATTCATCTATGCTCTTTCAGATGCACGGCCATATACCAGACAGACAGCTCCATTTAGAAAAGAACAGTTTGATAACAACAACGAGCCAGGTGAGCAATCACTTACCGGCTGGTGGATTAGAAGTCAATCATCTTTTCACAATGGTACAGGTATTAAGTTCTATGACCCATCTGCTGGTGAGACAACAGCGCATAGGTTTGCCGACTGTTTGGGCGTAGATGTATGGACTAAAGGACAAGTAACTTTACTTAAAGAGAGTACTAATACTACTACCTCTAGCGGTATATATAAACTTATATCAAATGTATCTAGTAATACAGATGTAGTTACTGCATACATTCCTACAAGTAGCACACTTAAAGACATTACAACTACTGGCTCAACTAATACTACATATGCAACAACTTCATCTGCAATCATAGATGTAGTAAGCAATGGAACAACTTTGTTTGTTGCCGATGCTACCCGCATTTATTATCAAACTATTGGTGCTACAGGTGCTTTAAACAACCATTACTCTACTGGCAACTCAAAAGTAAAAATGGCGTGGGTTAAACAACGTCTTGTTGCTGCTATAAATACATCTATATATGAATTAACTGGTGCTCTTGGCACTACTACTTTACCAACCCCTATTTATACTCACCCTAACACTGGCTGGACATGGACATCTATAGCTGAGGGTGGCTCTGCTATTTATGCTGCTGGTTATGCTGGTACTGAATCAGCTATTTATAAATTTGTTTTAAATACTTCTGGTGTTATGCCAACTCTTACCTCAGGTATTGTTGCGGCAAAATTACCTAATGGTGAGATAGTAAACAAAATTGAATCCTATTTAGGATACTTAATAATTGGTACTAGCAAAGGTATTCGTGTTGCTTCTATATCAGAAGGTGCTGGTACGTATGGTGATTTATCATATGGTCCTCTAATTATTGAAGATAGCTTAGGCACTACAGCAGCTCGTGACTTTGCATTTAGAGATAGATTTGTTTATGCAACTGGTTCTATCAGTACTTATCCTGGAATATATAGAATTGATTTAGGTAATGAGCTTGAGACATTACGTTTTGCCTATGCTCCCGATACCTATCTTGATGGAGTAACTGGCTATGCTACTACCGTAGATTTTATTGGCACCTCAGACCAACTAGCATTTACTACATCAGGTAGCAATGGTATTGTAATTCAATCTGCATCTACTTTGATATCAAGTGGTTACATTAAGACTGGCAAGATTCGTTATGGAACATTAGAGCCTAAGAACTTTAAAAGATTAATAGGACGTGGGATATTTAATGCTGGGTCTATGACCCTATCAAGCGTAGCTACTAACACAGTAGGTGGCGACGTTGAGTATGACCATGTTGTCTACGATACCGGAGTTAGCCCAGTAGAGATAACCACTCTTCAACCTGAGACTGCTCAAGAATTTTTAGCATATAAATTTACATTAACCCGTGATGCTACAACTACATCAACTGGTCCCACCTTTAAAGGTTACCAAGTTAAGGCAACTATTGCTACACCTCGTGTAAGGTTAATTAAGTTTCCTGTCTATTGTTTTGATATAGAAACAGATAGATACAACACGGTCACAGGCTATGCAGGTAGAGCATCTGAACGTATTGCTACGTTGGAAGCATTAGAAAAATCTGGAGATGTGCTCAGCTGGCAAGACCTCACCACTGGTGAGCTGCAACAGGCAGTGATAGAACAGATTTCATTTACTCGCATGACACCACCTGATAGAACTTTTGATGGCTTTGGAGGAATCATAGAGATTATGATTAGAACAGTATAATGAGTAGTACGGAATGGGCTGGAATAGCCGTAGCAGTAGCGACTATCGTTGCCAGTTTTGCTGGTGCAATTAGATGGTTAGTGAAACATTATCTAGATGAATTAAAACCAAACGGGGGCAGTTCGGTAAAAGACCAAGTCAATAGATTGGAAGCCCGCGTTGACCAAATTTATCTACTCCTTTGTGATAGGGATTAGCTTACTTCTCATACCACAATTAGCTTATGCTGATGAAATACTTGTTGAGTTAACCCCAGACATTACTTTTGTGGATACAGTAGTAGAGGTCAATGGACCTACTGAATATTTTATTGAAACTTTTACTGGTGTAAGACTTGAACAAGCAGCCAACGGAGCGGTAACGCAGCGTGCTGGCTGGATAGATTCTTGGATTCAATTACGCCAAGGCGATACAGTTCTTAGAGCAGATGATGATAGCAACCATGTTAATGGTGTTAATGAATACGCATCTAAGATAACAGGAACTGTTGACACTGGTACATATACAATTCGTGCTACTTCATATTTAAATGCTATTGGTTATGGTAATCCAACTGGAACTTATACTTTGAGTAGTAATTTAATCCAGCCTGTTGCACCTATCGTGCCAGAAGTGCCAGTAGTAGTGCCACCTGTTGTTGAACCATTGCCACCAGAGCCAGTATCGCCGCCCATAATTCCATTTGAACCTCCTGTTGTTATAGATATAGTAGCACCAGAACCGCCTCCTGCGGAAGTTGAGCAACCACCAGCGGTTGTAGAAGAACCCCCTGCACCTGCAGAGGAACCACCTACTGAGCCTGAGATTGCCCCTGTAGAGGAAGAACTACCGCCTGCTGAGGTAGATGCACCGCCTGTAGAAGAAGAAGCTCCTCCTGCTGAAGCAGAGGAACCACCTGCTGAAGTAATACAAGTAGATGAAGTTGATTTAAAAACCCTTGCACCTGAAACACCAGTTCAATTAGACAATGGTGTAGTACTAGAAGCTGGCACAGTAGTAGCTCTACAGTTATTAGAGAATCCAGCAGAATTATTAGCAGAAATATTTAATGACCCGGGACAAGTGCTAACCGCATTGTCAAACATTGGTGCTGATATGTCTGAAGAAGAAAGAACGGCATCAGAAAATACAATCATTGCATCTGTTATTGCTGGTCAAGCTGCTATCAATGCAGTAGGTGCAGCAAATATGGCTAGAACACCTACATCTACACCCACTGGTGGTGGTGCTCCATCCGCTAATGACAACATCAAGTTATACAAAAGGAGAAAACCTTGAAAGTATTAAGAGATATGGTCCAGCAATTATGGACCCTACTAGGTATGTTTATTGCCTGGGTTGTATTAACTGGCTCGGCTAAAACTGTAGTTGGTTATGCAATCATATTAACTTTAATAGTCTGGGCAGTTACCTATCCATTGCGTAACTCTAACGATGAGTAAAGCGGATAACTTTCCAAAATGGTTTTATGATAATGCTACAGTCCAAGACTTTGAGAATGGACTAGCAAAGTTCAAAGGCAAAGAGAATCTTAAGTTCCTACAGATAGGTGTCTTTACCGGCAACGCATCTGTTTGGTTATTAGAAAACATTCTTACAGACCCATCGTCTTTACTTGTAGACATAGACCCATGGTGTGGCAACCTACCTCACGAATCTATCTATGATTGGGATGATATACAAGAAGCTTACAAAGAACAGATAAAGCCTTATGCTAAAAAGGTAGCATCACATAAAGCATTTAGTGGTGATTGGTTAAAGGAACATAGAGATGTTAAGTATGACTTCATCTATATTGATGGAGACCATCTGCCTGAGTCAGTCGCTTTAGATGCTGACTTATCATGGGAACTGCTTAAGTCTGGTGGCATTCTAGCTTTTGATGATTATGAATGGGACCATCCAGATGGTACAAATAAGAACCCTAAGCCAGCTATAGATGCATGGCTAGCAAAGCATGAGAATGAAATAGAAATATTCCGTAAGGGATGGCAAGTATGGATAAGGAAAAAATCATGAGCGTAGTAGATATAGCAAAGTCACAACTTGGATACCAAGAAGTAGGCAAGAACAATGAAAGTATGTATGGCAAGTGGTATGGATTAAACAATAACCCTTGGTGTGCAATGTTTGTATCTTGGTGCTTTGACCAAGCAGGATTGGTAGCCACAGTAGCAGCCCAGACTAAAAAAGGATTTGCTTCTTGTGATGCAGGATTAAAATGGTTTGCTAAAAAAGGAAAGATAGTTCCAGTTGGTAAAGCCCAAGCTGGAGATATAGTTTTCTTTCAGTTCGATGATGATGCACAAGCTGACCATGTCGGCATCTGTGCTAGTAACGATGGAAAGAAATACCTTACGGTCTATGAGGGTAATACCTCAGGGGATAATAAGGGCAGTCAATCAAACGGAGATGGTGTGTATCTAAAGAAACGTGCCTACTCCCTAGTAATGGGCGTTGCTCGCCCTTAAAGGACAACAATGAATACAGAAAAACTAAAAGCAATCGTAACTACCTACATCCGTGCAGCAATAGCATCCGTGCTTGCCCTGTACCTTGCTGGTACAACTGACCTAAAGACACTAGCATTAGCAGGTGTCGCTGCTGTAGCAGGACCAGTCCTAAAAGCATTGGACCCATCAGCAACAGAATTTGGCGTCAATAGTAAGTAATTACATACCTCTAATCGGGCTTTAAAGGCCCCTCAGAGACGAGATAACCCCCGGACTTAGGCTTACCCCTAGGACTGGGGGTTTTTTCTGTTTGTCTGGAGTAATAACTCAGGCTTAATTAGGTAGCCACGGCTCTGGTTGGGTGGTATCTGACAGCTAATTGGGTGTCCCTCTATTTCAACGGCTAGACGCAGTAACTTGGTAGGTACAATGAGAACAGACTCGGCTAATACAAATGCCCAGTACTCAGCTTTAGTTACTGACAGACCTGATGGTTGCCAGCTATTAGCAGATACGTACCAGCATTCTGTTTCTATGTACAGGTTGCCAGTGTTTATCCATTTAAAATCTGTCTTAACTTCTACTGTCTTACCACCAGTAAGCAGGGTGTTAACAAGGTTCTCACCTTGCACACCATTGCGATAGTCTAAATCAAAATCTGAATTTTTAATTGCGTGTCTCCCTGTTCTGTACTGCACTGTACAGTATAATACCCTATGTTAGTAGGGGATTATACTGACCTTAACTTCTTCCTGTCATCTCCAGTAGTACCAGCCCAGTAACCTGACATCCTGTATTTAGTAGCATACTCTAAACAAGGAAGCTTAACAGGGCATGCACCACAAATCTTATTTAATATCTCAACGTTATAGTCTTCGCCTTTTTCTACAAACCAGGATTCAGTATCCGTATCAGTACATCTAGCTTCTAACTTCCATTGTTCTTCTATAGGGTCTATGTAATTATTGTATTGCTCTATGCTGTAGTGACCCATTATCCGCCTGTCTTGTAGAAGCCACCTGTCTTAAAGATGGCTGGTATGGCAGACCATACCCTGGTCATACTTGTTTGGCAACATGTAGGTACAAACTCATCACCTATTTCTTTTGTTAATTCCTGTTGACTTCCACATACATCACACTTATAATCATAGGTAGGCATTAATCACATCCATCTATTTCGGTAGGAGCAGTGGCTAAGCTGCCACAAAGTGCACATTCCATATCCAGAAAGTACATGGATATTACTTGCTCTTGAAACATTACTTTTAGATTCCATAACTGCGAACCACAAGGACATACCTCAGTGGGTATGCCTCTGTAGTCAGCGTTATACTTCTTCTTGCTTCGTCTCTTGATTCTCATCTTGAATATCCTGGTCAAAGTAAGCACGCCAACCACCTAGGTTTTGTACTATAGAAGCCAAGGCTCTCTCGACTTTTTTACGTGCACCATCTGCACTGCTGGTACCCATGTGCTCTGCTAGCTCAGACCATTCAGTCTGTTCATTAAGATAGCGAAGTCGTAATATGTTCTGCTTAGCTTCCGGTAATCTGTAGTAACCCTTAGCTATATCAGAACGCAGGGCAAGCCAGTTCATGCCGTCATTTATTGCGCCGTTGTTAAACTTAAGATTCAAATCTTTAATCTTGGTAGGCATCTCATAACTCTCTACAATAATAGAGGGCAGGAAAGCTTCAACGACTGAGACATCATAGTAATATAAATCTGTCAGGTCATAGCCTTGAGTCTTAGCTTTTTCTTTTTCACAATACTTAAGGCATTGGTTACGTAATGACTTAGCCATAAGCTTGTTCTTATCCTTTTCATCAAGGGCATCCCACTCTTTAAACTTGTTAGGGTGGGTAACAAACCAGAGATACATCTCCTGTTGCAGGTCATCTGCATCAACCATAGGATATTTTTTTCTATACTCTGATGCTATCTGAACCATCATGTCTTTGTATGCTAGCCATTTATCAATGTCGTATTTCATGGAAGCTTAATGTCTCCATCGATAATGGGTACGGTATAGGGAATTACTTTGCGGTTTTTCTCTACTAAGATACCTATGCCCTGTTGCCAGTTGGCTACACCAGAGGTCAGATAACTTGCTTGCTTCATGTCCATCAGATGACCAACTTCCATACCATAGAGAGTTTTATTCTTACCGTATAATCCAGTAGTCTGATGCTGTAGTCCCAGCTTGTGCGTGTGCCCGCATACGACACTCTTGCCTAGCTTATTAGCTAATGACATGGCTGTACTTCCAGGAGTTTGTATTGCCCTGCCTTCATCACCGTGTGCCATTACCCAGCCTGGTAGAAGTTCTTTAAATTTGTGCAGGTATTGTATGTTTAAAGAATGATACCCCAGCAATTCTTCTATCTTGAGAGTATCAAGAGAGCCGAATGCCGGGGCATATTTTCTAATGTACGTTTGTATTCTATCTGTATGGTTTGACCTTTGAATAATAAACGGTTTGTTTCTACCGAGTGCTGCTCTAAAGTCTGCCATTATGTTGTACGTTAAATCAATTGAATCTTGTAAGGTTGGTGCGTACTCACCAGCCATACCCTTATTCCAACGTGACGGTTCGGGTGCGTCTAGCTCATCACCCACGCACCACAATTCGTGGGGCTTGTACCATTTGATGAACTTCATTACTGCATTGACACTCTTGTCGTCTTGATAAGGTATCTGCAGGTCGCTCAAGACTACTATTCGGCGCTGATGTGTTGCCATTAGGTATGCCTTCCCATTGTCCGTTTTGAACCAATAGTCCTATTATGGCATAGTTTGCTAGGTCCATGAAGGAATCAGCAATGGATTCGTAGTTCGGCGTGTCGCCACCTTTCTCGTAAAGGTTGTTAATCCTTGCGAGTTTGTCATACATTCGTACTCGTAGTCCATTGATAGGACCACCTGGTGCGTTAGAGATGTTGAGCGGACCGTAATCGTGTTGCTTCTTAAGTAGTAAATTCTTGAGGTCTGCGATGATGACATCTATATTATGCTCCATGTTTTCCATTAAGTAAATCCTCCATACTTAGCTCGAAGTTTCTCATACCCTCATGAACCATTAGTTCTTCCCATACTCTATCGGCTTGACCCAATGGAGCGGCTACTAGTAGTGCTGCTAAACCTATTAACAATTCTTGTGCTTGTTCTTTATCTTCCTTGTTGACATGGTAAATGTCATACAAAGCACCCAATATATCAAGACCTTTATCCTCTGTTAGTTGTATGCCAACCGACTTGTTCATATGTTCAACGTGACTCCATATACTTTCATCAAGAAGCAATACAATTTCTGACTCGTTCATCTATCCATTCCTTTCCTAGTTTAATGAACACGCTATTTACGTCTTCACCTTCTGGCATTGCGATAACATTAGCGTTAGGTAACTCTCTTGTTATCTTCTTGCCAAACTCTGCACCTGCTGTATCTCCGTCAGTTAATATGATAACCATATCGAAGTCATCTAGTATGCGTGAGTAGTGTGGCTTCCAGTTGTTAGCACCTGGAATACCTACCGTAGGGTGATTAGTTTTAACTGACATCATGATGCAGTCAAACTCTCCTTCGGTTACACATATGTATTTAGATTGCACAAAGCATGCTGGTGTATTAAACATGGTTGTCTTTGCGCCTACCATTCCCATGTACTTAGGGTCTATATCTCCCATTGCACGGAAACGAATGTCAACTACACCGCTAGGTGTTATGTAAGGTATAGCTAATCTATTTTTAAAGCTCTCATGACCGGGCATAGGGTCAACTACTACCCCTAGATGAAATGTTTGTGCCTCTTCTACCGAGAGATGTCGGGTTAGTAGATAGTCTTTTGCTACCTCTATTTGAGAAGCGTACTGTTGGGTTGCCCGAAGTAGAAATTGTCTGTGCGAATTCGATAGCCTCACTTAATGTACCGCCTCTCTTCTCTTTTATTAAATCATATATGTCTCCAGCAACACCGCAACCATGACATTTAAATTTGTTAAGTTCAAAGTTAATTGCAGATGATGCAGTCCTATCCTCATGGAAAGGACATCTCATCTTACGCCAGCCATGCCCATCTGACGGCAGGCTGGCGCCTAGATAAGCTAAGTAATCACTTACCTTGTGCTTCTCTTCCATCAGTAACCTTCCTTAGTAAATCTATCCATACTTGAACGGGCATAGTGGCGTACCAATCGGATGGATTCCCCTTGCCTTTCCGCTTGTGTACCACTACACCTGTCCAAGCTTTATCATTAGCCATCTCGACTAATAATTCTTCTACCCACCCCGCCAAGTCCATCTTGGCGTGGTTTTTAATCTCTATTGTGACCCCAGGTATACCAGATATATCGCCCTTATCTAGTGTTGCACCAGCTAAGCGACGGTCTACGTAAGGGAACCATTCTTTAAGATACTTTACTACATCACGTTCTGCTTGGCTACCCTTAGCCTTAGAGGCTGAACTCATACTGGCATTTCTACTTGTTGATAATCTTTATATGTGTCTTCTAAATACATAGAGCCTGGTTCAAAACTTAAGGTAACGTATGTGTTACCAGTTTGGTCAGCTTTACCATAACGATTCTTTACTGGTGCTACACATAAGTATGTATCTTTACCCTCATGCATTAACTGTTGACCAACCGTTAGTACCATTGCAGGTATTTGATTAACCATACCTTGTAGAGATGAACGTGGTTGACATGGTCTACCCTCGTATCCTTCTTTAGTATGGTGTAGTACTAGTACACATGCATTGGTATCCCTTGCTAAGTACTTAAGTTCTTTCATTGCTGCTCGCATACCAGAGAACTCTTCATGTCCATCCATTGAGATGTCCATTAGGTTATCAACAACTATGAGGGTAGGACTTCTACCCCACATAGTCTCAAATGCAGCAACCTCTTCATCTAAATCTTTAAGTGTAGGGCTAGGTTCAAATGACCAATACAAATGATTGTTGTTAGCGAGGATAGACTCAGCAGTATCTGGATTATGTTTTAATAGATTCTCCGCTTGCTGTTGAGTCATCTTGCCTGACATAGCAATCAATCGCATAGCCATGGTATGTGCATTAGTATCAGCTGAAAAATATAATGTCGGTTGTTTTAATCTTGCAGCTATATGTAATGCAATAGAACTCTTACCAGCACCAGGAGTGCCAGCAATTACCGTAACCTCTGCACGTCTAAGTATCATACCGGCACGTTCAAAGGCTTGAAAGGGAGCCGGTAAAGGCTCCCCTCCTACTTCTGATTTACGTACGCTACGTCGTAGTGTCTTCACTTATCCCACAATCTGTTTCTAGTTGTGTGCCACATTCTTCACATGTACTTGCTTCACATTCTATATCGGTATCATAATGTATATCACATTCGTCCCATATTATAGAAGCATTACAACATTCAGATAGTTGTGGTGCCTCAGGAAAAGGTATTACTTCCCCCATTGTTATTTGATTTTATCGGCTAAGAATGTATTCCACTCTGGCTCATGCTTGAGTATGTAGATAGTTTTACATTTATCTAGTGCACCTCTAGCAGATGGGCAGAAGTATCCTTTATAGATACCACCATCCTTGCTTGGACCTTGGAGTGCAGTCATCTTACCGTGAGGACATGTGCGCCCCCCACCTAACGATTGCGTTGGAGGGGCTTGGTTAAAAGGCGGTATCTCCTGTGCATTGAACGCTTGCTTAGCGTATGCAATAGCACCTGGAGCTTGAGATGGCTTAGCTATAACTTCTAGTTCTGTTATAGCAGATTGAATACTTGCTAATGATGTAGCAACTAATTGGTCTAGTTCCTCACCTGTGTTAGCACGTACTGTTAACTGCGTACCTGATGCAGTTCTTATATTGATACTGATTGGTGCTTCCGTACTACTCATGCTTCTCCTTTGGTGTATACCACTGACATTGTGCAGTATATCCACACATTATGCAATGGTCGAAGTTAGGTAAAAATATACCAGACTTCCTTGCCTTGTCAAACATATCTACCAACGTCTCGACCTTGCTGTCATCCAGACCAGCAAGGTCGTGCGGTGGAGATAATTCTCCCTTACGTGCCATCCAGTAATAACCTTTGGTTATGTTTAAACCAAACTGTTTACGGATTCCATATGCATAGAAGGCTAACTGTAATGAACTATGCGGTGTAGTTTTACCTGTTTTTAAATCTACAATTACATATTCTTTATTGAAACTATCATAGAACACACGGTCGATTGCCATTTTAACTGTCACACCATTGACGACCGGTGCCATTTCTAATTCGATTGCCAATGTCCCGTCGTCCAGCTTAGCGATAGACATGTGGGTATTTTCCTCACGCCATTGAACCCAGTTCTCTAGGAATTTATATCCATTCGCATACCACCAATCTCCATCCTCTGGATTGCGTGACTTCATTGCAGCCATGCGCCAATTGGATGTGTCGCTTAAATTATATTCTTCTCTTTCATTAGCAGTAGCCTGCCACCATGTATTCCAATGTTCTAAGATACTCATTCACAACCTACACAATAATTTGCTACGCGAATGTTTGGTATATAAATTACGAACTGTGTACCACAATGAAAACAATTAATAGACGTCCAATCATCCTTAATAAAATAAAATGGATTACGAATTCTTAACTTCAAGGGTTTAACCTATCCCATTCCTCAGTCGCCTTATGTACGGCTGAACCTCCATAGAACCACCATGCTGGTAGCTCTGCAATTTTTTGCACTCTGCTTAAATAATATTTCCATCCGCATGACAACCACTCAGTAAGTGATGAATATGAAACATGGATAGGTAAATCGTGGTCATCAATCTTAATCATTGTACTCCTTAGTAAAGGCTGAACTAGGAGAAAGTAGAGAAAGCCTAGCCCAGCCTATACATTATACACCATGGAAAGGACACTAGAAAATGAACTAAACTAGTGCCTTATTAGTGTACCACTAAAACGGGATAGCATCCTGTCTTAGTTTATTTGTGTGTCCTACCCGCCCATTCGGGTACCCACACTGACATAGTTCAGCAACGTTCTCGCAATCAAAGCAGGAGCCACACCATACACATGTGCCCATACTTTCCCATAGGTCAGACTCTGATACCCATTCACTGCAGTGGGAACATTGTTGTACCTCTAAATCATTAGGTACTTTTTCTTGCTTGACTGTGTCTTTAGCTAACTTGTTGTATCCAGCCCATGCATACTCATCATCATCATAGTCATTGTACCAACCACCGTACCGACCAGTAGTAGACTTAGCATAACTTGTATAGCCTAGGTTGCATGTATCGTTAGACCACCATACACCTGACTCATCTTCTTTACCTGAGTCAGCATTAAGTAAATACATAGGGTGCTTAGCAGCAGGGTCAACGGTGATAACACATACCTTTGAGCCAGATGTATATTCTTCTAGCATATCCCAAATGAAGTCATCATCTAATGCGGTGACTCCACCTAGTCTAGGCAATAACTCCTCAGCAAATACTTTGGTATCACTGCGGTCGTCTTTGTCTGGTATGCCAATGGATAAGATACCGTTGTGTCCGAGATAGGTACGGTCATCATGACCTACTGCAAACGGATGGCAATTCTCTAGCGTACGAGAACCATGAGTAGCAAACCTAGCATGCCACATAGCATAGCCATCTTGATAGATAGCACGCTGTGCTAAAAACCTATTGATAGATTCATCTGCGTCCATGCTTTTCTCTATTATGATTCTGTTCTCACTAGGTACGGCAATAGCAAAGCCAAAGCCGTGTGGATTATTCAATGCAGAGTTCTCCAACTTATCTCTAGATGGAGTAACTCCTGGTGGTGATACGCATAACATACACATAATTAATCTTCCCTACTTTCATTAGGTGAATCAGTATTGAACGAACGATTGATTGTCTCAAAGAGACTAGGATACTTATCAGTATTGGAACTGATATAGCTTACATACTTTACCCAAGAGAATGGTTTATCTTTTGGAATTATCTTAAGCTCACGAGTGTACTCAACTACTGAGTGTACAAACTCTAAGCCAGATAATATTCTAGGTATATGTAATGAGCCCTTGAATACACGAACTTCTAATGTATTGTCTGGCTCTACGTTGACGGCAGCATACCTACCGTTAGATTGATTTTTGTATTTAACTTTTGGGATAATCTTACCTGCGTCAGAGAAGCTAGCAAAGTTAGAACTACGACCAGCAATCCTCTGTACTTGGCGTTCATTATCATAGATTAATTTGATGAACCTAATCTGGTGGTCATCATCATCAAATGCAGTACGACTTACATGTACGTGCAAACCACAAGTACTAGTGTTCCAAGACCTGAACCTTAACTTCTTAAGCTCAGTTAACATAGCCCAAGGAAAACTCTTTTGATATTCCTCAAGCGTGTGTGGGTGAGTAACAATCTCAAAGCCATTGACTAAAGAGCCATCACCTTTAAGATAACCACGGTGTTTACGATTACGTATTGGATTCAGAGTATTATGTGCTAGTTCAGCACCTATTGCATAGTTGTCATTAGTATCTTCTACCTCTAACTCAAAGCCAAGGTAGTACTTGCCTTCACCCCAAAATCTAGGGTCAGGTTTATAACTCCAGCTATGCACATACTCGCTGTAGTTTCTAGTGCGACTATCACAACTATGACCGTCCTCTTCACCAAAGCAATCACCACAATCATCACACTCTATTTCACTGTTGTAACAATCACGGCACCTGCTATCGTCATGTACTTCAGACCAGTATAAATCGTCTGCGTCACCAAACATTTGATTACATTCATCACATGATACATAATCTGGATTTGTTTCTTGCCATAGTTCTGTACATCCAGGACAATATACTCTGCCATGAATGTATTCCATTTTTACTTTGGGTGTACCACTTGCGTGCCAACCACCCCAACGACTACCCAAGAAATAGCGATTACATTCATCGCATTGTGTGCCACATCTTTTGTGACCATAAATTATTTCAAGTAAGTTATTCTCATCAGATATTCTCTTGGATATTTCTACCTTTGAGTATCTATAATTCCAGACGGCATCGTTAACGCCACCTGTTATCTCTGGCTGTACATATATGTCATGACATACACCACACAAATCTTGTATGGTTTCAGTAACAACATCACTTGATGTCTCTACTACATCAGGCATTGCATTCCCTTTCTGTTAGTACCAACCGTGTTTACGGTGGTGTGCCCAAGCGATAGACGGACGCTTATATCTGTGTTCAATATAAGCCAGTCCCCGCTCAATCTGCAGCGGGGCTGGCGCTTTAGGGTCCAGTCCTAGTATCTGTGGTATACCACCCGCATGCTTACCTGTACTTGCATCTGCATTCTTATTGAAAGCTTCATGTCTCCAATGAGATTCAGCAGTCCACAATTTATTAAGAGCTATGAACTCAGAGGAGTTCCAGTTGTACATTATGTTCATGTACGCACGAGCATAAGTCTTAGCAAGACGTGGTGTCCAGTAAGAGTTAGGTACCTCTCTGCATTCCGGTCTACTACCTACTGCTATTGCATAAGCAGATGATGGATATCCAATCAATCCACTTAGTATTAACCACAATGAGCTGACGATAGACACATTACGTTTAAGTAATTGTTTCATTCATCCTCCCACATACGGTCAGGTAATCCGGAATCATCATCATCACATACGCATTCCTTCTGGTCACAACCATCGCATGGTTTAGTATCCAATGCGAAGTCATCACCTTGCAGATACATAGGTTCACTCATTAGTTATGCACCCCGTAAGACCAGCAGATAGTTTGTATTGCTTTGTTTAGGTCACTGATGAATTTAGTCTTTGCTTCATCAGTCATACCAATGACATCATTAGTACGGATAGTAACTTGCCATGCTATGTCAGTGACTACATCATTCATAGTATTCATCTCCAATCCATTGGGCTTCATACTTTTCTTCTTGGTCCATTGGTGCAAGCCATGCGTTATGTAGCCTGGCCTGTTCGACTGCGTCTGTTTCATTTAGTGCAGTTACATCCTGCTCTTGTTCATAGGTAGTAATTTTCCATACTTTATACTTGGGCATTAGACTCTACCTTCCTCGACCAGTCCATCAAGTATGTCTCCTGCTATTTCAAGGGAAGTCTTTTGCTCCCTGTTGATATAACTACTAGGACTGGCGCCCAATGTGTAGCACACCTTTACTATGTCTTTGATTTCCTGTTCACTATAACCCATCAGACTCATTTGATTCCTCCTCTTGGTATTGTTTGATTAGATGGTTGAGTGCGTCCTCCCAATCTACCTCTTTTTCTATTGCAAATGAGGCAGAATTATCTGTTGTATTTACTGGCTTGATATACTCAAGCGTAGCAAAGGTAGCGTGGTTGTTCATTGTCTCTATCATAAAATCCAGTATCTCATAGAGAGACTGCTCGCCTGCCCACTGCATACGTATCTCATCATATTTTTTAAACTCAGGCATTGCGCTTACATTTATATTAGTTTTGAATACCACCGGTACATAGATTTCCATATTACTTTCTCCTTATTTTGTTTGTGGTGTATTGTATTGTCTATAGCCAAGCAGTCTTTCTACTTGGGTATCCCAACATGAATCACATTGATACACGTTAGTAGCAGGGGTGTAATGAATCCATTCATCAGAGTTATGTTCAATGCAGAATGGGTCAACATTTATTACTGCCATTGTTATCCTCTCCTTAAGATTCTGATTGAATAAGTTAGTCCGACTGTGCCTACTGCCAGCCAGGTTGGTACTTGTATAGCTAGACCTATGCTATCTGCATATAGTTCTAACCACTCTATTCCGACTGCGATTTCCATATGTTTCCTTTCATAGTTGATGGACTTCCTGTGTCCCGCCATAATACGGCGGGCTTAACAAAAAAAGAAGGTGAGTGACTGACCGAAGCCAGCCACCCACCTGATTTGGGATTAGTTTATTGCTAGTTCCATTACTTCGATTTGAGTCCAAGGTTTGCGACGGTCCTCATTAGCGACATCTTTACGTCTATCGAAGTTAGTTACTAGTCTGCCTGTAAGTTTTACATTCTCTATAACTCCGCTTTCATTTGGAGTTAAGCCGTCTGCTAAACCTAAGCGACTCTGGGTAAATACGATTGGGAAAGTAAATACACAACCTGTTTTCCCGCTATCAAGAATAGCGTATTGAGAGAATGAAGCGGTTTTGATTTTCCAGTTTCCGTTCTCTTTAGTTTGGATATTCTTGATTTGTCCTGTTAGTGATACTGTGTTCATTTGGTGCTCCATTTCTTAGTTAGTTGGATTTTTCTGGGGGTTGCCCCCTGTCACTTGTTACTGGGGGCAAGCCTTTTTACGATACGTATTCGTCGCAGTTAACGCACTTGGTTTGCGCTAGCGTGGTTAGATGACACCAGTTGCAGACAACTTGATTGTCTGGAATTTCAGTGTCATCATCGAAGGATATAGATTCTGCACGAGCATGAATCTCGCCTTCGTAGTATTCCTTGCGAACTATAGGTTCCCCGTCTTTGTCGATACCGACTTTAACGATGGAACTTATCCAGTCATGGCCACTGGTTTCTGTTGTATATATCCATTGGAACTTATATTGTAGATTGCCTTCATCTACTAGTTCGTGGGCTTTGTCTGCAAGCCTAGCGTCTGCAAGGTCTTGGCAGTTATCACACAATGCGTCCATTTGTAAGCAGTCGTAGCATTGGTTTGTGATGTTTATTCCGTTACTTGTCATTTTACCCTTCTGACTCTCAACCTTTGAAAGTCACCTAAACTCAGACACCCTAAGTCATTCGAGCTTGCTCGAACTAGAGCCTGCTTGCAGGCTTGACGACGGGTGTATAATGAAGACACCAACTCAGCAGAGCCAGCGTCCAGCAGTAGGCAGTAAGGCGGTAGAAGCCCTGATGCTTTTGTATTTAAATATGGTGCGGTTAGCATAGGATTTTTGTTTAAGTCCTGAAGCACACGGAGCGCCTGGTTAAGGCGTGGAGTGAGCAGTCCTGCAGACGCCTGACTGTATAGCAGTATAGAGCGTCAGTCTAAAAGCTGGAGGGTCGTATGACCCGGAGGCTTTTAAGTATACCCCCGTAAGTAGTTATGTATCTCTCCCTAAAATTATTTGTGGTTATAGTGACCTGTGCTAAATCAGTACAAAATAGGACATAACGACCTACTTAGCATAGGTAATAAAAATAGTTGAGAATAAAACGTCCGTTTTACCTGTTTGGACGGATTAGTACTGTATGTAGCAGTAAGTTATTCGCCAGGCTTTTATATAGCCTGGCTCATACAGTTACAGTACAGGTGACTGACAGACAGTGTAGGACGGCGAAAGACTATCTAAAGGACACCATGACATTCAAGGCGGGCGATGAGCATTTTAAAGTTAAGGCTCTAGCCGAGGCAAAAGCTAAAGTTATAGAGTTAGTGAGCCAAGGAGCTACTACCCACCAAGCTATGAATCTAGCTGGCAAGAAACCAGATACGGTTCGGCAATGGATGCTTAGGGATGCTGACTTTGCAAAGGAGTTGGCCAAGGCTAAGGAACTAGGTGAGACTCTTACTCTAGCCAACCTAGGTTATGATAAACAGGATTTACCCTTTGCTGAATTTTCAAAAAATTTTTTAGACCAGACGGTCTTCCCACATCATCAAGACTGGGTCGACCTGTTAGAGGGACGGGAACCTTCCTGGCTTCACCCTAGCATGATATATGACAAGGCTGATAAGTCTAGGATTCTTATTAACGTGCCACCGGAGCACGCTAAGAGCACGGTTATTACCGTGAACTACTCAACATACCGTATCGCTCTCGACCCTAATGTTAGAATCATCGTCGTTTCTAAGACACTGATAAAGGCACGAGAATACGTGTACGCAATCAAGCAACGTCTCTCACATCCAAGATGGCTTAAGATGCAAAACGCATTTGGTCCTCAAGGTGGGTGGAAAGAAGACGCAGATACTTGGCGAACCGATACAGTGTATCTCGGGAGCGATGCTCGTAACTCAAGTGAGAAAGACCCTACCATTCAAGCATTAGGTATGGGTGGGCAGATTTATGGAGCCCGTGCAGATTTAATTATTCTTGACGACGTGATAACCACAGCTAACGCCCATGAATGGGAAAAACAACTTAACTGGCTGCAAAAAGAAGTTATCACTCGTCTCGGCAAAAACGGCAAGCTATTAATAGTGGGGACTAGAATTGCGCCAAGTGACCTATATAAGGAACTTCGTAGTCCTGAGCATTGGTCTGGTGGTAGGTCTCCCTTTACTTATATGGGTATGCCTGCTGTACTTGAGTACGACGTTGACCCAAAAAATTGGGTTACGCTTTGGAAAGAGTCAGATGTCCCATGGGATGGCGATACAGACACACCACAAGAGAACGGCTTCTTCCCCAAGTGGGATGGGCAAACATTATTTAAACGTCGTTCCGAGGTTACACCTACTACGTGGGCTCTTGTCTATCAACAAGAAGACGTACAAGAAAACTCTATCTTCCCACCAGCTTTGGTACAGGGAAGCATACTCGGGACTAGAAGAGTCGGACCTTTAAAGCCAGGGGCATCAGGTCATCCTAAGAACGTTGAGGGCTACACCATTATTGGTATGGACCCAGCTATTGCCGGACATGCAGCTTTGGTTGCAATAACTTTTAATAGAGCTGATGGTCGTATCTACGTACTAGATTGCATGAACATGGCAGAGCCTAGTTATCAGAAGATACGTGATGCTATAGAAGCTATGACTATCAAATATAAACCCCAAGAAATACGAATTGAAATTAACGCATTTCAGAAAGCATTTGAATTAGATGACAGCTTACGGCAATGGCTTGCTGGATACGGCGTACGGCTTAGTTCTCACCATACAGGAAAGAACAAATGGGATTCGAACTTTGGAGTCGCCTCCATGTCAAGCTTATTCGGAACTACTCAAGACGGTAAGTTTCAAAACAACAACATCCTCGAACTCCCATCTAGTGATGGCTCAGAAGGAATCAAAGCTTTAGTACAGCAATTGATTACCTGGAAGCCAGACACTAGAGGTAAGACCGACTGTGTTATGGCTTTATGGTTTGCAATCATTAGAGCAAGAGAATTGATTCAAAGCGGAACAAGGGTAACACCTTATTTAGATAACAGATGGGCCACTAGAGCTCAGATGGAAAAAAGAAACTCAATCAACTTAGACGATGCTTTTAGTGAGCAATGGTCTGAAGTCTATGGTTAGGATTTAAATGGCTAGCAGTAGTCCAATGGAATTGGGTAAGACTAAAAACCTTAAACCAGCTATATCCCCAGCTCAAGCAAAAGCATTACGTACTGGTGTTAACGTTGTATCTAGTGTGGTTGGTCCTGGCAAAGCTAAAGGTTTAGCTATAGGACTTACTAAAGCTGCACGTCTTGCTAAAGAAGCTAAAGAAGTTGCAGAGAAGGCAGCTGGGTTTTCTAAACCTAGAGTTCCAATGGTTACTAGAGAAGTTGACTACAGTCCTACTCCAGCTAAACCTGTTGTGGCTAAGCCAGAAGAAAAAATATTTCGTCGTGGGGTTGAAGAACCTAAAGAAATTTCTAATAATAATTTAGCTGTTGAGAAAGCCAAAGCATTTGGATTAGGTTCGGTATCACCTGAACAAAGAGCGGCTATTGAAGCTCAGATGAATAGAGGGCTACGCCCTGATATGGCTCCTTTGAGAACCAATCCACTTCCTCCAGAGGCAGTAAGTATTCGTCCACCTTTAGCTCCAGGTATGCGTAAGTGGACACCAGAAACTAAAATAGTTATACAACCTATGAAACCAGCAATACCTAAGCCACAAGTATTTGATATTAAATCAAGTGGTACAACAAAGCCTTTGACGCAAGTGCAAAGGGAACGTATAGCTGAAGAGCAAGCACAGCGTGCTGCAGGTATAAGACCATCTGAATATGAAATGACTACTAAAGAAAAACTTGATATGTTGAAACAACTTCGTAAAGAAGTTAAGGGAGATTAATTTATGGCATTAGATATGAGACAGATAACCGCAAGAGTAGCCTCTTTGCGTTATCGCTCGACTGAAAGAGATGCACGTAACCTAGACGTACTTGCTGTTCGTCAAGGAAAAATCTCACAAGTTTATCCTAACTTCTTTCCAGCTGGTATAGACCAGAACGTAGTAGCTAACTTTATTGACATTGTTGCAAGAGACCTTGCAGAAGTTATGGCTCCACTACCTGCTGTTAACTGTTCAGCAGTAAATCAAGTTTCAGATAGAGCACGTCAGTTTGCAGATAAACGTACAAGAATTGCTGCTAACTATTTCCGTCATTCAGATTTGCAAGTAAACATGTACAACGGTGCGGACATGTACATAACTTATGGTTTCCTTCCTTTCATTGTTGAGCTAGATGAAGAAGCAGGATTGCCACGGATTAGATTAGAAAATCCTATTGGTGCTTATCCAGAGTTTGACCGATATGGTCGTTGTATAGCATTTGTAAAACGTTATACACTTACCTTAGGTGAACTGGTTAGCCAGTTTCCTGAATTTGAATCACAACTTTTAGGCTCAGAAGGTTATAGCCAAAATCTTAATCATCAGATAGAGATGATTCGTTATTACGATAAAGACCAATCAGTTATTTATGTACCAGCAAGAAATAATTTAGTTCTATCAAAGGCAACTAATCCTATAGGCAAGATGAACGTAATCATTGCTAGACGCCCAGGCGTTGATGGTGAGCTTCGTGGACAGTTTGATGATGTATTAGGAATTCAGTTACTTCGTAATCGTTTTGCTTTACTTGCAATGGAGGCTGCAGAGAAATCTGTTCAAGCACCAATTGTATTGCCAAGCGATGTACAAGAATTACAATTAGGCGGAGACGCTGTAATTCGTACAAACAATCCAGCGGGTGTTAGACGTGTTGAGCTTAATCTCCCACAAGGAGCTTTTACAGAACAACAACTTCTAAATGAGGAACTACGTGTAGGAGCTCGTTATCCTGAGTCACGTACTGGAAATGTTAAAGCTTCAATTATTACTGGCGAAGGTGTTCAAGCACTACTAGGTGCATTTGATACACAGGTTAAGTCAGCACAATCTATATTTACTACAGCATTACGTGATGTTATTTCTCTTTGCTTTGAAGTAGATGAGAAACTATTTAACGTAGAGAAAACAATTCGTGGTACCGATGCTGGTGCACCTTATGCGGTTACATATACACCTACAAAAGATATCAAGGGTGATTACTCAGCCGATGTAAGATACGGAATGTTAGCTGGTTTGAACCCAGCACAAGGACTTATCTTCATGCTTCAAGCTCTTGGCGGAAAACTTATCTCTAAAGATATGGCTATGCGTGAGTTGCCATTTAACGTCAACGTCACCTTAGAACAAGAGCGTATTGAAACAGAAGATATGCGGGCTGCATTGATTGGTTCACTGCAAGCTTATGCACAAGCAATACCTCAAATCGCTGCCCAGGGCGGTGACCCAAGCGACATTGTTAACAAGATAGCTGAAGTCATTAGGCAACGTCAGAAAGGCATAGCAATTGAAGATGCCATCAGTGAGGTATTTGCAATCGAGAATCCTCCAGCTGGTGGCGCACCATCGGTCGAGCAGCCGTCCGTCCCCTCTGCTCCCGGCGCTCCAGTTGGAGGCTCACAACCAGAACAACCAATAGAAGCTCAAGCGCAACAAAGACCAGAGTTACAAAGTTTATTAAGTAATTTAAATATGGCTGGAAAAACTAACGCAAGTGTAAGGACAGTAAACAGAAGATAACTTGGAGGAATAGTGACGGCTATTGTTGGAATTCAAGGTAAAGGTTGGGCTGTCCTAGCAGCAGACTCTATGACTACATATACAGATAGACCGTATATAGCAAAGGGTTGCGACAAGATAGTTAAAATTGGTGAGTATCTAATTGCAGTAGCAGGTGATGCTATAGCGGGAGATATCCTTAATAACTTATGGCAACCACCTAAAGTAATCAAGACACAAGACCCAGATAGATTTATGATGATTAGAGTGTTACCGTCTATAAAACAAACTCTAACTGAAACAGGTTATGATTCAACGCCTAAGGGCAAAGACGATGCTGATGCTGGGTGGGATGCATTAGTTTGTTTTAATGGAAAGTTATATCAAGTTAGTGATGACTATGGATATATGCGAGATGATAAAGGAATTTACGGTATTGGTTCGGGCGGTGCATTAGCTCTTGGTGCATTAGTTTCGATGGAAGCTGAAACTAAGACACATGCTAAAGCAACAAGTGCAGCAAAGAAAGCAATTAACGTAGCAATTCAGTACAACATATGGTGCGGTGGAACCGCTAATATTAAAACTCAATTTACTAAGTAGGAGTATAAATGGCAAATGGACGCGGCGGATATCGTCAACCTAGTAATCCAGCACCTGTATCAGGTCCAGGCGCTTTGTCAAAGCGTACTGATGGTGGTGCAACCGAAGGTATGACTCAAGCTCCTAAGTACATGGCTGGTATGAGATACGGCATGGGTGGAAATATGGAACAACAATCTGGTGCTCCTATGCAAGGTACAGATATACCTTCTACGCCATCTCCTATAGTGCCATTAACAGCGCCTACAAGCCGTCCTCAAGAGCCTATTACAGCTGGTGTTGACTTTGGTGCTGGCCCTGGCTCAGAGGCTTTAATCAATATGCCATCTCCTCAAATTAATATTACTAACATCCTTGGCAGACTTGCTCAGTATGATGACTCAGGAGACACAGAGCTTATCTATCGCAGGTTACTAGATAGCGGTTACTAATGCCTAGACTACCGCATCCAGTAGTAGCTCAGACATCTCAAGGTTTATATAATGCAGTTGCTTCAGCTAACCTTTCGCCTGAAGAAAATGGCATGGTTACGCAACTCTCTTATGCATATCAAGAAGGTTTGAGATTAAGCAAATTATCTCCTGATAAAGCTAAAGAAGATTTTGACAACCTAACTGATAATGCTAAAAAAGATGTTAGAGTGTTATTTCCTAATGAGGAATATTCTAAACCTGAACAAAGCTTATTAGGAAAAGGTTTAGGTCTTGCTGGTAAAGCGGTTAGTGTCCCTTACAAATTCTTTGGCTCTCCTTTTCTTGGCACATTTTCAGCTTTAGAAAAATATAGTAAAACTCTTAACACGCCAGCTCGTGTAGGATTCCAAGCTACTACTTTAGATAAACCTGTATTTTCTCAAAACACTTGGTCAGATGCTTATAAAGGTAAAGATTTTTATAACCCAAATGATGTTAAGAACCTTGAAGAAAAATATGGTAAGGCTAATGCTGCAGTTGCAATGGGTATTGCTTCTGGCAAAACTCCAGGTGAAATTGTTAAAAGTTGGGGCAAGGTAGATGCAGAAATAACACAAGCACTTGCTGATTCATTAGATGACCCAGACAAGTTTGAACCTATTCTTAAAGAAACAAAGTTAGCAAGATTTTCTCCTGGTCGTTCAATCGTGCGTATGGTATACGATGAACAACATCCAGTACTTTCAACATTATGGTTCTCTGCTTTTGGTAGACCAATAGAAGTTCCTGGTCAATCTCCAGAAGTTAAAGCAGCAAACGAAACTTATAAAGCTAGTGTAATGGCTAAGCAATCTGGTGTTATTGATGCTATTTATCAAGTGATAATTTCTCCTGATACTTACCTAACAATGGGTCTAAGCAAGTTGCCTGTAATCGGTCCTAAGTTAGCTAAAGCTGCTATTGCAAGAGGAGCCGATGAAGCTGGCTTTCTTGTTGCCGGACAAGGCAATAAAGGTAGAGTATTAGCTGACAAAATATTAGCGGCTAAACCAGAGGAATTAAACCTTACTATTCGTGAGACCTTTCAAAGACCAGATGTATTTGGTTTGTGGCAAAATGAAGTTGGTCCAGTAATTAAGGCATTCACTGAGGCTGAAGGTAATACAGCTAAGGCACAAATATTTAGAAATTTTAGACTTAATTACCCAGAATTTAATGACCTTGCAGTATTTAAACTATATGCAAAAAACAATGTATTTGACGCAGCATCTGCTGAGAAGTTTTTTACCACTGCAGATAATGCAAGATATTTAATTGGTGGAAGACTAGACGGTACTACTTTTTATCGTAATGGCATAGCTACTGCTCGTTCATCTCGTCAGTTTACATCAGGTATTGCTCGTAAAGTAGATGCAATATTTAATCCAACTGTAGGAAATGTTGCTGCAAGAGACACAATTGAAAAGGCTACTGCCGCACATGAACGTGGTTGGGAAATTCTTACACGTTTAGGCGAGGAAGCTGACTTTGGAGTTAATCCAAATATAACAAAATTAATAGACATTGAAAGTGATATGTCTAAAACACGTAAATTAGCATTTAAAATAGGTACAGCAGCTGGCAGAAGCCCTACTAGTGGCGGCATTAAATACGGTGATAATGCTGTTGATACTGTTTCTGAGTTTAGAAACATGGCTGCGTTAGTAGTAGACAGAGATTTTGCAGATACATGGGCATTAAACTATTTAGATTTAGATTCTGCTCAGCAAGTAGTAGCTGTTCGCAACCTTTATGCTGCATATTTTCAAAAACAAGGCTTTGAAGGATTACCTGGCGGTAAAAACTATGCACAAAAAGTATTAGATAGAACATTTAACCACCATGCTGGCTTTGGTGTTACCTCTAAAGTAGAAGTACGTAGAGATTTAGCTGACAAGATGGACCCTAGTGCCCTTGAATGGGAGAATGGTGTTCCATATTTAAGAAACCGTGGTATCACTCATGGGTTCCAGGCAGCTGGAATGATTGCTCCGTTACCTTTTGAAGAAATTGCTGCTACAAAGGCAATGCTTGGCATGAAAGATGAAGCTGGCCAGTTTACTGTGCGAAATGGCATACCTTCTTTGTTTGATGGCATGCACAGAAACTACTTTATGCGTGCAGTTACGGACTCTTGGGCTGTCCTTACACTAGGTATCCGTCAAGGTTTACGAACTGCTATAGACCACTTTACGTTCTATGCATTTATTGCACCTGGCGATGCTATTAAAGATTTTGCAGTTGGAGAATCAAGAAAACTAGGCAAAGTTCTTACTGTTGCTACTGGTTCTAAGGCAGCTGTTGGTCCATATAAGCGTTTGTTTAATAAACTATTCCTTAAAGGTGGTTTAGAGGAACGTCTTACTAAAGGTGACCGTTTAAATATTGTAAAAGACTTACAAAAAGAGATGTCTGAAAAACTTGGCTACGATGTACCAATGCAAGAGGTTAGCAATGTTTTAATTAGGCAAGAATCTGGCAAGCGTGCTTGGGATATCTTGTTCAAAGGTCAAACTGATGAAGCTCAACAAGACATCATGGATTTATTGGTATATCAACCAGACACTATTGACGCAATGCAAAGAAGCGTTAGCGCTAAGTCCAACCTAAGCGGTAGATTTGATGATGAGATTAGAAACCTAACCCTTCCTGAATCTAATGTAACTAAAGCAGTTGAAGATGCTGGTTTAAAGTTAGGTAGAAAATGGAAACCTATTTCTACTAGAGAACTTGCTGAGATAAACCAGAAGTTCCCTGCATTAGCACACTATGATAACTGGGCTTTACGTTTTGCTTACAATAAGATTCAACTTGCTGAGTACAAATCATTTAGTCCTGTGTCAGCATTCTTTATGCATAACGGATTAAGAGATACAAGGGATATTGAGAGAGCTAGACGCTCTATCCTTAAGCAAGTTGGCGTTAACTATTATACAAAAGAAGAAGAAGCAGCTAACTTAATCTTTAAATTGGGTGAGACACCAGAAGCATTAACTGCTGCTGGTAATCTTACTGATTCGCTAAAAGTCTTTGATGCAGATTTGCTAAAACGTTTTGTTACTAAGTTTGGTGATACAGTTTCCTTTCGTGAGAGAGGTTTAACTGACGAGAAGATATCTCTTATCCTTGTAGATAATATGCTAGCTGATATGCAAGTTGCTTTCCATGGTGGTGCTAACTCCTTTAATCAAGAGTTAATGAACCTGGTCAAAGAGAAACACTTTGATATTACAGAGGCAGCAGCTAAGCGTTCTAAGCGTATCCCATCTGATGCATGGGAAAAAGCTGTATCTAGTATTGAGTTTTCCGACTTTGAAAAGGTTACGGTTAACATGCACCCAAGCGGTGAGGTTAATACACGTATCAATTTCATTGATGAAGATATGGAAGGAAACTTTAAGAAGTTTGGTAATGCTGTTTATGAGCAAGCAGACCGTCAAGCAACTGGTTTGTTTAGCCAACCAGTCTTAGTTTATACATATAAAACTTTCCGTCAATCTTATAGAAATCAAGAGAGACTATTTGCTAGACAAGAAGAGGCTAGACTCCTAGAGCAAGACCCATTCAATAGCAAGGCTAAAGAAATTGCCACTGATTTAGCACGTAAGAGATATGCTGAATTGGCGCACAATGATGCTATATATACAATATTAAAGTACATAGATAATCCTGCTATTAGAAGCAATTTCTCTATGTCTATTAGACACGTAGGTAGATTCTATCGTGCAACTGAGGATTTCTATCGTCGTTACTATCGTATGCTACGTGATAAGCCAGTCCAAACTGCGTATCGCATGCGATTACTACACCAAGGTTTACAGTCTTCTGGCAGTATATACAAAGACCAAGACGGTGTTGAATACTTTATCTTCCCAACAGATACCATTATCAATGGTGCAGTTGAGCCAGTAGTACGTAAACTATCTGGTAACAATCAATTTAAAGTACCTCAATTTGATAACTTTAAAATGAAGTTACAGATGCTTAACCCATCTTTCTCACCTGATGCTGGTATACCTACCTTTTCTGCACCTGCTGCTTCAGTAACCATACTTGCAATAGATGGATTACTAGGTAAGTATGGTAACGCTTTTACATCTAACTTAGGCGAAGGTTTTAAAAAGGCTACACTAGGTAGTTTTGGTGAAACTATGAGTTTCCGTAGTGCTGTTGTACCTATGTATTTAGAGAATGCTATTAGATTAAGTAAGCCAGCACAAGAGATTCTTGGTATTACTGACATTGAACACAAGACTCGTGAAGAGAAAAGTGCTGCTATGCAGGCTATCTCTTATATGCAAGCATACGGTAATCAACCTCTATCAGAGACTCCTACTCCTCAGGAACGTAATGATTACTTGAAAGCCATAAGTATTGGAACAAGTAACTTGTTATTTATGCGTGCTTTTTTGGGTATGTTCTCACCTGTTTCTGCCTCTGCACAAGAGAGCAAAGGTGTGCCAAACTATTACAAACAGATTGGTATAACCAGTCTACGTAATGAATTCTATGACATCCTAGATGGTATAAAGAGTACATATGGTACTGATGTTCAGGACGCTTATGCCCTTGCTACTGCTATCTTTGTGGCTAATAACCCAAAGAAGAGTATCTATCTAGCATCTAGAAATGATAAGCAAACAAACATTCTAATTAACAAAACTCAGCAAGTTAAAGACTGGGCTTTAAGTAACAAAGACTTTATAGATACCTATGGTGAGACTGCTTATATCTTTGCACCAAAAGTAGGAGACTTTAACCCTGCGGTGTACAACTGGTTGGAATCACAAGACCTACTAGGTCAACCTACCTTAGAGACATATTTAGAAAGAGTATTAGTAGCACAGGATAAAGCATCTTACTTTGATATTGCTAATAAAGAGAAAGAAGCTTTAGCTAATACCGTTAGTATTAGTGAGCGTCAAGCTATCATTAATAACGCAACAGCAAATCGTCAAGCCTTATTGAATTCTAATCCATACTTACTGGAAGCTTTGCAAAGTAAGAATAACTTCCCTTCAGAGAAGATAATGTTAGACAACTTGTCAACATTGCTATCCGATGAGAATACTCCTATAGCAGAGATTACACGGGTTAAAATGAGGTCAGCAGTTAATGCAGTTCAAGAGTTTGTAGCCCTTGCTACTGACCAAGAGTACAAACTATCACCTTACTTTACTGATGCTAAACGCATGAAGAAAGATGAGATTGAAAAACTTCTTGAAGATTTAAGGACTGGAGACCTTGTTATGTTTGAAGCATACAGAGCTGTATTACAACCAGTACTTGACTTCTATTCACGGGATACATATGTAGCATTTAGAAAGGCTAGATACTAATGGTATTTGAATATCAAACAGGACGACTTAATCAAGCTGATGAGTTTGCCGCAACCGGCGCTAAGCTAAGTGTTAACCCTTCTACTCAGAAGAATGAATTAGTTATCCTTGATAAGAGTGGTGCTGTTAATCCAGCCTATGTATACATATCTCCAGATGGTGTTAACTTTGATGTAGATACTGATTTAGATAAAATATTAAATCTATATTATGCTGACTTTAGAAAAGACCCTAAATATAGAGACACGGTATATAAAAACTTAAAGATTAAAAAGGGTGCTAATCCAACTGATGTAGGTAATGCTCTTAATAAACGCATTGTTGACTTTGGTGTAGATGCAGCTACTCAACTTAAATCAAACCCTAGCCTTACTACCTTTACTCCATTAAACAAATGGGCAGGTGGAGCAGGCAGTTCTGCTACTACAGTAGACCGTTCCCTATCTACGAAGACCCAGGCATCACAAGAATTAGATGACTTCTTTGTTCAGCAATTAGGTCGTAAGGCCACCCTTGAAGAGAAAAAAGATTTTTACAATAGATTAAGAAAAGAAGAAAGTACATCGGGAGTTACTACTACTACTGGCGAGACTACTCGTACCTCAGTAGGTCGTGGCTTAACCTCAATAGACCGTCAAAGAATTATGGGCGATGTTTTACGTCCTGCTGCTGACCTTATGACTGGTGATGAACTTCTTAAATCAGGTGGTTTATTAGGTACATACATATCAAAACTACAAGCTACAGCCAGAAACTATGGCCTAGCTTACAGCCCTGATATGGCTAAGAAGAACGTATTAAATAACTATCAATCAGGTGGAACTCTTACAACTGGTTCTCTTGATGCTGAAGAGTTAGCTATTAAAACTATGGCTAAGACTATGTATCCTAACCTAGGCAAGTTGATTGATAGTGGTGTAAAGGTAAGCAGTCTTGCTGACCAGTATGCATATTATATGGGTCAAACCCTTGAGTTACCTGATAACTCTATTGATATTACTAAAGACAATTACATACAACAGGCTCTTAAGAATAACGGACAAGAGGGTTCAATGAATCTAAATGATTTTCAACTATCATTACGTAAAGATGCACGTTGGGCTAAAACCAAGAATGCAAGAGAAGAAGCATCTGGTTATGTTAACTCTATCTTGTCTTCATTTGGATTGGTGAGATAATGCCAGCAGATAGAGTTAAAGATTACGGGGCATTTAATGAACTTCCAAAACCAGCAGCCCCTGCTGCTCAAGTAGTTGGCTCAATTGGAAGTGTATCTGCTGTATCTGGATTAACAGTTACTGGCAATGAAAGAAATATTTCTAAGGAAAAAGAAGCATTAGACCTTGGGTATAGCAAAGATTATATTACTTCTCGTGGTGGCATAAATTCACAAGGTTACTTTAATGATACTCCATTATCAGGACAATTAAGTGCTGAAGAACAAAAACAAGTAAGACTCCCTAATGGAAATACTGACACTATTGCAATGGCCAAAATTCTTCAAGATAAAAAAAGAGTTGAATTAAAAGGTCAAGGACTTTCTGATGCAGACATTGAAAAGAAATTAACTTCAGAGTGGGGCGATTTATATAGCGCAACATCTGGTAGTAATGTCGGCGGATTTGATGCTAGTGGTAAACCAGTAACGGGTGGGCAGTATGACGCTCAGGGAAAATTCGTAGGAGGTGGAACCTCCGGGTCAGGCCTACCAGGTAGCAACATAGATAAACTTACAAAAGATGCTTATGCTCTTATTGAAGATACATTTAACTCCTATGGTTTAAGTGAACTTGCTTCTGTTATCAAAGGTTATATGCTTGCAGGTCTTGGGGCTGAGCAAGCCAAACTACAGATTAAACAGGAACCAATATATAAAGCTAGATTTAAAGGTAATGAACTGCGTTTAGCCTCAGGGTTAAATGCTTTATCTGAAGCTGAGTATTTAAACATGGAAGATACATATAGTCAGGTTATGAATCAGTATGGCTTAGGTGATTACTTTGGAAAAACTAGTACTGCACGTCAGCCTAAGCTAGCCGAAATAATTGGCGGAGATATTTCACCTTTAGAATTAAAGAGTAGAGTATCTACAGTAGTAGACAGAGTTAACAATGCTGACCCTGCTATTAAAGCGCAACTTAAAGAATTTTATCCTGGGATTACAGAAACAGATTTAGTTAAATACTTCTTAGACCCTAAGCAAACATTACCGCAACTACAAGAGAAAGTAACATCTGCTGAGATTGGTGCCGCTGCTACTGCTCAAGGATTAAATACCAATATGACTAGTGCTAGTGACCTAGCTAAATACGGTATTGACCGTGCTACTGCAATTAAAGGTTACTCAACCATTGGTGGATTGCTTCCCGAAGCTCAGAAATTAAGCAGTATTTATGGTGAAGCTGGAATTGATTACACACAGACTACAGCTGAACAAGAAGTCTTTAAAGGTAATGCATCTGCTGAGCGTAAGCGTAAACAATTAGCCGCTCTTGAGACCGCACAATTTAGTGGGTCAGCTGGAGTTGGCACTGCCGGTTTAAGTACTACTTACTTAAGGAAGTCATCTAGCGGCGGACAGTTCTAAATAGAATCCTATGTGAATCCATCGGCCTCACATAGCGTATTAGACCGATAGCAAGAGCCAGACCGATTCCCCGATTGGAACCTGAGGCTTGCGACTACAACGAATAGAAGGGTGGGTTGCTATGAGCAACAACTACTGGGATGAAGACGAAGACGACCAAGATACCGACAACGAAGCGCAGTTGGATGGAAGTGACTTACTTAAAAAGTTACGGAAAGCCAAGCGTAATGATGAGAAGCGTATTAAGGAACTCACTGAGCAGCTTGAGGGATTATCCAAGATGCAGCGTGAGCGTACAGTCAAAGAGGTCCTAGAAAAGAAGGGTGTCAATCCAAAGGCACAACGTTTAATCCTTAAAGACTTGGAAGACATTAACGAAGAGTCAGTGAATAACTGGCTTGATGATAATGGCGACTTGTTTGGATTAACAAAGGAGCCAGAGGTAAACCCAGAACAAGAACTTAATCGAGCAGCCTTACGGCAGCAAGATGTAGTTACTCAGTTAGGTACGACCCCTGACAAAGCCCAAGATTTATTGAACAGAGTTTTAAATGCGGCTAACGCAGATGAACTTACTCAACTAATTCAAGGCAATTAATATCCATAGTAATTCTTAATCACCTTGGAGGTGAACAATGGCTAATGCCTAT
>Ga0209400_1000487_pt1 | contig 34638 bp, 50 predicted proteins | sample M_130807_EF_Meta_FD_187313 | JGI IMG/M metagenome (GOLD analysis project Ga0209400, IMG submission 187313) | Freshwater microbial communities from Lake Montjoie, Canada to study carbon cycling - M_130807_EF_MetaG (SPAdes) (version 2) | ecosystem: Environmental > Aquatic > Freshwater > Lake... | reverse complement strand
ACAACAATAATCTATGTTATATTTTTCCAAGAAATAAAACTCAAATAACTACCCCAACATTTATCGCTCCTTTTAATTATGATTTTTATTCCCCACCACAATTTAACTTAATTGTATCATCACAGATTGGTTACTTTTTGGGACCAATAGATGATACTATATTTTTATCCGTATATGACTTTGGAACTTCTAGTTTTTCAGGTAACTCTTTATACTATACACCTATTGAAATTAAACTTAATTCTAGTATTACTCAAGAAGATACACCATTAACTTCAATTAATTGGTCAACGTATAGTGGGGAATCCGATTTTGACACTTACGATATTGGATTTCCACCAATTCTAAATGTAACTAGACTTACGATAGGTAAATGTGGTGGTGCAACCGCACACGTTCACGATGATTACGAATACTCTGACCTAACAATAGATTTATATGACGACTCAATTGATAATTGGGTTACAGTATGGTCATATACATTAAATAATCCAAATTATGATTTTGAAAGTAGTCCCGATTTATACTTCCCTGGTAATATTGATGTAACATTTGCAAACATTACTTCAGTAAGTGGTATTAGAATGTATTCAGACCCAGGTCAAGGAGACACTTATCACGATTGGGAAGGATTAGTGTTCAATTTTTTTAATTAAGAATCGTAACCCTTAAAAATACATTATATAAAAAAAATAATATTATGATAAAGTTAATACAAAGAACAACGGATAACAAATACCTTAAATCGGTTGAAACTGAAACTTGGGTTGATAACGTTAAAGAAGCATTTGAAATGACTCATAGAGAATGTGAGGCGGCTAAAACCGCATTAGATGGTGTTTTTCTTCCTGAACAATTAAAAGTAATTGTTGATATGAGAAAATACAAATCAATCACTAAAGAAGAAAAACAAGAACTACTAAATTTACTAAAAAAATAAATAATATGAGAATAAATATTTTAACAGAAAACGATAAGGTAGAACAAGTAAGAGAAGCTTGGGTAAATAAAAATGTATTAAAAATACCTTGTTCACCAACAGGACAAGAACCTGCAACTCATTGGTTTTGCACAATGGCCGGTTCTGAAGAAAAAATGATGCTGATTTACAATAAAAAAAACTTATCAATAATGGAGTTAGAAATCGGTCCAAAAGAATTTCTTAATAAATGGGGAGTGAAGATTATAAAATAGTAAAAGGGTTTATTAACGATGATGAGGTTTTACAACTCGTTAGTTGGGTTGATTCGTTAAATCCGGAAGATGGAGACCCTAATCACCACTTAAGTGAAATTTCAAAAGCACTCAAGGGAAAATCTTGTATTATAGATATTTCAAAGACTGAATTTACAAACTACATTACAAACTTCCAATCCGTTTCTAAAGTTTCAACGCAAGAAGTTCCACAAATTATAATGACCATCTTTGAAAGAATTTCAAAGGAAAATAATGTACCCCTTGATAATATATTTCTTCAAGCGGTTGATATGAATAAGGGTGGTAGAATACAACCACATTATGACGCATCTGTTGAAGGGTACATTAATTACAAATGTAATATAAGTGTTTTATCTGAAGATTATAAAATTTTCATAGATAAATCATCACCAACTATAGAACAAAAAGATTTATATTGTTTTGAAGCCTCACTATATAAACATTGGACAGAGGAGTTTAACTCAAGAAGAGTTTTTTTAAGTTTTGGTTTTTTAGTACCATACAATGTTTTAGGTAGAAATGAAAATGACCCAAGAATAAGATTAAGCCGTAGAATTGAAAACTATTTTCAAAATAAAAAGAATAGTTGAATTATTTAATAAAAAAGTAAATATTTATTAATAAAAAACATTATGAGTATATCTAAATTAGAAGTTAAAAATATAGGGTCTGTAATTATTTTACTATCATATCAAAATTCAAGTGATGGTATGTGGATATATCAGTCGTCTTTATTACCAGGTCAAACAAAACATATTTGGTGTACATCCGGAACTTTGAGTCATACGGGACCATTAACTAATATAAAAATTACACAATTACCTACGGATATTTGTGGTATAACACCTACACCTACATCTACTCCAACTATTACAGAAACACCAACACCTACCCCAACAAATACACCTACTAACACGCCAACTAACACATTAACTCCAACTAAAACTCCGACAAATACTCCAACACCAACAATAACTGAAACACCTACAGTTACTCCAACACCTACAGTTACACCAACAAATACCGTAACACCAACAAATACTCCAACACCTACAGTTACACCAACTAATACCGTAACACCAACTAATACTCCAACGCCAACAATAACAGAAACTCCAACCAATACTCCAACACCTACAATAACTGAAACGCCAACTAATACACCGACACCTACGATAACACCAACACGTAATCGATTTGCATTTACGGTTTATTCGGGGACCACATCAGATGACGCGTGTAACCAAGTTAACCAACCATCATTTATCATTTATGGTGACTTTGAATTGTTTGATGAAAATACCATATTTTATGATACAATGGTAGGAAATAGTGTAGGTATATTGACAGGATATTATAACTACTCTCAGATAGTTGTTGAGTTATTATCCGGTGGTGAAGTAAACGGTTTCTCATTATGTCCAACAATTACTCCAACCCCAACTCCTACAATAACTAAAACTCCGACAAATACACCAACACCAACAATAACCGAAACTCCAACAAATACACCAACCAATACACCTACGCCAACAATAACTGAAACTCCAACGAATACTCCAACTAACACACCAACTAACACTCAAACTCCAACTAATACCCCAACTCAAACAGGAACTCCTACACAAACTCCAACAAACACTCCAACTAATAGTGTTACACCAACCAATACACCAACAAACACTCCAACTCAAACTGTAACTACAACTCCAACGAATACACCTACCCCAACGAATACACCTACACCAACTTTTGCATACTACACATATAGTTTAGGTACAGGTGCCACTGCAAATGAGGCTTGTATTGCATACAGTGAATCTCCGACAACAATATACGGAACTGTTTCAGGTGGTATTGGTCCTAATGTAGGTGAATCATTATATGAAACACCAGGTATTCCATTAACAGATGCAGTACCTGACGGTTATTACTCTAATGGAACTGCTTGGTTCTTAGTAAGTGGTGGCTCAGGTTTAATTACCTCATCAGACCCTAATGGATGTCTATTATAACAAAAAACCCCCTCTGAAAAGAAGGGGTTTTTTTATGAAACCTTGTTATTTGTTTATTTTTTAGAATTTGTTCCCACAAGAAGAACAAAATTTATCGGAATCTTTTTTTCTTTTTTTTCCACAGTTAGAACAATACACTTTTAAATCCTGTTTCTCAAAAACTTGTTGTGATACCGGAAGAATTTTCCATATAGATGTTGAACAAGTGTAATGGTTAAAAGTTTTATCAACAGTTTTGAATGATTGGTCAGATGAACCACCTTTTTCAACTCTACCGGTTTCAACTGAGTCCATAGATAACATACCCATAGTAACCTCACTACGAGAATTAGGTTTAGATTTTTTTAATCTTGATGTTTCACTTCGTAAGTTTGGTCCCGCAAAAGTATTACTCACTGAAGTTGTGTTAAAATTAACACCTGAGGTATTTGTTGATGAATAATTTGTTGTTGTAACGGTACCATTACTCACATAACCCGCAGTAGTATAAAAAGGGTTTGAGTTATAAATATGAACCGGTCCACCAAATGAACCACCAACATAAGTTATTGGGTTGTTCCACACCGGTTGTTTATATTCATCAAAGAAGTCAATAACAACATCCCCATTTCCGGCGATGGCGTCCAATACCTCATTTGATGTTCCGTCAACCTCATAAGTTTCAAACTTAAATTTACGAGCGTCGTCAAGGTATCTCTCAAGAAATACTCTTTGTCCCGGTTTAAGAACAATTCCTCCTCCGGAGATATAACTTCCGTCAAGTTTGATTTTCGCTAATACTGTGGTTGATGATGGGTTGAATAATTCCAATTGGAATTCGTCCCCGTTGTTTAGATAGACAGTTTGTCCAAATTGTTTAAGACGTTTTCTGTCTTTTGAGATGTACGCACAAGGCGTACCTGTTTTTGTTTGGTAATACATAATTTCCTTATTTTATTTTTTATGTTTATTGAACTTCTCTTCGTTGGTATTAATTCCAACTCAAATGCCTCTGTGGACACGAGAACCTCAGCAACAAGGTTTCAATTATAATTATATGGATGTTTTGTTTTTAATCAATAATAAACTAAAAAATTTATAATAAAGTAGGTTACTTTATTAAGCAAAAACAACTTTATTATAATGTAAAAACTTTTTTCTGCCATAAATCAAAAAAATCAGGTCTCTTTACCATAATCGACCAACGTTCAATTTCGGACGCTCGATTTAACATATTGTTTTCTTGTCTTACTGAAGATGGTAGTTTAATCATAGTAGATAAATCAGAACTTGATAATTTAATATCCGGTGTTAAAAATATTTGTTGCCACATATAATGGTCACTCCAAACATTTTTTGGAGCCACCCTCCAACCATATTTTAATTTTCTATATAAATCCATAGTGTGAGCAACACCGGTTAAACTAATTTTGTTATGTTTAGGTTTTAAGTGATAGTCAACCCAAGTTTTATTTTTTAAGTTAATTCTTAAAACTTTAACAACATTATCCGGATATACCAAAACGGGTAATGGATGTGTAAAATCACTATCAACCAACATATCTCTCATTACCTCAACGTGTTTAGATAATAAAAGGTCATCATCCCCAAGATAAGTAACTATATCTGATTTTGATTCAGAAATTATCCTATGTCGAGCAACCTCATTTCTACTTATTCTTTTTGGTTCATCTTCAAACCTGACTCTATCGTCAGCTTTAATTATATCACTAATAACATCTCTTGTGTCATCAGTTACACCATCACCAATAATAACAATATCCAAATCATTAACCGTTTGATTTTGAGCACTTTCAACAGAATATTTAAGTGTTGTGGGGTGATTATGTGTTGGAATAACCACCATAACCGATTTTACCATCTAAAAGGAACTATATCTATCGCTTCATCAGATTCGTAAGGTAAATCAAGAGCGTCCGGTTTATCGTAATTATACATTGAAGTTGGCATATTAATAATGAACGCCTCATTAGTCCCAATGTTTTTCCATCCGTGATATAAGTTTGGAGAAATTGTTAATAAAACCGGATTTTTCTCACTAACCTTAATTTCATTAACCAACCCATATGTTGGTGAATCAATTCTTCCATCATAAACAACAAAAGAAACCAATCCTTTAACCACAAATAATCTATCTGAACTATTTTGGTGTAATCCCCATCCTCTAACTCTACCAACCTCAGTCGTTGTTAAATGAACGTGAACAATTGGGTCAGTTACCTCTTCCCAATCAATTCTTGCAATCTCAGAAACAACACCATCATCGTGGGGAACAGGTCTGATATTTTTAATTGTTACACCATCAATAAGTGTTTGACTTAAAGTCTTATTATTTGTCACCGCAGATTGTTTTTGATGTAATCTATCTAAACCAAAAATTTTTACCTCATTTTCCATATTTATATTTTTTTTAATGATAAACAATAAATAATAAATAATAAATAAAAAACCCCCAACTTTCATTGGAGGTTAAAACAAATAATAAAAAATTTAAAAATATAATTATGACTTTATATTGTGGCCCCTACAGGATTTGAACCTGTGACCTTCTCGTTATGAGCGAGCTACTCTTACCGGACTGAGTTAAGAGGCCAATTATGGGTTTTTAGTGTACCCATAAACACTTGAATAACTATTGGTGGTGTTTCACATACCTACCAAATTTATCAACCCTCACAGAGAGTTTCTCCAATCTAAAGTTCCACTGTTTGAACTTTCCTAAGCCCGATTTAATTCGTGCTTGTTTAATCGCAGATTCCTCTGCCTTCTCACGTCCTTCTTCCGTAGTTTCTACGAAAAAAGTGGGAGCCTGAACACCGTTACTAACGGGAACTACTCTCCAAATTCTCAATTTCTGAGTCATAATCTTAGCTAACAGCTAAAACTATGTGGAGTTGGGTTGGTTGTTTTTCATAATATTAAATATTAGTATCCCCGGTAGGAGTCGAACCTACAGCTTACGATGCTTAAAACCGTTGTGTTTACCATTTCACCACGAGGATATTTTGAGCTTCCGATTGGATTCGAACCAACGTGCCTTTCGGTCCTGATTACAAATCAGGTGCAATCAACCTCTATGCGACGGAAGCCTGTCGCAGAGTATTTTTTTTAAGTAGAAGTCAACTCTGTCTCTTAAACTACTAAAAGAAACTGTCCAAGGTCTATCCTGCTTTCGCTGTCCAGATTTTTCTCTGTTTCTTAAAACATCATCACTTCGGCCACATTGGGAGAACCGCAGTTCCCACGTTGTTTAAGGAGGTAGTTGGCGGTGTATCACACCGAGTTATGATAATGTATTGTACTCAAGGAGGGATTCGAACCCTCAAAACCTTGTTCCTAAGACAAGTGTGTATACCGTTCCACCACTCGAGCAATTGTTGTAGTGTAGATAGGAATCGAACCTACCTCGATGAATTACTTGTGATATGCACCAACTCTTCTCTCCAATCCTAGTATTAAGGAGTGTTACCTACAAATCACCATCATTCAACCCTTTTACACCATTTGTACCCCCAACTGGATTTGAACCAATATTGGACATCTTAGAAGGATGTGGCATTTCCATTTATGCTATGGAGGCAATTAAAATAGTTCGACCAAATTTTTCACCATTGCGGTCTTAAGGAGTTGTGACTTCATCTCCACGTCCGTTATGGGTAATTACTCCCAGATGGATGACCGGTGCGCCGTTGTCTTTCATTATACTTTTCACCAACCTATGTGTTGAAGGGTTCCGGCAGTGTCCCCGAAGGTTACTTCATATAATTACTTTTTCCCTATTTTGAGCGAATGGAGGGAATCGAACCCTCATCCCTTGATTGGAAGTCAAGAGTAATGACCATTATACGACATTCGCAGTTTAGATGAATTAAATCATCTATTTAGATTGGAGAATCCCCATCTCTTTTTCGATTCTTTTCTTATCAGAATCTGTTAATGGAACTTTTACATCCCTTGTACCTTTTTGTGTTTTCACACCACTTTTCAGTTGGTTTTGTAACATATCAAGTGCTCTTGATTGTCTTGACCTTTTCGCTGCTGTCGCCATACGGATTTAGTTATTAAATTAGTAGCGTAGGGCAGGTAACGCTCCTGCTTTGTTCGGCTTATGAGACCGATGGGATACTATACCCCCCCCTCGCGATGTTTGCTGACTAATAAGGATTTGAACCTTAATCCTGTGTCCCCTTTCCCTGCACAAAGGCCTCCGGTACTTCGTTCTACTGTGCTCCATACACCATAATCATTCCGATGGTTTCGAACCCATCAGTCATAGGGTAATTAATCCTATGGTTTGCGGTCTATGAGAGAATCGAACTCTCATCTCTACCGTGACAGGGTAGCATCCTAGCCGTTGAACGAATAGACCTTTGTGGAGATATAGGGAATTGAACCCTAATTTACGATTTGCAAAACCATTGTAATAGCCGTTATACTATATCCCCAATTGTAGCCCCACCGGGAGTCGAACCCGACTTTTTTGGATGAAAACCAAATATCCTTACCGATAGATGATAGGGCCGTTTTATATTACCAATATTTCAATTAACTTGTTTCTTTTTGATGGTACAAAGATAATACATTATTTCATTATACCAAACTTTATTCTTTTTTTTATTCTCTGTCTTCTATTGAAAATCCTGCACTATCGTATTCAGGTCCTTCGTCTTCATTTTCCGGAGTAACATTTTTTAATCCGTAGGTTACTCCTAATATTGGTGAGTAATCCATAACCAACTCTTCTCTTATATCGTCCATATCTTGTTTTTTAATTCGTTACAAAGATAATACTTTATTTCATTATACCAAACTTTTTTACAAAAAAAAATCCACCTTTTTTGAAGATGGATTTTTGAATATTTTTTTTACTTAAATATATATCATACCATCTGCTTCCAAGTTGTATCTCTACCCTCAGTTCCTGCTATCGTAAGTAATATGTTTAAAGTTTGCATTTGTTGTGTTATTGTAATTTCTAATAAATATACGTTAGTTTTGTAAAAAGTCAATTATTGGTAAGATTTAATTAAAAAAAAGTTTAACAACCCCGCCCTTAGGTTGTAGCGGGCAACAATGGGAAATCCGGAATTCGTCGTGTTCGTCACCGGCGTACTAGTCCTTATCTATCCTTTACCATATTTCTATGGTGCTACTATTGGGAGGTCACCCCTATCAACACGCCTAGTCCATTAATTTTTTAGAGTATGGACACCCCGGCTGTTAAACTTTTTAATTTGCACGCCATCAAAGAATCGAACTCTGTCCTATGGGTTTGGAATCCATTTGGCTACCTTAGCCTATGACGCATTTTACTGCTCAAATTTAAGACTATTTACTGCTCAAATTTAAGATTTTTAATAACCTATTTTATCTTTAATCTCCCATTGTTTTTCAATAGGGATTCTTTCAATCTTTTCCACCGGAACAAATCCGTCAAATCCTTTGTCTTTAACATCTTCAAAATGTTCTATGGTGTCCAAGTAAAATCCAAATTGATATCTAACGTATTGGAACTTCTCTCCGTCCCAATAAGCGACGTGGTTGTTTCTACAGAAACCATTGTACCACCCTTCAACCATTTCATTTTTTGGTATCATTATTTCTATTTTTTGTATTCAACCATCAGTTCGTCAATACGACCAATCGCCTTTGTTTCAGTATTCAAACACATTCCATCACCAATTAATTTCCAATTGTTGATGTATAACCAATTTGTGAATCCCAAAATTTCTTTTTCTAATGACATAGTTTCTCTGTTTTTATTTCAACAAAGATACAACTATTTTTTAATCTACCAAATTAAATAAACAAATAATCTTCCCATTCTTTTGGAACATAATGAACCTGTTTCATCATCATCAAATAATGTGGTCGTCTTGGTTGAGGAATCTCCTTACCATATTCTTCCAAAGTCAAATTGGACTTCTCACTATTACATCTCCTACAAGCGGTAACCAAGTTGTCCCACGCGTCTCTACCCCCCTTAGATTGTGGTATTACGTGGTCTAATGTCAATGTCTTACGATTGTCACACCCACAATAAACACATTCAAAGTTATCTCTACGATAAACATTCTCTCTACTTAATGGAACTTTATGAATTGGTTGATTCACGTATTTATAAACCCTTATGATTGAAGGTTTCTTAATATCTAATTCAGGATTGATTAGATTAAATGATTCCGGATGTTCGGCAATTACACTCGCATTACCTTTATAAGTTATGACAAAAGCCCTTTCAGTGTTTATGATAGACCTTGGCATATAACTTGAATCCAAAACCAATGTTTTTCCGTACTTATTCACGACTTTTGATTTTTAATTAAACATTCTTTTTGTACCCCCTGAAGGTAATGCTCCTTCTTCCCGATATTAAAAGTATCGTGCTTCACTTTAAAGCCTAGAGGGCGTTTGAGCTCATTTCATTTTGTTATTTGGCTCAAATTATACGTAATTTGAGCTTAATAATCAAACTCTGTGAGCCACATTTGTCGGTCAGGTAGGCTACGCTCCTACTACCTTTCGCGTATCAGGCGAATGCTCTACTGATTGAGCTACTGACCGAATTGGTCGGGGTGAGAAGAGTCGCACTTCCCGCTTCCTGCGTCCAAGGCAGGCTTCTCACTCCGAGAATACACCCCGTATTTTATTTTACCTCTAAATAAAGAGTTACTTTAATACCTTTTTTAGTTATGAAAGACCCTGCTTCATACCAAAATTTTTCTTTCTCTTTTTCTTCCATAATCTTTAATTTTCTGCGGAGAGCAGAATACTCGAAATCCATCCATTTTACCGAACCACTCTCTTAGCAGGAGGTGACAATACCCTGATTGTTTTACTCTCCATTTTGTGTCCCCAAGAGGATTCGAACCCCTATCTTCAAGTCCGTAGCCTGACGTTCTATCCGTTGAACTATGGAGACAATTTGATGTCTTTCCATCAGTCATCCCTATTATTTGGCAAGGGTGGAACATCCTTGTAGTCAGGACAGGACTTGAACCTGTACTGCCGGGAATTCAAATAGGAGCGATTAACACTATTCCCCAATTTACCTATTTTAGCGTTTACCATTCCGCCACCTGACCAATTTGAGGGTGAGAAACCTCTGGCAGACTACCAATTTTTACTTCCATTGAGTTTTTCGGTTATACTTCCAAGTTTTATGTTCTCTGTATTTGTGAGAAAATTGTCCTTTTCTGTAATAAACACCCTCATCCCAATAAGATGGGTATTCAAACTTTAACCAAATCAATCTGTAATCTTTTGAACAAGTCGCCTTCTTCAATTTCATTCTGTTTGTGTTTACACTCATAATCTTGAGTCTGTTGTTTAGCAGACCTCAAAGATTATCAAATACCTTTTTCATAACCGTAATTTATAAACTCGTTTATATTCGTCCAACGCCGACTTTAGATTCTCAATACATTCTCGGTAATTAACATCATCACCAAGATTAAATCTCTCATTTTCTTGTTCCCTCTTGAACAACACTTTTAACGAATTATCAATGTTGGATAAAATGTCCAAGTAAATCAACTCTTTGTCTTTGGATTTCTTTAAATCAAATTTTAAATCTACAATTAGACCCTCTAATTCTTCAATTTTTTCATTCTCATCCATAACACATAATTTAAGTGTGAAAGGTGGGGGTCGAACCCACAGTCTCCTGAACCACAATCAGACGCTTTACCAATTCAGCTACAATCACCATATATAAACCTATCAATGTGGGTTTGAGATGTACCCTTTTCAACCCGCTTTCACACCCATCACTCCTAAAGAGCTGTCAGTATCGGATACCACATTTAAGGTTTTTATTTTACCCCACTTCACCGGGTTAATGGACCGGCTGCCATATGGGAGTGGGGGTTTCCTGTTGTATCAGGACTCCGCGGGTCCACCGGGGCTCGAACCCGGAATAACTGATTAACAGTCAGACGTGATACCATTTCACCATAGACCCAATTTTGACTACTATGTTATTTTGCGAACGTATGAAGCTCGTATCATTATTAAGTCATAGTAGTCCAAGGCGTTACGCATCCGTCTGTAACTTTACTTTTCTTGAGTCCCAATGTGGCCACACCAACTCAGGGAACGATTACCTTGTTTGTGGCTCCCAAAAGAATCGAACTTTTTCCTTATGTTCTTCAGACATACGTGCAGACCACTTACACAAGAGAGCCAATTAATGATAATGATGGAGTACCCATCTCGCTCCAATCTTAACTGCTTAATCGTAGTTTTACGAGGCCTCGGCAGAAAGGGTGATGAATTCTTGATTCTATCCTGGATTGTCGACATCCGGTGGATAGAGAAAACCATTATCATAGTGGAAAGTAGTGGACTCGAACCACTCCCGTAAAGACCTGATTTACAGTCAGGTTGCCGTATCCGAACGACTTTTACTTTCCAATATACACTTCCTGCTCCGCGAGTATAGTGAGAACTGAGCATCGTACCCCGAGATGGAATTGAACCACCACCATTTGTATGTAAAACAAATACGCTTCCATTACGCCATCGGGGCGGTTTGCGTTTACTCTTGCAAGAGTTAATGTGGTACGCATACACCATTCTCATTATTCTGTACCGAGAAATGGTAACGCTCCATTCTATAGTCGGATATGAGCCGTCTATGGTCCTTGACCTCTCGATGTTTTGGTGGACATAAGCTCATCACCTATTCTTGGGTTTCCACCGAACCCGTTGAGGTGATAGTAGGAATCGAACCCACCTAACTGAGTTTGCAATCCAGTGCCTAAACCAATCGACCATATCACCATTTTTGTTATCCCTAATGGAATCGAACCACTTCCGCGTAGACCAAAACTACGTGTACTAACCGTTATACGAAGGGACAAAGTTGCGGAAGAGACAGGATTCGAACCTGCAACCCATTACGAGCGACGGTTTTCAAGACCGCTCGACAACCAACTGTCCACTCTTCCATTTTCTTACCAATATTTCAAATAACTTGTTCCTTTATTTTGATGGGACAAAGGTAAACCTTTTTTTCTAACTTCCAAATTTTTTCTAAAAAAAAATCCTGAACTTTTTGAGTTCAGGACTTTATCTTATATTGTTGGTTTAACTAAATTATATTGTTGTTAAATCACTTGATAAATCATCTGAACTTGTATGCGAGATACGCGGATACGAACAATTACTAAATTGTTGGTTCCAAATCACGACGTTCATATGTTTATTAGTGTTTTTCATTTTTCTTTTTTTTGTGGTATTTCTACCTGTGTTTCTTATAACTATTACAAACTTACAAAAAGTTCATCAAAAGTCAAATATTTTTTTATTTTTTTTTATTATATCAATTTGTTCGCAATCTCAATTATTCTACTTTCGTCCTCATTGGATAGTAAATGTTTAGAATTTCTAATTTTCATCATTAATTCATCCCACTCTAACTCCATTACTGTCACCCCTTCTCTTTTAGGTTTAACTCTCCCATTGAATGAGTCTAAATGACCATCCTCAATAAGGCTTTCAATTAAATCGTCAATATCTCTTTTTGAACACGCCGATATATATTCGTAAGGTTCAATATCAATTTCTGTGCTAAAATCTGGCATAATTTATAAATTTTCTAATCTGTTAATAATTTTTGTTACTTCTTCTTTTGAGTTCCATCCTGAAACATCATTACCGTCTTCCATTGGTACAAACTTACCGAGAGTTATATAGAACGCAGCAACTTCAAATGAAGTCGTTCCATTTCCGTATAAGTTTGGACCACCAACCACAGAAACTTCAATATCGTTTCCTAAGTCCATTCTTGCTTGAACGGCTCCTCTACCCATTGGGTGTGATTTAAATACTAAATCGTCAAATGTTTTCATAGGACAAAAGTAATATAAGTTTTTTAATTAAACAAATTTATTTTAAAAAATTTTTAAGCAACAAAAAGGTGTCTCACGACACCCTCTTGCTAGATTTTGAATTCTCCCCTTTCTTTTAGATGGTTAATCCCGTCCGTTCTCTACTCCGGAGGTACGTTTTAGCCCGCAATAGCTTTGTTTTTCATCTCAGAGGCAACTGTTTCCATTTTTTGAGAAACGCCACCTAATAATGGACATATAATGTGTGATAACCCTGCTTCAAGTTTTTGTGCAAAATCTGAACTATCAAGATGTTCGACCATACTATTTCTAATTAAATCAGCCAACGCTCCTGAAACACCTTTACTATCTGCGAATTTTTTAATTACCCCTTCAGAGATAGATTTAGATAATAATTTAGTTGTAAAATCACAATTAGTTAATTTTGTAATATCACCAACTTTAAGGTTACCGACGGTTGTTATAATTATATTACCAATCCAACCATTTTCTTGACCCGGAGCAACAGCTTCAATTAACCATTTTGCCATATGTTCTTTAAACCATTGACCGATTACATTACCTGATGGGAATAGACCTCCTAAGATGTCCCAAAATCCCTCGTTGATTAATGTTTTATCAAATCCTTGAGAATTTAAATACATCATTTCTGAAATAACTTCATTAAATAATTTATCTTTATCATCAACTTTTGATTCCGCAATAATTTGAAATCTTGTGTTAATGATTGTTGTTTCACTCAATAAATTAGTTTTCTTTTGTTCTGACAATGTAATTAAATTTTCTTTAATTAAAGACTTTAATTTAGCATCTACAGATTCTGCGATTTGTTGTCCAATAATATATGGGTTAGGTCTTTTTAAGACTTTTGAATTACCCGATAAAATATTTTTAATATTATCCCAACTAAGTGTTTTACCTTGTCTAAAGAAACCAAATGGGGAATTATCTGCAGAAAAATCAACATAATCTGATAATTCAGTTTGTGTTACATTTGTAAATCCACTAGCTTCATCATATGCTCCCGCATTTTTACATCTAACAATATATGGTTTGTATTGTTGAATTGTTGGATTAATACTTCCACCATTCATTTGCCAATCCATAGCGGTACCCAAATATTGTAATAATTGTGTTTTACAATCTGCCGCACTAACTTTTGTTTTGTTAAAAGTAGTATCCGGAGTTGTACCTTTTGGCATATATATTGGGAAATCTTTACCTTGAAAAGATAAATTACCAAAACGTTGTATGTCGGTTAATTTATCGTAACTTGTTTGTAATTTACTATTATCAATTGTTGGTCTTAAAGTTGTTTCACCAGCTTTAGGTTTTAATTGATGTTTTGTGTAATCACTAGGGAAATAGTAAGTCAACATATCGTTCCAAATTTGAAACACGGTTGAAACTGCACCTTTATCAATATATTCTTGTAATTTTTTAGTTACTTCGTTTAAGTAAAAATAAACGTCTGTTTGTGGGTCATCAGGATTTAATCCAAATTGAGTTAAAACATTACTAAATTGAAGTTGTAACCCTGTATCAGGAATACCGTCAATTAAATAAGGTTTGTTGTTAGCATCTAATTTATATTTGTAAACAGCGTCAGATATTTTAACTAAAATTCTACCATCATATGTTAAATATAATGTATCCTTTCCAGGTCTTTCATACCTTTTGGCCGCGTAATATTTTCTATTACCAACTTTAACCGCTCTTGGATTACCATCAGGATATAAAGCTAAATTAGACAAAACGCCTTTACCTCTTAAAATACCATTGTTTTGTAATATATCTAATTCACCTTTTGGTGCATTTACAATATTTTTCATACCAGGGTCAACAGTAGTTTTACTTGGCACAGTTTGTGTTGATTGTTCTTTTATATTTTTTTTCATTATTATTTTTTATTAAATACTATCTAATTTATCCGCACTTATGTTAGAAACCGTTGAGTCAAATGGTGTGTTTTGTTGATTACCGTTTTCATAACCATATTCATCTTCAGGGTTTACAGGTGGTTCAACCACTACATTTGCCGGACATAATTTATCAACATCAGCATCAGTAAATCCTGTTTTGAAACCTTTAGCTTCTAACGCCGCTTGAGTTAACGGACCAAACGCTCCATCTGTTTTAAGATTAAGACATCCTTGAACTTTTCGTATTACTTCAGATTTACAACCTTGTGTGTATGGTCCTGTTGGACAATCTTTATATTTTGGTTTGGTTGGGTCAGGAACAATTTTCTTACATTTTTCTTGGTCAGGTTTTGTTTTACAATCTTCAATTGTGTCTTCACCAATTTGTTTTAATGAATCTTCAACACAATTTCTAATTGGTCTATATATTTGTTTCCATTCCTCTTCAGCATCAATATCACTATCTAAATCATCAAATAAATCACCGCTATCAGAATGTGAGTTATAATACGTTACTAACGCACAAAAATCAGATGCAGTTCCACCTTCTAATTTTTTGAATGCACCAAATAATTTTTCCTCATCCGTTCCTGCCATAAATCCCCAAGTTTTTTCATTAATTGCGTCGTCTATATCGTCAGTAATTGAACGTAAATCAGTTTCACCAAGTTTTCTAGGTAATTTAGCAATTTTTGCAGCATCTGTTGAACACATTTCAAACATTTTTTTAACTTTGTTTGCTCCGGTATCTTTTGTTATTAACCAATATGCTAATGGCAATACCACTAATCCGACGGCACCACCAACAATAGCCCCCGCAGTTGCCGCACCAACTCCAAGAGTTGCTGATATAGGACCTATTAATCCTGTACCTAAAGCCGCCGCCTGAGCTGTTGCTCCGGCTATGGCCGGTAATGGTACTGCGGCAGCCCCTAAAAGACCTGCCGCACCCGCTGCAGCACCCGCTCCAGCACCAATAGCCGTACCAGCCACTGCAGGTGCTTCATATTGTTCGTTAACCGATTCCATTTCCTCAATGTTTTCAGTTAAGGTCTTCTTGGCATCATATTTCATCATAAGAAGAACACGTTTAAGTGCGTCGTTCCCCTCGTTTAAGTTGTATTTCTCCATAATTATGTTTTTCTATAAATATCAATAATAATATAAATATCACTCTATACTAAATAAAGCGTTATTTTAATTGATTTGCTGGACCTCGTGTTAAACCGGATTCCCATTTTTCACCCGCTTTACCTAACATATTGGCTTTACCTCGTGAAACTTTTGACCCAACAATGTCAGCCCAAGTTGATGGGGCGTTACTTCCACCACCGGAACCACCACCGTCTGATGGTGTATCTTGTTCTCCAAGTTCAATATTATCTGTTTTCGGGGTATATTCCTTCATTAAGGAAATAATATAATCAATATCTGTTCTCATATAAGATAAATATTTTTTATTTAGAAAAAATGTTATATATTTGTAAAAAATAAACAATTATGAAGAAAATAATTATATTGGTTGGGTTATTACTCACATTTAATTCTTGTACAGTGTATCAAGAACCGACATCATTATCGTTAAGTGGTGAATACATTATTGACAAAATTACGGTTATTAGTACTGAGAACAGTACACACAATAGTGGCCAAATTTATAGTATTGGGTCTCACTATGTGAATAATTTAGACACATTCCCTTTGGATGATATCTACGTTGGGTTTACTAGATGGCATTTTGATTATACAATATTATCGTTTTACCCGGTATCTATGGGTGACGGAACTACTAATTGGCAAAGAAAGTATTTTTATACCGTAGTTAATCACGAATCAATATATGATTTGGGTTACATTAAATTCCAAGTTAACGGTAGTGTTAGAATCTTTAAGATATTAGACGATGGGATGGAAAGTATAACTCTTCAGAGTACGGGACTTTGGCCTTACGCTAACAGTGGACCAAACGAAGTTGTTATGTTACACTTAACTAGAATAGGACCATAATAAAAAAACCCCCAATTAAGGGGGTTTTTTATTTATTATTATTTTTTCTTTTGGAGTTCTTTACTGTACTCAGCAACCGGAATTGGTGTTCCAACAGGATAAGGGAATCCTTCTTTAGCTGCGGTAACCGAAGTCTGTCCATTTTTAACAGGGACTGCTATACGTAATGGAACTGCTGCCTCATTAATTGGTCCATAAACTTTTGCTAATACAATACCTGAATCTGTAGTATCAATAATAACCCCTGGCATTGCGAACATATTACTTTCACTTGTACTTGGAGAATCTAAATTAATTACAAATGACCTATTAACTGGTGGTAATAATTCCCATTTTTTAGTTTCAGGGTTAAATTGTGGTACTGTTGTTGTTGAATCGTAATACCAAAATAAAGACCATATTGTTTTATTGGTTCCATCAGGTGTTTGGAAGTTATCATTCACATTAAACTTTCCGTAAGTTTCACTATCACCTTCCATCGCTAAATTAGAAAGAGATGGTCCTTCTAATACCGGACATATTGCACATCCTTCATCATACACCACACCTTGAACAACAATCTTTCTTCCCGTAGGAACTGCTGCTGATGCTCCACAAAAAGCAAAAGACCCTTGGTGTAACTTTACAATTTTATCAGATTTAATATCTTCTACAGTTTCTGTTTTTGGTTTTGTATTACAGCTAAATAACATAGTAGCGGTAAGAATAGTTAAAATAAGTTTTTTCATATTTTTTTTTTAATTTTTATTTTTATTTTTTAGAACAATTGTGCGTCCGGTAATTTTGTTGGGTAGATTAAATAATATTCATTTAAAAATGAGATAATTTCATCTTCATCTAACTCTTCGTCATCAAAGTCTTCAAATATATCAAAGTCTTCATCCTCGTCTTCGTAGAAATCATCAATACTTTCGTTTATGTTATATCCAAAGGTTTTAACTTCATCCAACTCTATTTGGTCGGCACGAATTTCATCTTCTTTATCTGTTTGAAGTCTGAATGTTACATCTAATGTATGAGATGTTTCGTTTATGTAAAATGATTCTAAGTCTTTAATTTCCATTGTATTCTATTTTTCCTTGTCAAACGCGTTGTGAAATTTTCCGTGACGTTTGTAAATATTTCTTTTAGCGACCTCACCTTTCCACCCTAAATATTCTGATGTTGGTTCAAAATTTTTAAAATGTCTTGGATGTCCTTTAACGTGTGGGTGTAATGAGTGTAATTCATCGTCAGACATTTTTTCAAAATCTAACCTGTCTTCTTCCATTTCTTGTTCTTTAATAACACGTTTTATAATGTTCATTAAATCACTTTCTTTTAGTTTAATTACTTTTTTCATCTTAGTTATATTTTGTAAATCTTTTAAACATATCTAACGATTCTTTTAAATCATCAAATAAAGACTCAACTTCGTCTTGGTCAATATCTTCATCATCATTAAACATTTCAGAATCAACATCAAAAACTAAATCATCTTCAAATTCAGGACTAACTAAAACCATATCAGAATCATCATCTTCAAATGTTCCGTGTTCTAAATCAGTTGGTCCGTCTCCAATCATATCTTCTAAACCTTCAAACGTTTCTTCAGGTGCGTATTCAACACCGGCAGAAATATACCCTTCATTGTACTCTTCTTCTTCATCAGAGAACAATCCGGTTGATTTACCGTCAGCGTGCATTTCATTAATGTTTGTGTTTCTGTATGTAGTTACTTCACCTCTATTGTTAACCGTTAAACCTCCTTTATCATTTGCATAACTCTGAGTATATAATGGTTGTTCTTTAGGTTGTTGTGCGTAACTTGTTACGTATCCATCATAAATCTCTTTATGTTGGTCAAGAATGTTACTTCTTTCTTCATTATTAATTTTAAAAAAATATGAGTTCATATTGTTTGTTTTGTATATAAATATGTTTATGTATTATAAAAGGGTGTATGTTTGCACAATCTTACTAGCAAACCTATTTAGGTATCTGTTTATACTTGACATATCCTCTTCAATACCTTTATCGGTTAAATAGTTTATAACCCCATTAATCATTTCTGCTTGTGCTTGGTCGGCGTGGTCTAAAACCTCTTCAAAGGCCTCTTCATTGTGGATATCTTTGTATTTGAACTCGTGTTTAATTCTTTCACGACCCATATATAGGTATGGCGCTGCCGACAACATATTGGTAATGCTAGACGCTCTAATCATTAAAAGATATTTTTTTAAAAATTTTATATTAAAATACTTAAATACGTCAATATTATCCATAAAAAATTTATTTCTATCATCTTCTTTGACAATTTCTCTTTTTCGTTGTTTGTTGTCCCACATATCTTCATCAGCGACTATTGATAATGTACTACCATTGTCCCAATCAACATCGTATTGGTCAGTACCAAATAGTTGATACCCCCTCTTTACTGTACCCCAAGTTCCGGGAGGAACATTACTTTCTCCGTCCATATGTAATAGGATAACTCTATCTCCGGTTTTTAATTTAGGATTTATCATTTTTTTTTATACAATCTTTAATTATAAATATAATCAAAGTATTTATAATCGTATGGAAGTTACTTTAATTATTACCGAAAGCCAAGAAAAGATGATTCTTGTTGAATCCATTATCAGTAATTTTGCTGATATGGTTAATCAAAACTATGAATTTATTAAAAAAATAATCAAAGAGGCATCAGAAAGTATGGGAATGAATTTACAATTCGCCATAACTTGGGGTGCTAGTATTGGTGGTTTTATCGGACCTATTAATAATTTTCTTTTAGGTAAATATCCAAATTTAACTGACATAGAATTAAGTTTAATTTTAACAGGTGTTATCGCAACATATTATTTTGATAATGTTGAACAGGCTAAACAAATATTTGAAAAAATTAAAGAGGATGGATTATCCGTACCTTTTAAAGAAGCCTTTGACAAAGGAAAAGAATTTAAAGATTCTTTTTTAGAGTTTGTGTCAAGTCTTAATATTACGTTACATAAAGTTACTAATATGATGAGTTACACTTTTATATTACCTTTAATCCCTATGTTATACGATATTGCAAAAAACGGTACCTATACTGACCACGACATTAAACAAATTAGTCTTAGGTTAGCATCGTTTGGTATTTTAACTGTGTCGGGAATTATGATTAGAGAATTATTAACTAAAATGATTAAAAGATTTAGAGATTAATAATCTCCGGAGATAAAATCACATAATTTACTTGAGAAGGTTGATTGGTTAGTATAGTCAAAATCATTAACTTCAATATCACCAATATTTCTAATATATACGTAAACACGCGTCCATATTTCACAATCAGCCAAATCCATATATTTACTAATTTCCGGCCAAATAATATCATCTAACGGATATCTAATACTATCATCTTCTTGTATATATCCAACGATAGTTTCCGCAAGGTCTTGAGGTATGTTTTCTAAAGGTTCACCATTAACAAGCACTTGACTACAATAAACTGAAACATCAGCTTGTATTCCATCATCAATATAGATATCTGACACCTCATATGTAACATTTAATGCTAAATTTTTTCTTTCACCACCACAGAAGAAATTTGTGGTTATTTGTTTTGGTGCTGTTCGTGTTATATCATTAATTACTTTTTTAGTAAATGTATCGGATAAATAACCACCATACCTTTGAGATTCAAAATCATCAACATAAATATATTTTGCAACCGGTAATACGTGCCCAAAAGATACTCCAACTATATTACAAGCATCTTCTACAATGTGTTTGGACTTACAATTAAAATAATCCCATAACCAAGATATATCTTTTACTTTAGATTGGATGTGTAAGTCATATTCTAGTTTGAGTTTACCATCATTTTTAATTTCATATTCAATATCTGTAAATTTAAAATTAAATCCTCTAATTGGGTGAGTTAATCTCTCTAAATAAAGTTTAATACCTTTTGCCTCTGAATTTGTTACCACTGTCTATCCAATATCTCATTTATCACAATTTCTTGTTCGTTTTCGGATAAACCGTGGATATCTCTATGGGTATCAAACCATTCAGAAACAACATTATTAAATGGTAATTTTCTTAATTTAGCGACTCTTCTAAATCCAACTCTTTGTGATTTAATTTCATCAGGTTGTGTGTAATAACCTAATGAATCAGATGGGGGGTCTTGATATACTTTTCCTTCATTAATATATTGAAATCCGTGTTCTAATTCGTGAGCAACAATATCATTTAATTCTCCAATAATATTGTAGATATTTTTACGTAATGTTTTTGGATTAAATTTAATTAAAATTTCAATTACGTCACTGTCAGATGTAAAACTACCGTTTAATTGATATCCGTCAAGAGTTTCATCAATTTCAACATATAAAATAACTGAATAAGTAAAAGGTAAATTACTAAATGAGTATTCTTCACCGTCTTCACCCGGTAAATAAAATTCACCGTTTTCTTTATCTTTAATCACATTCAAAATATCTTTTACCGTTGTTCTAACGGCATTTCTACTCATTCTACTCATTTTTGATTCAGTTAATGGGGTTTGTATATCAAATGTTAGACTATCAATTGTTGTTCTAATATTCTCATCAAAGATACGTAAAAATCTTGTCATATCCAAATTTAGATTAGAATAGAATTTGTATAATCTATTTTCAAAACTTTTGGCAATCATTTTACCTTGTTCGTTATCTTCAGGTGTGAATAGTAATTGACTAAATTTATCATTAAGTCCTGTGATAACAACATTTAACAACGCATAATCATATTCCTCACCAACGCTAGTCATTTTTCTATAACCATCAACTTTGAATTTATAATCAATATCCGAACTCATTGATTCCGGTAAATCATTAATTATTTGACCTTTAAACTTAAATGTTCGGGTTAATAGTAATTTATTGATTCTCTCTAATTGTTTTTCATTTAACATATCTATAAATACTTTAGAATCAATTAATGTTTTTTTTATAAAGTTTTTTTCTTATACTTGTCGTATGGAATTATTAAACACACACCCAATAAAAAAATCCGACTTAGGGTTTCACGGAAACCTCTTCGGTGGAAAATTACTCGCGTGGATTGACGCGGCTGCCGCGGGGTATTCAATGCAATTATGTGACACACCAAGAATGGTTACTGTATCGATTGATAAATGTTTTTTTGAGAAACCCGCAAAAGAAGGTCAATTACTTAAAATTTATGGTTCACCATCATCAATTGGTACCACTTCAGTTACTTTATATATGGAGGCAAGAGCCCATAATGTTTACACCGGTAACCAAGTTATTGTTTTAAGAACAAATATAAAGTTTGTTATGATTGATGAGGGTGGAAACCCAATTCCAATAGGGGATAAAGGAAGAAAAAAAATACAGAATTTAATTGATAGTATTAAATAAAAAAAAGGTCTAAAATTAATTAGACCTTTTTTTTATTTTATTATTATTTCCAAACTAACGTGTCTTGGAATGATGTTGCGGTACCCACTTGATTAATTAATCTACGAGTATACTCAAATCCACCACCTTGACTTTGACCATTTCTACCTTGAGTCCATTGTGTGATTTGTACAGTATAATATTCATCGTTTACCGTATCGTGCATAATCAAAGGAATTTCAAAATTGTTACCAATCGCACCATCTAAAGCATTATAGAAAGTACTAAATGTTCTTGTGTCTACCACATCTAAATCACTAAAACCAAAAGTTGAATCAGTATATTCTGAATTCCAAGTTGTGCCCGATGGTGATAAACTATCATTCCACTCAGACTCTACAACTGAATTATATAAACCACCGTTAAGTCCTCTAGTAAGATTAATTTGAGCGTTAATATAATCAAATTCTTGACCGTAATTAGTGTGAACAAAATTAACATAGTCACCAACATATTTTGTTAAGTAAACTGTACATATAAAAACGTCATCAATCTCTGTACCTGCAGGTGGGAATTCAATATATTCATTTGGGGTAAAATTTACTTTTCCAGATAATGTCTCATATTCTCTAGTGTCAAGAATTTCCACACCATTTTGAGTAATGATTGCGTAATCTGTAACTGATGAACCATCTGACGTAGTTATCGCAAATCTGTCATTCCCATCATAAAACCATCCAAAATATTCATAAACATTAGGAATACCGTCTCCGTATGGAATACCTTCACCATCCTCAATTGTAATTTCAGGATATAATCCTGCCAAATCAGATATTTCAGTATTTAAATTACTTAACAAATCTTTTAAATCAAGTAAATTAGCGTTTTCCGCATAATCTATAGATGTTGATAAAGTACCTTCTTGGAATTCCAACAATCTCGTAATTACTTTTGTAAAACTATTTGGTTGATATTCGGAAGTACTTAAAATTAAATCAAGTGATTGAGCTTTTAATTGAGAACGATAATTTTCTAAGTTTCGCTCATAGTCAATTTTTAAGTTAGCCGAATCCACTTGTTTATTTACAATATCTTCTTTATTAAACACTAATACGTAAACTCCAACCGCGTTAACATTTGTATCGTAAAATGAAAAATCAGGAGTACGACAATCTCTTTGAGTACAATTTGTGCCCGCATTATAAAATCCTTCTACCGGTAAATAATCTACTTGTGAAAAACCTGCATAATTAACGTCACCTTTAAATGTTTGAGTAATCTCTAATGCGTAATAATAACCTGCATCGTCATAGTTACTATTATGTCTACTATCAGTTTCAGGGATAGTAGTAGACCATTTTGCCCAAAACCTTTTAAAGATGTCTGAGTTATTCATATACTCAGACAAATTAACTCTAATGGTATTGTTACCCTTAATAGCGTCGGGTAATGGTCTCTGATTAACCACTTTTTCTCTAGGTGTGTCTTCTATTCCTCCATCAGTAAATTCTTCTTTACTTGGGAATCCCGCACCAACTTTTATTGTTTCCGAATAAAACGGAGAGGATGAATCAACAATACCCGGACTCGGGTCAACTGTTGGATTCAATATTATTAACTTAACGCTAAAATTAACGCTAATGTTTGGTACAACGTTTATTTGTTCTCTACTTTTATCAAACGCTAAATATTCAAATATTAATGATGTCATAATTATATTTTTTTATTTTATTTTTATTTTATTACAATACTTGTTGTGTATTGACCTCCCGCAATAGCTTTACAAACTTGACCTTCCTCACATAGTTGTTCACCCCCACCATATTCAACATATGAAGTAACACTTAAAACATCTCCGGGTACTAAACCAACTTGAGGTAATTTGGATTTTCCTTGGTAGTTTAAAACTATATTTTCTATATCATCAAAACTGAATTCTGAGTTAATTCCGGCAGTTTGGACATCTTCAAAAGTTGGGTAATCACCTTTCTTCCAATCAGCAAACTCCATAATTTCACCATTTAATGATATACTAGGATTAAAGTTTTCATCACCTTTTTTAAAATTAGCTATAAACGGATTCATCAAATACCCTTTAAAGTTAATAATACCTTCATCCAAATAAAATGAATAACCTCTAAATGGTGTTGGGATAACACCAATATTTTGATATGGTAATCCTTCACCTTGTTCAATAAATATCTCAGGATATAACTCTGAGATTTGTTCAATTAAATTTCTTAAACTCGCCAATCTATTTGTTTCACCAATAAGACCTGCATCTCTTGAGAACACCAACGCATTATCAAGACACCCAACGTTTAATTCTAAACATCTTGTAATAACTTGAGTAATGTTAATTGGATTATTTCTATTTAATGTTGGTATCTGTAAAATACCTTGTGATTGAATCTCACCTTGAAAAGATGTTAATTGTTCAACATATTCTTTTTGTTTTTTATTTTTTTCCGCCTGATATTCTTTTAGTTTTGTCTCATCAATTACAACTTCATCAATAATAAAATCTTGATATACGTCAGAGTAATCTAAATCATTGTAAAAGTATGTTGACACTCCTGTCTTATAAACATTATACGCTAATAATTCTTTAGGTGTTTGAGTTGTACCTAAATAAATATACAACCCAATTTCTTGTTTTTCATTCATTAAAGTGATGAAAATACTAACATTATATTCTTTCAAGTTACCGTATTTTGCAAAAATTGCAATAAATTGCGGGTCTGTAAACATATTTGTTACATCAACGGTAATGTATCCGTTACCATCAGTTGTTTCAGTACCTTCAAGTAACATATCCGAAAAATAAATAGGTCCTCTTGGTTCAGGAAGTCCTGCTGTTACTCTATTATTTGACTGTACAACAACCGTTTGTACTGAATAATTCACATCAAGACCTACAATCGTGTTCTCATTGTTATCCAGAAATCTAAAATCTATTAAGTTTGCCATAATTTTGTTTTTTATTTATAAATATCACCATATAAATTAAAAAATACTTTCTTTATTTTTTTTATATATTAAATTATTATATTTAACCGGATATTTATAGAATAAAATTATCACACTTATGAAAAAAGTAGTTATAAACGAAAAAGAACTTCGTGAATCAATTAGAAAGCATTTATTAGAACAATCACAAATGAGTTCTAACGAAAATGACGAGCAAAAACCAAGATGTGTTGCCGGAAACATAATTCCTTTAGATATGATGGTCGGTCCATCTAAAAATTTTGAAAATTATACATCAAGCGTATTAAAACGTGATGGTGGTATTAATGGTATGGTGGACACCTTGGATATGTTAAGAACATTAAGATTACATAACGGTATTGAGGATAATGGTGAACACTTAGCCTACAACTTAATGAACCATATCAATACGTTTAGAAACAAAAATTATTTTGATGAAACAAATAATGAATGTCAAAAAGCTATGGACAAAGTTATTGAGTTATACAAAGAAAACGAACACGGTGAAGAACTTGTTAAAGATATTGAAAAAGTATTGGCCCACAAAGACCCGTCTTCAAGAGCAAAAGAATACCTTAAAAGATGTTTAATCTTAGTTAAGGAAAAATAAACCCCACCATTGGGGACGTTTAGGACCGTTATCAGTGATGGTAACAAAATAAAGGGGAAGTTCGCTACTATCCCCTTTTTTATTTTACGTGATATTTATAATTGAGTAAATAAACGTATAAAACCTTAATTAAAATGGCAAAAGCTAAAGCAGGTTCCTCTTCTAGTACTAAACTTTCTTTTAATAAGAAAAAGTTTTCCGGTAAACACAAAAAATCAAAAAACAAACACGACAGAAAAGAACGAAACTATCAAGGACAAGGCCGTTAACTTTACTCATAAAATCTTTAATATTGAATTATTATGAAAGAATTTTTTTATGACGAAACAGGTAAATTATCTATGAAAAGAGTTTGTGGGTTATTATGTACAATAGCACTTTGTGTTACAATGTATCATAATTCATTCTCTCCGGCAGATGAAGCACCATCAGATGTTTTAGTTGAAGCCGTTGCGGCATTAGCTTTTGGTTGTTTAGGTTTATCATCTTTTGATAAATTTACAGACAGAAAAAACAAAACTGAAGAGTAAAAAATAACCCCCAATTAAGGGGGTTTTTTTATTTACCCATCTCATCTTTTTCAGATATCACTAGTGGGTGATTACCTGCAAAATTTTTAACAACATCTTTAACAACCGGATTAGTTGTCCAAACAATACTATGTTCCGATTCCGGATTGTATTCCCCCTCAACCAAATAAACTACAATCGTGTTTGGTACCAAAGTTAAGAATCCGTGAGCTTTGTCATTTGGAATTAATACGGAGTCAGAATCACGAAGAACAATATAGTCGGTCTCACCTGTTTTCAAATCAACCGCAAAATCGACTATTAAACCCTTAACCACTTTAATGTATTTTGTTTGTGGGGGATTTGACTGATAATGAAGACCTCTAAAGGTAAATTCTTTATCATTGACACTGATTGAACACTGAGTCCATTTTATTCCTAATTCTGTTGTTGAAATGGGTGTATACGACCCTCTATTATCTCTGAATGTTTTATGTTCTATTTTTTCCATATTATTTTAAATATTCTAATAATTTTTCTTTAACTCCCGATTGTTTAATTCCTTCATTTTCTCTTGGTGTATGAACGAAGTTGGATAATCCCCACTTTTGTTCTCTATCGTGAGTATCCTTTTCACCTAACTCTAAATCATCGATACAAACCCAATGTGTAACTTCGGGATGGTCGGTTAGATATTGATGAACTTCTATACATCTTTGTTGTTCGTACATTGTTCGTCTAACCCATTCAAACTCATCCGGTTTATCACAACCTATGTATCGTTTGGTGAATGAGATTGGGGCTTTTAAGATTCCTTTTGATAAAAAATATTCACCAAGTTCTTCTAATGTTGCAAATAATCTCCAATCGGAGGAAACAACGATTTCCGCTCCGGTTTCTTTCAATACCTCATTTAATACCTTAACGGCTTTCTTATCTAAATCGTCAAATCTAACATCAAGGGGTGCCTCCGAATCGTTGAGAGCTTCCGGATTAAGTTTTTTATACTTCTTCCATTTTTTTGCTCTCCCACCCCAATTATTACTTAAACATAGGACTCCGTCGAGGTCAAGAAACAGTATTTTGTTCGTTTTCATCTTTTTCTCTTTTGTATATGTAATTTTTATACTTATCTTGTATTTCATACGGAACCCTTAACATTGCTATATGTGTGTTTGCCAACATATTAACATAATCATTTACGTCTTCCGGGAACAAAGGTAAGTTTTTTTCTCTTGACCTCATAATCCATTCTAATTTTCTTTCCTCAATATAGAGATATTTTCTTCTTTCAACTAAATCCCACAATAACTCGGGTGTTAAAAGACCCAATTTTTCTAAGGTTACAATTGCCCGGTTAGTTGAGGTATTTAACGATTTAATGTGTATACTCTTCCCTTTTGCTCGTTTGTAATTCAATTTTTTTAATGAATCAAAATTTCTAACTTTTATAATCCCTTTCATTCTTCGTTATATTTACTTATTTCGTCCCAAATTTCCTGCGATGTTGAAACTTCACCCATTTCCATAGTAAAACTCTTTAACCCTCTTCGATAATCATTACTAAACCATTTCCCCTTACCATTTAATCTGACATAGGTTCTGAAACTGTTTAAGTTCCAATGTGGTTTAATTTCACTATTTGGGTTATGTGCACAATCACCATACCAAACATCAATACACCCTTCTACACAGGGAACTCTACTGAATTTAACCCACCCTTCTTGTAATTGTTCGGGGGTAATCATAAATCATATTTTATTGTATAATCAAAATCATCTTCATCATCTTCATCATCTTCTTCCTCCTCTTCCGGTTCATTTGCCTCAAGTATTTTTGAGACACTTAAATTGTATAGGACATCTCCCAAGCTATCCTGTGATAGGATATACTTTCTAATCTCGTCTATTGTAAATGTGTTTTGCATCTTTTTTCTTTGGTATTTCGTAATTTTCCGCCAACCATTCAAATAATTCGTGGGGTAAAATACACGGGTAAAAATCTATAAAATCAAATAAGATTTCTTCCCAATCATTTACTTCTTCAAGTGTTTCTTTTTTCATAATCTTATTTATTTTTAAATTGTTCAAACAATTCTTTCCACTCTTTTTCTGTTTTAGGTTTTGCATCACCTACATAACAAGGAGTTTGATTTCCAAACCATCCACCTTTTATTAACATTACTGTATTCTTTTTTCTCCAAGATGAGTAATCTAATTTTTCTACTTTTTCTTTTTTCATAATCTTATTTGTTTTTAAATTTATTTAAAAAGTATTTTGCAGTATCTATACTTACCCCACTTGTATTTTCTAATTCTTCTTCAGACACAATGAACTGCATAAATTTAATCATATCTTCCTCACTATAACTTCTTTCTGCTTGCCATTTAGCACCTTCTTCAAAAGAAGCATAATCAAAAAGTACATAATCAGATGAATCAACTATTTTATTAAATGCTTCTTCAAGTGTTTCTTGTTTAGTTTCTTCTTTTGGTATGATTATTTTGTATTTATCAACACCTAAATAAGTTCTTGAAGTGTTTAATAAAGTAGATTCTTCAACCTCAAAACTCTCACAACTTGGATTTTTCACAAACCATTCTAAAAAATCATCATCAATAGCTTGTACACCATCTTTGATTAAGTCTTGGTCTGTTGTTATAATGATTTTTTTATGATATTCTCTTGCTCTCCAATCAGGAGCACATTTTTCAACTCTTTTGTCATCAGTTAAAAACCAATCTCCGTCTTTAATTTCTTCATTAGAAGTGATGTAAATGTTTTCTTGTAATACGTGTATGTTTTTCATAATTTTATTTGTTTAATTGTTCAATAATATATTGAATACCTTTTTCAGTTAATTTATAACCATCAGGAAATTCTCCGTGACCATTACTTGTCATTTCTAAATGGGCGGGGTTAACTAAACTTAAACCTTGTAGAACTTTGTGTTGACGGATTACTATTTTAACCTTTTCTCTTTTCTCATCGTTGAAGACATCCTCAAATTTGATTTCACGAGATTTATCATATAACCCCAATTCTTCATCAGATTCCATCATATCAATTAGATGTTGTTTTTGTTCTTCTTTTTCCACTAAATAGGGTTTAGCGTACCATTTACATTTTGAGAGATTTTTACCTAAATCATTCGGGTCAACTTCTCTTCCCATAGGATTAACTAATACTTGAGTAAATTCAACCTCATCACCATCGTAAAATCTCTTATCTTTAATAATAACAAAATCTTTCATATCCACAAAATTCGGATGTACCAGTAATCTAAAAGACCCACCACCATCATACGTCGTATACCTTACATACCACCAATCACCTATTAATTCTAATCTACCTTTCATTATTTAACATTTTAATTGCTTGTAATATTTTAAGTTGGTTTCTATAAATTATTGCTAGTTTATTCTCAACCACAGAAAATTGACAATGACGACTACCTATTACTTCTTCAAGTTTAATATCTTCAAGTGTTTCTTCTTTACCAAAATACTCTTTTGGAACTTTAAAAGCATTTAATGAATAGTTAATAACATCTTGTTTAGATTCTTCTTTTGGAAACATTATTTTGTAACCATTATTAAAATTTTTAACACCTAAACCTTTGACAACCGCTTTCACTTTTGGTTTATCTCTAACTAAAACCAAATCACAACTTGGGTTATTAACAAACCATTGTAAAAACTCATCATCAATCTCCTGAACACCATCTTTAATTAACTCCAAGTCATTAGTTATAATTATTTTCTTCCAATTTCTTCTATCAACCAATCCTTGAGCATCAACCAACTTTGGTGTTGCCATAATCACCTCAATTCCGTCGGTAATATATTCGTCTCTAATAAATTTACTATCAGAGGTAATGTGAATATTTTGATTAGTAAAATAATCATTTCTACTTTGGGTTGAAGTTTGCATTAATCCAAATGCAAGAAGTCCATTATCTCCTTTATACAACCTACTTGGGTTTTCTGTCGGTATTAAAAATATGTTTTTCATTTTCTATAGTTTATGGGACAAAGATAAACAAAAAATCCCAATAAAGAAATTATTGGGATTAAAAAACATTATTGTAAAATGTTATTCAGGTTTAACCTCTTCAAACTCTACATCTGAAGCGTTTATATCTGATTCCGGTGTCTCACTCTCATTTACACTATTGTATAATTCCTGTGTGATGGTTTGGAACTTTTGGGTAAGTTCTTCCATAATCGTTTTAACATTTTCCACATCTTTATTAGAATGAGATTCTTTCAAGGTATCAAGAAGAGTTGTTATTTCTGTTTTTTGTTCTTCAGAAATCTTATCCTCTAAATCAGTCAAAGATTTACCTGTTTGGAATATCAGGTTGTCAGCAGAGTTTAATGTATCCACATCCTCTTTAACTTTTTTGTCCGCTTCAGCGTTTTCTTCAGCTTCAGCCTTCATTCTTTCAATGTCTTCTTGAGATAGTCCCGTTGAGCCCTCAATTCTAATTGATTGTGTTTTGTTTGTTGCTTTGTCAACCGCAGATACATTGATGATACCATTCGCGTCAATATCAAAGATAACCTCAATTTGAGGAACACCTCTCATAGACGGTGGTAAACCATCTAAATGGAATCTACCCATCGTTCTGTTGTCTTTTGCCATTGGTCTCTCTCCTTGTAAGACGTGAATCTCCACAGAAGGTTGATTATCAACGGCAGTTGAGAACACTTGTGACTTTTTGGTTGGGATTGTAGTATTTGCCTCAATAAGTCGTGTTAAAATACCACCCATTGTTTCAATACCTAATGAAAGTGGTGTTACGTCTAATAACAACACATCTTTCACATCACCAGCCAATACACCTCCTTGAATAGCCGCTCCTAACGCAACTACTTCATCCGGATTAACACCTTTTGATGGTTCTTTACCAAAGAACTTCTTAACCGCATCTTGGATTGCCGGAATTCTTGTTGTTCCACCAACAAGGATAACCTCATCAATATCGGAAACTTTAAGTTTCGCGTTTTTCAATGCCGTTTTACAAGGGTCGATTGTTCTTTTGATTAACTCAGCAGAAAGTTGTTCAAACTTCGCTCTTGTTAATGTTTTCACCAAGTGTTTTGGTCCAGTCGCATCAGCACTTAAATAAGGTAAGTTGATTTCAGTTTGAGGAGATGAAGATAATTCAACCTTCGCTTTCTCAGCACCTTCTCTTAACCTTTGTAATGCCATAGCGTCTTTTGAGATGTCTAAACCACCATTATCGTTCTTGAATTCCTCAACCAAGTAATCGATAATGACTCTGTCAAAGTCGTCCCCTCCTAAATGTGTGTCTCCATCGGTAGATAATACCTCGAATACGCCACCACCTAAATCAAGAACAGATACGTCGTGAGTTCCACCTCCGCAGTCAAACACAACAATTTTACTATCCCCTTTTTTGTCAAGACCGTATGCAAGAGCCGCCGCGGTTGGTTCGTTGATAATACGACGAACATTTAATCCGGCAATTTCACCCGCCTCTTTTGTAGCCTGACGTTGGGCATCGTTAAAGTAAGCAGGAACGGTGATTACCGCATCCGTTACTGTTTCACCCAAATAATCTTCAGCAGTTTGTTTCATCTTTTGTAAGATAATTGCCGATAATTCTTGTGGTGAGTATTTTCTATCGTCAATTTGAACTCTTGGTTGAGAACTTTCGTTTACAACAGAGTAAGGAACTTTATCAATTTCCTTTTTACTCTCATTATAGGTAGACCCCATAAATCGTTTAATTGATGATATTGTTTTAGTCGGGTTGGTTACCGCTTGTCTTTTTGCCGGGTCACCAACTTTTCTTTCTCCTTCGTTGATGAAACCGATGATTGAAGGTGTTGTTCTTTTACCTTCTGAATTTGCTATCACAACAGGTTCGTTACCCTCCATTACAGAGACACACGAGTTAGTTGTTCCTAAGTCAATTCCAATAATTTTTCCCATAGTTTAATAAGTTTTGTTAAAGTATATGTGTTTATTTTTAATGTGTCAAGCACAACCCCGATATTATCAAAATTATGCCAAAACAAAAAACCTGACAAGATGTCAGGTTCATATGTTATTATGTCAGTATGTATTAATTATTATTTTCATACGTTGCTTTATTATTTTCTAAAAATTCGTCCATAATTCCAATAACTTCAGTGGTTACATTTGGTACATTATTAATATTGTAACCAAAACTACGTAAATAGTTGTCTCCGGAATCATAAATGTCCTTATCATTACCATAATAAACCGTATTCAAACCAAAATTATTAATATCTTTAATTAATTCTTCATAATATTTTAAAGCATCTTCTTCAGAATCAAAATTATAATTTAACACCTCGTTTACATATTCTAAATCATCATATTCGTTTCTTAACCTGTGTAAAGAATATATTTCATAAAAAGTTGGGTTACCCGTGATACCTTTTTTATTTGGTTTTGGATGTCTTTGAGCAATTACCATAGATGTTCCTTGATGATGTTGTTCCCATTCATAAACATCTCTAATTATACACCATTGAGAATATGTTGCGTATTTACGTAATGCTCTATGAGTTAATGGTATAACAACCACAATTTCCTCATCTCTATATAATTCAATTCGTTCCTCTCTTGGAACTCTAACCTCATTTAATAATTTATTCTGTCGTTTTAAATTAGAATACTGTGATTCAGTAATTATTATTTTCATATTACATTCTTTCTTTTATGTCGTCCAACATACTCTCATCAAACTCAACTCCGTGTCTTTCTTGGAAGTGGTCTAATAATGTTCGGATTGATTCGTAGTATCCTTTATCTTGTAATAATAGGTAAGCTCCCAAGTCGGCCTCCAACTCATCTTTAGCATCTCTTGGTCCATCGTGAGATAATAATACGTGAGTTACCTCGTGAGCTTCAATAAATTTCAATAAACTTTTAGCGTCAGGTTGTCCCGTCAATATCTCACCATCAATAATGATTAGATTCTTGCCCGGAACCATAAACCCAAATCCATATTCTTCAAAGTATTCTTTAACTTGTTCATATAACGGGTCTTCCTCAAATACCACAACAACTGTAACACCATCCAAAAATTCGCTAGTATATTCCAATTGAGTATCTTCTTTGATAATCTTTTTATATTGTGATTCTGTTATTATTATTTTCATATTAATAAGGTCTTATTACTCTCCACCTTGTGTTTTCAGCCGGTTTAATTTTTTTAACATTTATGTTATAATTATCTTCAACCCATTTTATTAATAGTTTAGATATTTCTTTATATTCCATACTAAAGTAATCTTTAAAAAATTTCCAAATATCCATAGTAATAAAAATTTCTTTAGTTTTTATCCTATAGTCAAAAATCACATTTTTATTTTGCATATAAAAATTAAGTAATGGAGCCTTTTCAGTATGAATAAACTCTAAATCACTATAGTTATCATTCAACCATTTGATTGAGATTCTTTCTAATTTGTTCTCTGTTATTATTATTTTCATATTGATAAATACTTTCAAATTTAGTATCATTACAAAAAACTATAAAATATGATAAAAAATACCACACCTTACATTGGAAAAATCAAATTAAAATTTGAAAAAGACCCATATTACTCCTATAAATCAAAATTAAATAAAATTCATTTGGATTTAGGGTTCACAAAATTGGTTTCAAGAATCACACCCGTTAGAACATCAGCAGGATGGGTTATCAACCCCCAATGTAAATATCTTATTGATAGACACACCAACGGAAAAATTGGTTCTCACTATTTTGGTGACACCCCCGATTTAAAAAAAGAACAACATTTACCAAATTCATTCTTAACAAAAGATGGTGAATATGTTGGTGATGTTGAAAGAGGTTGGTGGTATTACGAAAACAATATGAAAGTATGTGAACAATACCCTCACGGGGTTGCCGAAAGATACGATGATGAAGGAAATCTTATTGGATATCACGGATACACTCACAGAGGTGGTCAAACATTTAAAATTGGTGATAGATTATTTGACCCATCTTACAAACCAAAAGAAGAGGACTACGAAGAGTGGGAATGGGCCGGTTGGTTTAATAAATATAATAAGTCATACGATGAAGGTGATGACTTAGATAAAAGATGGATGGCTGAAGAAGGAA